>ENA-UOIY01001960-UOIY01001960.1-human-gut-metagenome-genome-assembly--contig:-P114-NODE-1960-length-18160-cov-5.324772_pt1 | contig 18160 bp, 14 predicted proteins | sample MGYA00242335_ERZ723882 | MGnify/ENA metagenome assembly ERZ723882
TTCATCGCTTTACCCCTTTATCCTACTGAAGTGCTAGGTTAGTATAGCATATATTTCGGGGTTTCGCAAGGTTACAAAAACGTGCCCGGCAGCATCCACCGCCCGCAAAAGCAAGCGCAAGGATCTTGCGGTGGTGGTAAGGTGTTTTTCCGGTTCTATATACTGAATTACTAGCCAAACACCCGGGGTGTCTGTAACTGTTTGCAAAGTTTAACAAACAGTTAAATATAACTTAGATATGTAATTTTTATAAGTGTTTATCTAGTTGCAAAGTTATGTCACAGGGGCAGGCTTTTCCCGGCAGACACCCGCTGCAAAAAAGATGCGCCCTGCCGGGATGACAGGGCGCATAGATTGCAATGCTTATTCGTACAGCGGGAACTTCTCCACCAGGTCCGCGACGCGGGCGGCGACTTCGGCCTTCTTGCCCTCGAAGTCGAAGATGCAGTCGGCAATGCAGTCGGCGATGATCTTCATCTCGGCGGGGCCCATGCCGCGGGTGGTCACGGCGGGGGTGCCTACGCGCACGCCGCTGGTAACAAACGGGCTGCGCTTCTCGCCGGGGACGGTGTTCTTGTTGGCGGTGATGTGTACTTCGTCGAGGTTATGCTCCAGTTCCTTGCCGGTGCACTCCTCATCGGTCAGGTCGATCAGCAGCAGGTGGTTGTCGGTGCCGCCGGAAACCAGCTTCACGCCGCGGGCGGTCAGCTCGTCGGCCATGGCCTTGGCGTTCTCAACGATCTTGGCGGCGTACTCCTTGAACTCCGGCTTCAAAGCCTCGCCAAAGCAGACAGCCTTACCGGCGATCACATGCTCCAGCGGGCCGCCCTGCGTGCCGGGGAAGATGGCCGAGTTGATGCGCTTGATAAGATACTCGTTGTTGGTCAGGATCAGGCCGCCGCGGGGGCCGCGCAGCGTCTTATGGGTGGTGGTAGTCACAACGTCGGCGTAGGGCACGGGGTTCTGGTGCTGGCCGCCGGCGACCAGGCCGGCAATGTGTGCCATATCGACCATCAGCATTGCGCCGTAGCCGTGGGCAATTTCGGCCAGCTTTTCAAAGTCGATAGCGCGCGGGTAGGCCGATGCACCGGCCACGATCAGCTTGGGGCGTACCTTGGCGACCTGCTTGGCCAGCGCGGCGTAGTCGATGCGGCCATCCTCGGCCGAGACACCGTAGGAGACAAAGTTGTAGTTTTTGCCGCTCATGTTCACGGGGGAGCCGTGGGTCAGGTGGCCGCCCTGGGACAGATCCATGCCCATGACGGTGTCGCCCAGGTTCAGCAGCGCAAAGTAGACGGCCAGGTTGGCCTGTGCGCCGGAATGGGGCTGCACGTTGGCGTACTTAGCGCCAAACAGCTTGCAGGCGCGGTCGATGGCGATTTGCTCGACCTCATCGACGAACTGGCAGCCGCCGTAGTAGCGGTGGCCGGGGTAGCCCTCGGCATACTTGTTGGTCAGCACGCTGCCCATCGCGGCCATCACAGCGGGGGAAACAATGTTCTCGCTGGCGATCAGCTCAATGTTCTGGCGCTGACGGCCCAGTTCGCGGTCCATCGCAGCGCCCAGCTCGGGGTCGGCCTGCTTTACATAGCCGATGGTGTCGATCATGTCCTTATACATACCCAATACCTCCTGAAAATTATACCCTCTATAATGAACAGATTTACAGCGTACCCTTGGTGGAGAGCACCCCGTCGATCCGTGCATCCTTGCGTGTGGCGGCGTCCAGCGCCTTGGCAAACGCCTTGAACATGGCCTCCAGCTTGTGGTGGTCGTTCTCGCCGTACAGGACCTTTACATGCAGGTTCATCATGGCTGCGTAGCTGATGGCGTAGAAAAACTCCCGCGCCATCTGCACATCCATGCCGCCGCAGCTCTGCCCGGCAAAGGCGGCGTCGTACACAAAATAGGGCCGCCCGCCCAGGTCAACGGCGCACAGCGCCAGCGTTTCATCCATGGGCAGCAGGCAGCTGCCGTAGCGCACCAGCCCGGCCTTGTCACCCAGCGCTTCTTTAATAGCAGTGCCCAGCGCAATGCCCACATCTTCAATCGTATGGTGGCAGTCAACGTCCAGGTCGCCGTGGCACTGCACGGCCAGATCAAACAGGCCGTGGCGGGCAAACCCGTCCAGCATGTGGTCAAAAAAGCCGATGCCGGTGTGCAGGTCGGCCTTGCCGGTGCCGTCCAGGTCGATGGTCAGGGTGATCTGGGTCTCCCGTGTGTTGCGGGTCACAGTCGCGGTGCGTGCCATAGTGTTACCTCTTTACTCAACTAAAGTGTGGGTTATTATTTACTATAGCACGTCCGGGCAAGGGCGTCAACGCCTGCGGGCGGATTTTGCCTTTTGTTTCTTTTGCATTGTCTGCAAAATCCCTTGCATTGTTCCACAGTGGCGAACACAGGCCCCGCGTGGCAAATTTATTTACGAAATCGCAACACATTTTATGTGCTCTTGCGTTACAATAAAATCAGATTTTTACCTTTTGAAGAAGGGATAACATAATCATGGCAAAAATGATCGGGATCGATCTGGGCACGACCAACAGCTGCGCTGCTGTCATTGAGGGCGGCAAACCGGTGGTGATCCCCAATGCCGAGGGCCAGCGCACCACGCCGTCCGTGGTGGCGTTTACCAAAGCGGGCGAACGCCTGGTGGGCGAGCCCGCTAAGCGGCAGGCCGTTACCAACGCGCCGCGCACCGTGACCAGCATCAAGCGCCAGATGGGTGGGGACTGCCGCGTACCCGTCGACGGCAAGTGCTACTCACCCCAGGAAATCAGCGCCCTGATCCTGCAAAAGCTCAAAGCGGACGCCGAGGCCTACCTGGGCGAGCCCGTCACCCAGGCCGTCATTACGGTGCCAGCCTACTTTAACGATGCCCAGCGCCAGGCCACCAAGGACGCCGGGCGCATCGCCGGGCTGGAAGTCAAGCGCATCATCAACGAGCCGACCGCTGCGGCCCTGGCCTACGGGCTGGATAACGGTAAGGCACAGACCGTCATGGTCTATGACCTGGGCGGCGGCACCTTTGACGTTTCGCTGATCCAGATCGGCGACGGCATCGTGCAGGTGCTTTCCACCTGCGGCGACAATTATCTCGGCGGCGACGACTTCGACGCGCGCATTGTGACCTGGCTGGCGGACAACTTCAAAGCGGCGCACGGCGTGGACCTGGCGGCTGACCGCGTGGCCATGCAGCGCCTGCGCGAAGAAGCCGAAAAGGCAAAAAAAGAGCTTTCCACCGCGACCCAGACCGAGCTGAACCTGCCGTTTATCACCATCGGACCCGAGGGGCCGCTTCATTTGCAGACCACCCTGACCCGCGCTAAATTTGAAGAGCTCTGCGCCGACCTCATCGAGCGGACCTCGCTGCCTGTGCGCAACGCGCTGAGCGACGCGCACCTGACCGCCAGCGATCTTGACCAGGTGCTGTTGGTGGGTGGCTCTACCCGCATCCCTGCCGTGCAGGCCAAAGTCATGCGGATGACCGGGCTGGAGCCATCCAAAACGCTGAACCCCGACGAGTGCGTAGCCTTGGGTGCCGCCGTGCAGGCCGGGCGCCTGGGCGGCGAGGCACTGACCGGCGCGGGCGAAGATCTGTTGCTGATGGATGTGACCCCGCTGACGCTTTCAATAGAAACGCTGGGCGGCGTGGCGACGCATTTGATCGAGCGCAACGCCACGATCCCGACACGGTTCAGCAAGGTGTTCACGACGGCCGCGCCGTTCCAGAGCACGGTGGAGATCAAAGTGCTGCAGGGCGAGCGCGAGTTTGCCAAGGACAATAAACTGCTGGGCACCTTTACGCTGCGCGGCATCAAGCGCGCCTGGGCGGGCGTGCCCAAAATCGAAGTGACGTTTGACATCGACGCAAACGGCATTGTCAAGGTCAGCGCGCGCGACATGGATACCGGCAAGGAGCAGGGCATTACGATCACGGGCTCCTCGAAGCTGAGCGAGGACGAAATTCAAAAGGCCATGCACAACGCCGCTGCGTTTGCGGGCCAGGACCAGGCACGCAAGGCCGCGCTGGAAGCATTCAACGCAGCAGAAGCTGCGCTGTACCGTGTAAATTCAGCACTGGGCAGCAAGGCTTGCAAGTCGCTGGACCGCGAAACCCGCAATAAGATCAAGGAGGCTGTGCGCAATCTGGAAAAGGTGCTGCGCCACAAAAAGGCCGACAAGCTCACCCCCGAGGATGTGCAGGCCCTCAACACCGCCCGCGAGGCCCTCTCCGCCATCGCCACCCCCCTGGTCACGCAGTGGGAAAGCGAAAAGTAACGGGGGTTTGTTCCTTCTTTGAAAAGAAGGAACTTTTAACAAAAACACTGTTAGATACCGCACTGTAGGGGCGAACAGTGTTCGCCCGTGGGACCCAGCATCACCGACAAACTCCCCGGGCGCACACTGTGCGCCCCTACTGTATTGTAATCCCTTTGTAGGGGCCAATGCTTGCATCGGCCCGCCAACCGTGGACAGTTTGCAAACAAATGAGGAAAAATTATGCTCCAGCTCTGCTTCGGCGATTCCGTCAAAGGCTCGCTTACCTGCGCCCCGCACATGAGCAATACCGTCGGCGGTGTCACGGCAGTCGTTTTATCCAGCGCCAAGCCGCTGGAAACCCCGCTGCAAAAGGCGGCGTTTGCGGTCTATCGCACGCTGGCCGCGCCGTTTTATAAGCACCGCGCCCAAAAGGAACAGGCCCGCCGCTGTGCCGAAGCCATCCCGGTAGACTACGAGCCCAATGATGTGCTGGCCCTGTTGGGCGGCTTGAACGAGGGGCCTGTTGCCGGGGATCTGATGAGCGATGCCCGCAAAGAGTTTGTGCGCACCTGGCTCTGCTTCTCCCCGCACGGCGATGCGCCCGCCAGCGACGCCGATGCAGAACACTACTGGCAGGCCTGCCAAGCCGACCTGCAAGCCCTGCTGACCCGCGCCGCCGCAGGCGAGCCGGTGCGCATCTGGTGCGATTTCACCCCCGGCAGCCGGTGCGGCCTGCATGCCGCCGCTGCTTTGCTGGAAAATGCCCCCTGCGAGATCACAGTGGTGGAGCCCCCGGAGCTGGAAGCAAACGGCAGCGTGACCCGCCGTGCCGCCCTGGGCGAGCGCGGCCCCTACGAGATGGGCGCATTATTAAAGTATGAGCGTCCCCTGCCCGCCGCTGACCGCCACGCCTTTGCCGCCCGCTGGCGCACCCTCCAAGCCGAAAACGCCCCGCTGCGCGCGGTAGTCGACGGCCAGTTGTGCAGTGTTCCCGCTGATTTCTACGATACTGCGATTTTAGAAAAAGTCCCCGCCGGCAGCTTCCTGACCGCCCAGCTCATCGGCAAAGTCCTTTCCGAGTGTAACCTCGGCATCGGCGACCAGCTGATCTACCGCCGCATCGAACGCTTTGTAAAAGCCGGGAAATTGACCCAAGTAACCCAAGGCAGCGGCCCCTATGAAAATATTCTGCGACTGCCATAAAATGCAAAGGCTCCCCACAAAGGGGAGCCTTTTCGTATGCTCACGCATTTTTAAAATACGCGATCAGGATATCTTTTATATAGTGGTAGCGGCGGGCGTAGCTGTTTTCTACGCGGATCAGTTCAAAGCCGTGCTCGCGGCAGATGGCGTCTTTCTGGCGGTCGCGGGCCTGCACGACGGGATCGCTGTGGTGTTCCAGGCCGTCCAGCTCAATGGCCAGCACCGGCAATTCCTCGCGGCCCTGCTTCTGGTAGACAACAAAATCAAACCGCCCGGTATAAAACAGGTCCCGCCCGGGGGCATCATCGGCAAACACCTGGGAGATCGGCACCTCTTTGTGTACCACGCACCGGCTGCCGCCCAGCAGGGCGTTATCCAACGCGTGGTTGAGGTTCTCCAAAAAGGCTGATTCCGTCCGCGTGCTGTACGGCTTGATGCCCAGTGCCCGGGAGTTTGCAGGCTTTTCGCTGACCTGGGACTCGCCCTGCGTGCGGGTGTACTGCACGAGTTCGTAGAGGTCATCGTCGCCGTCCGACCCGCTGTGCAGGCGGTCCAGCTGCGCCATGTTGGACAGGATGACCAGCTGTTCCCGCGCGCGGGAAACGGCCACGTTGATAAGCTCCTTATTGTTTTTCAGCCAATTATAAGTGCGCTGCTGGGTGCGGTTCGTCAGCGCCAGCGAGAAGATGACTACGTCCTTTTCATCCCCCTGGAACGCGTGTACCGTGCCGCAGCTGGCATCGGTGATGCCGTTGGCCCGCAGGGTGTCCTCGATCAGCGCGCGCTGCCGCGCAAAGGGCGTGATGATGCCTACGCTTTTGTCCGGGTACTGCTGCAAAAAGCGCAGGATCGGCGCGACTTCGCCGGGGGCGGTGTTTCGTTCCGTCGCAGTATCGTTCTTTACTTCAACGTAAACCAGCGGCTTTTCGCTCTCCACACGGCTGGCAATATGCAGGCGGTGGTTGTAATATTTGCGGTTGTTGAAGTCGATGATCTTCCTGTGGCAGCGGTAGTGGTAGCTCAAAAGCACTTCGTCGCTGACGGCATCGCAGGCCAGAAAGCACTTGTAGATGGAATTTTGGATATAATCGTACTCGTCGGTCACGGCATATTTGCGGCGCAGGATTTCATTGTCGCGCGGGTCCAGCACCACCACGGGGCTAAGCTGCTGCGGGTCGCCCACCAGCAGCAGGCTGCGCCCGCGCAGCACCGGCACCAGCGATACCGCCGTGCTGCACTGGCTGGCCTCGTCCATGACGACCATGTCAAACAGCGGTTCCGGCTCGCCCAGCTTATAGGCCGAGCTGCACGTGGTCGCCACCAGCGGGAAGATGCGCAGGAAGTTTTTCAGGTTTTCTTGGTTGGACAGGTACTTATTGAAATCCTGCACCAATTCCTCCGCATCCAGCGGGGATTCGAGGATCTCCCGCAGCGGTGCGTTTCGCTTTTCGCCGATACGGCGCAGATATTTGGCAGAGGTAAAGTTCAAATAGCGGTACAGCTCGGTGTAGTTGCGGTCCAGAAGTGTCAGCGCATCCTCGGTCGTAATGGTGCCGCTTTTCGCCAGCTGCTTTTTCACTGCGTCCAGCTGGCCCAACAGCTCAACCTGGAAGTCCATCTGCCCGCGGGCTTCTAACAGACGTTCCAGCGTTTCTTTTCGTTCCTGCAATTCCAGGATATCCTCGTACCGCTTCAGCAGCTTGGCCAGTTCCCGCGCGCGGACGGTGCGCTCTTTTTTGTTGCGGTCCAGCGTTTCTTCAAACACCTGCATCTGCTGGCAGCGCGCCCAAAGCGCGCGCATCGTGGCAATGGCCTCTTTGACCATGGCATTGCTGCCCAGCCGGATAATGGGAAACGGGATCTTTTGGCCTTTGTACTCGAGATTTTGCAGCTTTTCCACCACGCCGTCAATGGGGTGGTTGTTGTAAGATGCAAACAAAACCGTGCGCTCGTTGAAAAAAGCCGTCGTCAGCACGTTTAAAATCGTGTTGGTCTTGCCGGTGCCCGGCGGCCCCTGCACATAGGCCAGCTGGTTGCGGAACGCATGGTTCATCGCCAGCAGCTGGTCAAGGTTGACTTTATCGTTCAGCAGCGCCAGCGGCACGGCCCCGCGGCGCGGCGGCTCTTTGGTCAGCTCGCCAAAAAATGCGCGGATCGGCACCGGCACGTCCTTTTCGCTTTCGCCGCCGTACAGCGCCAAAATGCCGTTGTACTGGGTCTGCAAATCGACCAGGCAGTCCCTCCCAATGGCGATCAGGTAGGGCATGTCGTCCACACCGCCCAGCTCGGGGTTCTGGCGGGTGATGCAGTCCTTGATGCGCTCCTGGTTGCGCTCGAAATCGTCCAGCAGCGTGATATCGTCGCCGTCCAGGAAAAAGCGGATGCTCTGCGCGGCGCGCGGGTCGTTTTTATAATCCAGGCAAAACTCCCGGCAAAGCACAACATCTCCGGCCGTCAGGCAGCGGCTGCGCACATCCAGCCGCAGCGGCCGGTAAGCCAGCACGTACAGCCCCTGCCGGGTGTTTAAGCTGATAAGGTTCAGCCCCAGGCTGGTGATGTGCACCGGCTCCCCGGGGCGGTGCGGCTCGGCAGTTTTCTGCTGGAATCGCGTCACGATCTCGACAAACTGCTCGTCGGTCAGCGGGCACTTGCCGCCTTGGAACTGGCTCTCGTCGATTTTATGGATCAGCTGATAGTTCGCCTTGTAGGGCGTCGAGTCCAGCTGGCTGCATGCCGCCAGATAATCCAGTACTTTCAGGTTGGTGATGTGGGTAAAAAACCGCGCGTAAGCGTGGGGGCGCTCGGCAATATCCTTGATCAGTGCTTCGTTGCGCTCGCACCAGGTACCCTCCACGATCTTGGCCGACTGTATGCCGTCAATGTGTAAAAACAGACGTTTCACCGTATAATCGTGCAGGTGCATGCCGTCGACCTGCACCATGCCGCTGCGCGGGTTCAGCCCGCATACACTGCCCCAGAAGTTGGTCGTCTGACCGGACAGGTTTTTGTATTCAATGCTCAGCCATTTGCCCTCGTGCAGGGCGCGAAACAGATTGCGGCTGACAGAGTCCATCGTTTACGCCCTCCTTTCCAAGGTCAATAGGTCATCGCTGCGGCCCAAGGTCCGCTGTCGGGTGGTCCTGGCGGTAAGCCTCGATCTCGGCGAAAAATTTCTGGCCGTATTTGGCGTATTTTCGTTCGCCCATGCCGTAGATCTCTTTCATATCCTCCAAGCGGCGCGGGGCCTTGGCGCACATGTCCACCAGCGTTTTGTCGCCAAAAACCAGATACGGCGGCAGCTTTTCGGCCTGGGCCAGCTGCATGCGCAGCGCGCGCAATTGCTCGAACAGCGCGGCCCCATCGCCAGTAAGCCCGCCCTTGCCCTTTTGCGCAGCCTTGGATGCCTTGTGCCTTTGGGGCGCTGCATCGGCAGGTTCTACCTTGGGCGGCAGCTTTACCAGCACCTGCGCGCCCTGCTTGAGCGGCGTAATGTTGCCCATGCGCAACACGGCGTACTGATCGTCTGTCTGGATGAGATAGCCGTCCTCCAGCAGCTGTGCAAGCAGGCAGTTCAGTTCTTCCCGCGTGCAGTCTTTCAGCTTGCCGTAGGAGCGGTAGTCCATCGCGCCCAGCTCCCGCAGGCGGGCCATTTTGGCACCGCGCAGCGTGTTCAGCACCACACCTTTGCCGTAGCGGCCGTGCGTTTCGGCCACGCAGTTGATCATCCACTTGGCCTGGGCCGTCATGTCGGTTTCGGCATACACGCGGTCGCAGTTGCCGCAGCTGCCGCAGGGGGCGGCAGGTTCCTCGCCAAAATAGCGCAGAATGTAGTTGCGCAGGCAGCCGGTCGTCTGGCAGTAGTTGACCATGGCCTGCAGCCGCTGGTTGTCGCGCTCGCGCAGCAGTTCGGCGGCTTCGTCGTCGAGGTCGTCGACCTCCTTGTGCTCCAGCAAAAAACGGTTGATCATGATATCTTGCGGCGAAAACAGCAAAATGCACTGCGACGGCAGCCCGTCACGTCCGGCGCGGCCTGCTTCCTGGTAGTAGTTCTCCATGCTTTGGGGCATGTTGTAGTGGATGACATACCGCACGTTGGATTTGTCGATGCCCATGCCGAACGCGTTGGTGGCCACAATGACCGGCGCGGTGTCGTAGATGAAATCGTTCTGGCTCTGGCGGCGCTCCTCGTTGGTCATACCCGCGTGGTAGCGCGCCGCGGCAATGCCCTCGTCTTGCAGCATTCCCTGCACGGCATCGACATTTTTGCGCGTAGCGCAGTAGATAATGCCGCTCTCGCCGGGGTGGCTGCGCACATAGTCTGCCACAAAGGCGTCCTTGCGGCGGGTCGGCTCTACGCGGTAGTAAAGGTTGGGGCGGTCAAACCCGGTAATGACGATCTCCGGGTCTTGCAGGCGCAGCGTTTCGGCAATGTCGTCCTTGACCTCGCGGGTCGCGGTGGCCGTAAAGGCGCTGACGATGGGCCGCTTGGGCAGCGTGTCGATAAAATCAAGGATGCGCAGATAGCTGGGGCGGAAATCCTGCCCCCACTGACTGATGCAGTGCGCTTCGTCGACCGTCAGCATCGAGATGTCCGCCGACGCGGCAAAGGCCTGAAACGCAGGACTTTCGAGCCGCTCCGGCGCGACGTAGACGATCTTGTAGCTGCCCTGCGCGGCCAGCTGCAACGCCTTGGCGATCTGGCTTTCCGTCAGCGCTGAGTTGATGTACGCCGCCGGGATGCCCGCCGCACTCAACCCCTTGACCTGGTCCTGCATCAGCGAGATCAACGGCGAGATGACCAGCGTCAGCCCCGGCAGCAGCAGCGCCGGGATCTGGTAGCAAAGCGATTTTCCCGCGCCCGTGGGCATGATGGCCAATGCGTCCCGCCCTGACAAAATGGCCGATACCACAGTGTTTTGTCCCGGGCGGAACGAATCATAGCCGAAATATGTTTTTAAAGCTTCCTGCGCTGTCATAGCTGCCTCGATCTTTGGGCCGCACTGCGTCGCCTGCGGTGCTGCCGTTGGTTTCTATTCTATTAAGGTATTATAAAGGATGTGCTGCAAAATTGCAAAAAAACTTGGCAGTCAGTCGTATTATGTGATATACTGATTATGTAGCTAAGGCAACACCGCACAATTCCCGCCTGACGGCTTAAGCACCGCTCCGGCAGCTGTGGCACGCTGTCTGCGCTTTTTGCTTAGCAGTCAGCGCACCTCGCTCGCCGTGTCGGCACTTAGAATTGTACGGTATTGCCCTAAATTTTATGGGAGGCCGCATCGGCATGGGTTTGCTTTCTACGATCCAAAACAAAACAGAACAGGCACGCGCCAAGGAGCGCATCAAACCTCTGCTGGAAAGCCGCATGATGCGTGACATTCTGCTGGAAGTTGGCCAGCGCGGCACCGAAAAGCTGGACCCTCAGAGTGTCCCGCTGGACCAGCGCCCCCGCGCCGCCAAGCTGGCCGCCGAAAACGGCACCGCCGGGCTGCTGCAAAGCGTCATCAGCGAGGTCGTGCTGGACGAAAAGAGCATCACCCTGCACGCTGGCAGCGACGAAGTGCAGTTTTTGTACAGCGATTACAACTATGAGGACATCGACGACACCGACTGCCTGCCCGCCGTGGCGCAGTTTTTGGTGCAGCACCTGCGCGGGTATTATAACATCAGCCGCACATTTTATTCGGTGCCCAAGCACAACGGCCGCACGGTAACGGAAAAGACCCGCCAGGTCTTTATCCGCCGCCACCACGAGGATACCCCCTTCGACCCCACCCCCACCCAAAAGCAGCGCCTGTTCTGATTGACAAATCAGAATAAGTTTGGTATACTAAGGCATACTGTGTTGGTAGGCCGCCCGCGTCCCACGCAGCAAAGCCCAATAAGCAGACGTATCGAAGTGGTCGTAACGAGATTGACTCGAAATCACGCCTTGCGGGAAGTTCCTTGCAACAAAATTAAATAGGCAGATGTACTCAAGTGGTCGTAAGAGGGAGCACTCGAAATGCTTTAGGACAGGAGACTGTCGCGTGGGTTCGACTCCCACCATCTGCGCCATATCCGCCGTAGAATCGAAAGATTTTACGGCGGATATTTTTGTTTGTTTCCTCTAAATGTGACGTTATGAATCTATTCAGGAAATCTTGTTGACCATAATTGACTTGCAACAATAATCTGCTGCAAAAAGACATTTGTTGCCCGAATTGTTGCCCACAGTTCATGATTTCCTGCGAGAAGGGATAATAACTTATAAAGAGTTATCTTCAACAGCAGCGTTTTTCGGTGTTGCGAATACTGCTTGGTGGTATGCCGTCAGCACACTGAGTTTGCGCTGCTCCTGTACTTGTACATAGCGGGTCGTGACGGTGTTGATTTTCAGATTTACGCCCATTTGCTGGGAAAAATCGTCCACTGAATGTCCGAGAATTTGGCTAACTGCATAAAAATCACCTGTCAAATTGTACATATTGGTACCCGCTGTGCCGCGTAGATCGTGAAATCGGATTTTCGGCATCCTAGTGCTACGCATAAATCCGTTAAACTTGACCGAAATACGCTTTTGTAAGTATGGCGAACCGTCCGGCTTGCACACAACAAGATCGTTATCGTAATACTTGACCCCGCCGAGCTTGCACAACCGCCGCTGGTCGGCTTGTTCCTGTCTAAGCCGTAAAAAGATTGGCAGTGCTTCTTCTGTAATGGGAAATGAACGTGTTTCGCCTTCGTCACGGTCTTTCAATGGTTCCAAGTGCGGCACAATTTTAGCATCTTTCGGCAGGTCACAGGGAATTTGGCCTCGCAAGGTAATTTGCCTGTGCGTCAAATCAACATCACGCCAGCGTAACCCCAGCGCTTCGCTGAGTCGCAGCCCAAACAGAACAGCGAGCAGCACCACGGTCTCAAGTGCATTACCATGTACAAACGCCAAAAGCTGCTGCACCTGTTCCACGGTGTACTTTTCATATTTGCGCCCGGCGTTCTTACTAAACCGTGTCATAATGTTCTTGGCTGGGTTGTTTGGAATGTAGCCATACTTTACCGCCGAGGACAGCGCAGAGCTTAAAATCCGATGGCAATAACGCACTGAATTCTCCGCCAGTCCCTTCTCACGCAGTTGCGCAATCATATCGTCAATCATTTGGGGTGTCAGTTTGTTCAGAGATACTTCGCCCAGCATGGGAATTAGATGTATGTTTATACCGCTCCAATAGCTGTATCGCGTACTTTTTGCAAGGTTATGGTGGTAGCTTTCGTACCACTTGGGCAGATACTCTTTCAGCTTTTGCTTGCTTTCCGGTCCGTAGCCGACCATAGCGGCGCTGCCAGTCTGTAACTCCAGCTTGATCTGTGCCTCATACAATTCTGCTTCCCTGCGCGTTGCAAAACCACGTTTAGCAATGCTTTTCTGCCTGCCGTTCTCGTAGACTTTCACATTGACATCGTAGACGATGCCCGATCTGCCTGTTAAAATTCCTTGGCTGTTTCGCTTGTTTTTGACTTTTCTCTCGCGGATCGCCATATCAGCACCCACCACTTACAGACCTTGCCGGGGTCTTGGCACGGTTGTAATAATCCCAAATCGCCTGTTCGGAAATCAGGCGACGGTTGCCGTTCTGGATGAACTCCAACTCGCCGTTGTCCATTAACTGGCGCAGTCGATTTTCTCCGATGCCGGAAACAACTGCCATTTGTTCCACAGTTTTCAGCATCGGTTCAAACGGATTTCGCACAGCTTGCGGTGTTTTTTGCTTTGCATATCTTGCCATAACTATCCCTCCTGCGGTATAATTTATAAAACAAATTGTTTGTGGTACTTGTGCACAGCACAGGAACACGATCATTTGTAAGGCTTGAAGATTTGGTATATTCAGTTTTCAAGGTTCTTGTAAGCAAGACATACATTTTGTATTTCCTGCTTACAAGTATATTATATGACACACTTTTTGTATGTCAACTGCTTTCGGTATAAATTCTTATTTTTTTAACATTTGGGAGACTTGTTATGGATACCCAAGGAAGAAGAATAAAAAAATTGCGTTTGGCTAAAGGTCTTTCGCAAAAGCGCCTGTCCGATATGGTTGGAATTGTACCTACCCACTTACAGGCCTACGAATACGGAACACGCCACCCAAAAGAAGAAATTCTCAATCGGCTGGCAAAAGCATTAGATGTCACACCAAGTATGCTTCAACCGTTAGATGTTGATACCGTAAATGGTCTACTTGGCATTATCTATGAAATGCACACCAGTTACCATGGATTGGAAATTGTAGAAGAAGACGGACAGATTTCCATCCGCTTGCCAAACACCTTACAAGCAATGCCCGCCAAAAAATCACTGCTTAGGATCAAGAAAATTCTTGACGATAATACATACCAGCCTTATCCAGAATACCAGTCAGCGAAAGACATCCAAGAAGAAAATCAAATTCTACCGGATACGGGCGTTACTGTTGCGCAGGAGAAACGCTGGGTCAAAGAGCAAGAAGGTCTGTTGCTGCGAGCAACAGATTTATATAGCCCAGATGTGAATTACAATCAAATCGAGGCCGATCGAAAGGCGCTTCGTAAGCAATATCCGGATGACAGCGAAGATGAGGATTAACCTTTATGGATACTTATCAACTGAATGAACAGCAACAGCGATTAGCAGAAACTTTTTATAACGATTATTCTCTTATCAAATTTGGGGCTTATGGGGAAGAATACCTTTATACTGTTTGCGATGTAGATACAAGAAAATATCATGCCCTGAGAGAAAGACCAGATTATAGACAGTTTATTGCCGATAAGGACAAATACTATCGCCAGATGCTAAGTAACCTAATGGCGTTGCGATGCAATTTTTCAGCCGATTCGTTTATTGAAGACAAAGAAAAGCGCCCCTTTATGTGGAACCATGTGACAGATAGATTATTACGAGAATGTGAGCCTATCGTAAAATTGCAAATATTGGAAGATGTGAAGAAGGAAAAGTAGAAAATTTATATTTAGATATTTAAGTATTACCTTGGGGGAAAAGAATGGCTAAAATTCAATCTGTTGAACCGAACGTTGCTGATTTAGCAAATGGTTGGATGCGATCTTACAAACTTGATTACAAGCTCGAACAGGAGTCGCTCAATACAGAAATCGATCGGGCGCTAGACGAATACTTCTCGAAAAATGGCGGCGTTGGCGGAAATCGTCCGGATGCCAAACTACTTTTGCGGGACAAAAACATGGTGAATTATCCCGTCCTGATCGAGTACAAGGGCTATAAAGATAAACTCGTTGCCCTTGATTCCGAGGGTAAAGTTGCAAATAAAACCGCCAAGAACCAACCCGATTTTAAGCATATCAATTCTTATGCGGTAAACGGTGCCGTTCACTATGCAAACGCACTTCTGCATTATACGAGCTATACTGACATAATCGCCATAGGAATGACCGGTTACAAAACAGAAGCCGGAAAGCTGGAACATGAAATCGGCGTATATTATGTATCTAAAAGCAACTTCGGTATCGGGCAGAAAATCGATAATTACACAGATTTTTCATTCCTCAAGAAATCAAATTTTGATAAGTTCATCGAAAAAGTAAAGCGCCTCAAGCTTACACCGGACGAAATCGAGAAACTAAAAGAGCAGCGAGAACGGGAAATCAACGCAAGCCTTGTAAAGCTGAATAATGATATTTATCAGAACGAAAAAGGCTTGAGCGAGCGCGATCGCGTATATCTTGTGGCTGCGTCCATCATTGCGACGCTCGGCGTTCCCGGTAGAGTGGCTGCTCTTGAAAAATCCGAGTTGAAATCTTCAACCGAAACCGGAAACCGTGACGGTGATATTATCCTCCGCAAAATCAAGGCTTTTCTGGACGAAAAGAATCTTCCGCAGGAAAAGCGCGATATGATTGTCCGCACATTACAGAATACACTGACAACGGATAATATTAACAAGGTCGAAACCGGAGAAAGTCAGCTCAAACGTGTATTTACAAAAATTGTTGATGACCTTGGTATATACTATAAAATCGGTCTTACCACGGACTTTACCGGTAAGTTATTCAATGAGATGTATAGCTGGCTGGGCTTTTCTCAAGACAAGTTAAACGATGTCGTTCTAACGCCCGCCTATGTTGCAACTCTTTTAGCAAGGCTCGCTAGAGTAAATATGGATTCCTATGTATGGGATTTTGCAACAGGCTCTGCAGGTCTTCTCGTTGCGGCTATGAACGAAATGCTCAACGATGCAAAAAACAAAATTAAATCTCCCGACGAATTTGCGCGTAAATCTGCCGCAATAAAGGCCAATCAGCTTCTTGGACTCGAGATTCTGTCAGAGGTGTATATGCTTGCCATCCTCAACATGATTTTGATGGGTGACGGCAGTTCTAATATTTTGAACAAAGACTCTCTGAAAGAGTTTAACGGCAACTATGGCTTTGGCAAAACGGATGAAAAATTCCCAGCTGATGCGTTTGTTCTGAATCCACCGTATTCCGCACCGGGCAATGGAATGGTTTTCGTTGAAAAAGCTCTCTCAATGATGAGCAAAGGCTACGCCGCCATCATCATCCAAAACTCCGCAGGCAGCGGCAAGGCAACGGAATATAACAAGCGAATTTTGAAACACAGCACGCTGCTTGCAAGCATCAAAATGCCGATGGACCTTTTCATTGGCAAGTCCAGCGTTCAGACAAATATATATGTTTTCCGCGTCGGGGAAACTCACCAAAAAGATGATACCGTCAAGTTCATAGATTTCTCTGTAGATGGATATACGAGAACGAACCGTAAAAAAGCAAGCTGCAATCTACGTGATACCGACCACGCCAAGGAGCGCTATCAGGAGCTGGTTGACCTTGTTCGCTTCGGAAAAGCCAAATTAAATATCTTTACGGAAAAGGAATATTACGAGGGAACGATCGACCCTGAAAATGGCGCAGACTGGAATCAGACGGCTCCCATCGACACAAAGCCGACACTGGAAGATTTCAAGAAAACCGTCAGCGATTATCTGGCATGGGAAGTATCAAATCTTTTGAAAAATCAGAACCTGGAGGATGACCGCCTGGGAAAATGAATGCCTCACTTAGCGAAAAGCTAAGCGCCGTTAAGTGGGGCGAATTTCGGCTTACAGACATTTTTGTGGTAAAAAACACATCGAATCTTTTGGCATCTGACATTATTGCTGGCAGCGGAGAAACGCCATATTTATGTGCAAGTTCTGAAAACAACGCAGTAAGCTCTTATATTAAATATGATAAAGAACATCTCGAAAAGGGTAATTGTATCTTCATCGGAGGAAAAACCTTTGTCGTAACTTATCAGAGTAAAGATTTCTATTCCAACGACAGTCATAATTTAGCCCTGTATTTGAAAAAAGGAACTCCATCAAAAGCAGCATTTCTTTATATGGCTTCGTGTGTTTATAAAAGCCTTCACAGAAAATATTCTTGGGGAAATAGTATAAGCAAAGCAAAAATCCAAGAAGATATTATTACACTTCCAGTTAGCAATGGCAAAATCGATTTTGCTTTTATGGATTCTTTTATAGCGGAGCTGGAAGCGGAGCGTGTAGCGGAGCTGGAAGCGGAGCGTGTAGCGGAGCTGTCCGCTTACTTAGCAGTAAGCGGACTGGATAATTATGAGCTGACAGAAAAGGAAATTGCAACCATCGAAAAAATCAAAAACAAAGAAGTTCATTTCAAAGAGTTCGAGTTCATAGAAATATTCAATAATATCAAACAAGGCCGCCGATTAAAGAAAGAAGATCAACTTACTGGAAACGTTCCATTCGTTATGTCCGGAACAACTAATTCAGGTATAGTAGGCTATATTTCAAACCCTGTTGCTTTTTTTCGCAAAAACTCCATAACAATTGATATTTTTGGAAATTGCTTCTATCGAAACTATGATTTTGGCGCAGGTGATGATACTGGTGTGTATTGGAGTACAGATCACACATATTCCAAAGCTACGATGCTATTTTTTACAACTGCAATGGAAAGGTCTTTGCACGGAAAATATTCTTATGGTAAAAAATTGCGCAGTTCTCAAAGTCTACATTTTAAAATGCAGATTCCTGCAAAAGATGGAAAACCGGATTATACCACCATGGAAACATTGATTTCCGCTGTTCAGAAACTGGTCATTAAAGAAGTTGTTCTTTATGCAAACCAAAAGATTGAAACGACAAAAGCGGTAACGAAAAGGTACTGATAGTACATGCTCGTTACTTTTAGGGAAATTGCCATTATCACCGATAAAGCCATCTCTGGATTTATAAAAAGGGGGCGTTTTTGTGCCTGGAAAATTTTCACTTCGCAAGTTCAGTGAAATCAATCTTGATGATCCATTTTTCGCAACCCTGAAAAACGATTATCCGGGAAGTGCGTCCTCGCCGTCGTTTTCTGTCTGGTTTAAGAACAAAGCGCAGGAAGGTCGTACCGCATTGGTGTTTTCCGATGATCAGGGACTTGGTGCCTTTATCTGTATAAAGAATGAAAATGAGCCGATTGAGTTGAAAGGCGGCACCCTAGCTGCTTGTAATCGAGTAAAAATTAGCACAATGAAGATTGCCGAGCGCTTTCGTGGTCAGCGACTGGGTGAAGGTGCAATCGGATTAGTTCTGTGGAAATGGCAAAAATCCGGAACGGATGAAATTTATGTTACAGCATTTGATAAGCAGGATCTGCCTAATCCTAATAT
>ENA-UOIY01001969-UOIY01001969.1-human-gut-metagenome-genome-assembly--contig:-P114-NODE-1969-length-18093-cov-6.331910_pt1 | contig 18093 bp, 12 predicted proteins | sample MGYA00242335_ERZ723882 | MGnify/ENA metagenome assembly ERZ723882
GACTGTAAATCTGCTGTCTTCGACTTCGGTGGTTCGAATCCATCTCCGCCCACACTCAATTTTTGCGGAAGTAGCTCAGTTGGTAGAGCATTAGCCTTCCAAGCTAAGGGTCGCGGGTTCGAATCTCGTCTTCCGCTCCAACCGCGCGGTAGGTTCGCGCAGATAATGCAACATTGCTGTTGTAGCTCAGTGGTAGAGCACTTCCTTGGTAAGGAAGAGGTCACGAGTTCAATCCTCGTCAACAGCTCTTTGAATCAAGCGATTATGATTTGATCATAGTCGCTTTTTTCATACCCGTATCCTGGCTCCGTATCGTCGTTCCGGTCGTTTTTTCATGAACCGGGAAAACAAACCGACGGAAATTGCTATCTTCGCACTCCGGGCCGCCACGAGGTTTCCCGGCATTCGTTCATTCAAAACTACACACTGCTATGAAACGCATCTGCGTCCTGTTCACCGCACTCATCCTGTGCGGACATATCGAGGCGGCCGAACGGGTCGTCTGCGTCAATCCGCCCAAGGGCGGAGCTCCGCAAGGGGCCGTTCTCGCCTCCACACTGCAAAAGGGAATCGATCTGGCCGGAAAATACCGCCAGAAAGGTGACCAGGTCACACTGCTGATCGGCGAAGGCACCTACCGGCTCACGAAAACGTTGGAGATGACCGCTGCCCAATTGGGCGCTCAGGGAAACCAGTTGGTCGTGCGGCCGATGGACGGAGCATCGGTAACTTTCCTCGGCGGTATGGATGTTCCCCTGACCCTGCTGGAAAAGGCACCCGCTTCGGAAACCCGGGTCCGGGACGAAATACGCGACAAAATCTACAAGATCGAACTGCGCAAAGCAGGCGTAAAACAGATCGGCGACCTGCGCAACGTCGGTGCCGGGCGCCCCTCGCTGCCGGCATGGACGGAAGTATTCATCGACAACGAGCCCCGCCGCATCTGCCGCTGGCCGAACGATACGATGGAGCTGATGGGTAAAGTAATCGACAAGGGATCGATTCCACGCTACGGCGATTTTGCGAACAAAGGCGGCACGTTCGAATACTGCGGCAACCGGCCTTCAACGTGGAAAAGCAAACCCGAATGGCTCTCCGGCTACTTCGCATGGGGCTATGCCGACGATATGCTGAAGGTGGCTAAAATGGACACCGTAGCCAAGACGTTTACCTTTGCAGAAGCGGGCATGTACGGCCTGATTTCGGGCGAAGACTACAACCGCTGGTTCGTGATGAACATGCTCGAAGAGCTCGACACGCCGGGAGAATACTACCTCGATGTCCCGAACCAAACGGTCTGGGTCTACCTGGATAAAATTCCCGAGTCAATAAAGGTATCGTTGCTGGCGGAACCAATGCTTTCCATCGAAGGGGTCGAAAACGTAGAGGTGCGGGGAATCTCGTTCGAATGCACGCGCGGAGCGGGCATCTATATGGAGCGCACCGAACGAACCGTCGTGCGCGGCTGCCGTTTCCGCAATATCGGGACACAGGCCGTTCTCGTCGGCAAAGGGAATGCACCCTTCGACTATTACGGACAGCAGGTAGGCAAAGAGTGGCCGCAGGTATCCGGCATGCTGGGATCGATGCCGCTGGTGATGTGGCAGCATCCGTCGCTCGACCGGCAGGCGGGACACAACAACGGCGTGGTAGACTGCGTCATCTACAACGTGGGCGGAGGCGGCATCAACATGGGCGGCGGCAACCGGCTTACGCTCGAACCGGGCGGAAATTACGTTCAGAATTGCAGCATATCCCATTACAACCGCATTGAAAAATCATCGCGCCCGGCTATCTACATCTGCGGCGTAGGCAACCGTATCAGCAACTGCGAGATTTTCGATGCACCTTCGACGGCCATCCAGTTTAACGGCAACGACCACCTGATCGAATACTGCAACATCCACAACGTTTGCAGCGAAATCGACGACCTCGGCGCAATCTACAACGGACGGGACAAAACAGAACTGGGCAACAAACTCATGTACAATTATGTACACCACCTGAGCGCCAAACACCGTGTAGCCGGGTTCTACCACGACGACGGCGCCTGCAACATGACCGTAATCGGCAACATCCTCTACAAGGCGGGACTGCATCCCGTGTTGGTGGGAGGCGGTTCTGACCACTATTATGAAAACAATATCTTCATCGACTGTCCTTACGGACTCTATATCGACGACCGGATGACGCACTGGGGCGACAACGACGATACGAACAACACGTTCAAGAGCCGCTTCGCAGAGGTCAATGCCTCGCAACCTCCCTACTCCACGAAATATCCGTTCATCCTCGATTACATCAACAACGACTACCACAACCCCGTTCGGAACAATTTCACGCGCAACCTCTTCTACAACGTCACCACGCTGGTCCGTGCAGGGGAACGTCCCTACGAACGCGCCTATTACAACATGACCAACAGCTGGATTACCTGGAGCGGACACGGTTACCCGGCTCCCGGATTCGTAGATGAGGCGAACGAAAACTGGAACCTGAAACCCGATGCCGAAGTCTTCAAACAGATCCCGGGCTTCAAGGCCATTCCTTTCGACAAGATCGGGTTCACGATGCCGGCCAATACGTGGAAAGACTGACAAGCGGAAACTTTCCCCGAAAGAGGCGGCAAATTCATTACGGAAAACGCGGATACCATATGGTATCCGCGTTTTTAATTCAACCGGTATTTTCCGAAATCCGGCCTGCTCGGCACGTCCCGGCCGGACCTATTCGATCCCGAGGAAATGGAAAGGCGCCGTTGCGACGAACTCCGCGGCGGTATTGCCCGCATAAGTCTTACCGTGATTCAGGTCCAGCATTTTGACAGGCGCTCCGGGCGAAAAATCGACATCCTTGAAATCGACCCAAAAGATATTGGGATAAAACGTCGATTCATAAAAATAGATTTTGCTTTTCTGGTCGGAGAGCGTACGCCAACGGGTCGAGGAGATATTCGGTTCTCCGGGCGTGCTGATGCCCAACGGCACCGAGCAGTTGCGGATCACACTGAAAACAGCGGCCACCGCCTCGCGCGAATCTTTCACTTTGGGAATCGCGTCGATGTAAAACGATGCCCGGACAAAACGGTCGGCCGCACGGTTCGTCCCGGGAAGGAACGTTGTGCCTCCGATGGTGCGCCAATAGTCGTCGAGCGCCAGCTGCTGGTCAAACACCGGCGAGTTGGTCATCACTTGGTAGGCTTCGGAATGGTGGATATTCAGTTTACCGCCGACGTATTCGAAAATGGCGTTGTCGCCCGTGGTATCCGAAATAGACAAATGCAACGTAGCCAGACGCGAACCGTCGGGCATCTGATCCGAAACCACCTCGAACCCACCCTTCGAAACTGCCGCTACCGCTTCGTCCACCGTCGCGAAATTATCGAGCATATACTGTACCCATGCGGCAATCGTGAGCCCCGGCTTTTGACCGTCCCATTTCGGGTATTCAGACTCGGCCAACCACAGCAGATTGGCCACCAGTCCTTTCTCATTCATGCCGTCGGTACTGCAAATCTCGTAAGCGGAAGCAACTACACTCCCGTATTTCGAGGTCCAATGTACCGAATTGTTCCCCGTTTCCCCGCTCCGGGACATGCCCCGCGGAAAAATCCACAAGTTCGTGTACGGGTCCTCCTTCCAGTCCATCGACCTGGCAGTCATCACCGTGCCATCCAAACCATTGTATACCACCCGCGTACAGGCGTCTGTCCGGGACAAAGCGGCAACCGACAAGATCAGCGACAAACCAAATGCAACTTTATCAGGTCTCATATTTCGTTTTTTTGCAATCTTGGGTTGTTATACCGCAAAGTCCGAACCAAAAAACGCCAGCAACTCCCCTATAAACGATTATATCGGACCGCATTCCCGGAAATCTGCATAAATATGCGTAAATTCGCAGTAACAACCTGTTCCGCTTTCCGATGAATAGATATACGACCTTTCCGACCCGCACGCCGCTCCACGTCTGGACAATCGCGCTGCTTATCCTGCTCTGTACGGCCTGCAATGGACCGCAGCCCGAAGACCTTACCGCCCCGGGCGTAAGCCTCGAACTGGCCCGTTACCGCAAAACACGCTACCAGAATATCCGCTACGACCTGCACTTCAACCTTCCCGGCAACCGCGCCGACGAGGTGACCGGAAAAGCCCGTATCACGTTCACACTCGATAAACCCGACGCACTGATTGCAGATTTCCGCGGCGATACGTCCCAAATCCATAGCGTCGTACTAAACGGGCAGCAAACGCCTTATTCGTTAACCGACGAACACATCATCATCCCCCGGTCGGCCCTCCGCAAGGGAGAGAACACCCTCGACGTAAGTTTCACGGCCGACGACCAATCGCTCAACCGGCGTGACGATTTCCTCTACACCCTGCTGGTGCCGGACCGGGCCCGGACTCTTTTCCCCTGCTTCGACCAACCCGACCTGAAGGCCCGGTTCACACTAAGCCTCGAACTGCCGGCCGAGTGGAAAGCGATTGCCAACGGAACCACAGCCCGGACCGACACGTTGAATACCGCATCCGGACCTACAGCCGGAACCGAGACCTCCGGTAGCGGTCCGGCTCGGACGGCTGCCCGAGCCGGCAGCCAAATGGCCGCCGGAGCCGAAACGACCGGAGCCCGCAAGCGAATCTCTTTCCACGAAACCGAACCGATCCCCACCTACCTGTTCTCATTCGTGGGCGGGCGGTTCGAACGGGTCACCGAAAACCGCAACGGCCGCAGTATATCGCTGTACCACCGCGAAACCGATCCGCAGAAAACGGCCCAATGCCCTGAAATCCTCGGACAGGTATTCCATGCGCTCGACTGGCTGGAAACATATACCGGAGTACCCTATCCGTTCGCCAAATACGACCTGATCGTCATCCCCGGTTTCCAGTACGGCGGTATGGAGCACATGGGGGCGACACTCTACGCCGACCGTTCGATGTTCCTCGAAAACAATGCGACGACCGAAAACCGCATGGCGCGAGGCAGCCTGATCGCGCACGAAACGGCGCACATGTGGTTCGGCGACTACGTGACAATGCAGTGGTTCGACGACGTCTGGACCAAAGAGGTTTTCGCGAATTTCTTCGCTGCGATGATCGTGCGCGAACAGTTCCCGCAGATCGACCACCGGCTCAACTTCATCCGCTCCAACGTACCGGGAGCCTACGGCGAAGACCGCACTGCGGGAAGCACAGCCATCCGGCAACAGTTACCGAACCTTTCCGATGCGGGATTGCTGTACAGCCAGATCATTTACAGCAAATCCCCGGTGGTCATGGAGATGCTCTTCACCAAACTGGGGCCTGAAAAATTCCGCGACGGCATCCGCGAGTATCTGGCCGACCACCGTTACGGCAATGCCACATGGGACGACCTGATCGCCGTTCTGGACAGCCGATGCGACGAAGACCTCGCCGCATGGAGCCGGGTATGGGTCGATGAAAAAGGAATGCCGACGATCGACATGACCCGGCATGAAAACAGGCTCCGCATCATGCAAAGCGATCCGTTCGGACGCCGTCTGGCGTGGAACCAACCGCTGCAGCTGCTCGCTTTCGGCGACGGGAACGCTACGGATACCCTGCAATGCCTGCTCGACAGACCGGAAACGGAACTCGTCCTCCCTGCCGGAACCCGCTGCGTGCTGCCCAATGCGGACGGACGCTCCTACGGCTACTTCCGGCTGGACAGCGTCACATCGGAATACCTGATGAAACGCCTGACCGGCTTGCCCGACGACGTGGCCCGGCTCTCTGCACTGATTACGCTGAACGAAAACCTGCTCGGGGGCACGATTGCCCCGCAACGGTTTCTCCGGGCGATGATCGCCTACCTTCCGCAGGAACGCAACCAACAACTGTTCACACAAGCGCTCACCTACATCCGGGGTTGTTTCGGCCTATACTACGACGAAACGGCCTCTCCCGAACTGGAAGGTGCTTTATGGGAGATCGCGCAAAACGATCCCGACCGCCAGCGGCGCACCATGGCAACCCAGGCTTGGTGCGGTATCGCCCGCAGCCCGCAGGCGATAAACACGCTTTACGAATTATGGAACGATGAACGGTTAGCGAACCGGATGCTGCTCGGCGAAAACGACCTGACAAACCTCTCATACACGCTCGCATTGCGTTTCCCGGACCGGGCTGCAGCGATCATCGCGCGTCAAGGGGCACGCATCACCAATCCCGACCGGCAAAAACAGTACGCTTACATCGCACCGGCCGTATCGCCTTCGGCTTCGGTCCGCGATTCGGTGTTCCACAGCCTGCTCGACCCGGCGAACCGGAGCATCGAACCGTGGGCCTGCACGGCACTCTCCCTGCTGAACCATCCGGTACACGGCGCCCGTTCGGCCGCGTATATCCGTCCGGGACTCGAAGAGTTGCAGGAAATACAACGTACGGGGGATATTTTCTTTCCCCGTAAGTGGACGGCCGCCCTACTGGGCAGCCAACATTCGGAAGCAGCCGCTACGGCCGTAGATGCCTTCATCGCCGACCATCCCGGTTATCCGCCGCTGCTGGGCAGCAAAATCCTCCAACAGGCCGACCTGCTTTTCCGGTTATGGAACCGGAATGCACAGAACCGCCCAACTTCGGATCACACCTCCGAATAAGAGACTGAAACCCGAACTATACCATCCGAACTTATATCGGCAGGTTCAGCGTAAAAACTGTTCACGGATCGACCCGGCCCCGGTACCGGGTCAGTTCCGGGTATCGCGTGTAAAAAGATAGCGTTCGGGCCCCGAGGCGGCCTCATTGAAACGAAATCCTTCCCATTCGAACCCCTTGAGGGCTTCAGGCGTCTCGATACGCTGCTGAAGAATATAGCGGGTCATTTCGCCCCGTGCCATTTTCGCATAAGTCCGCACCGTTTCGAACCGGCCGTCGCGCCGTTCCTGAAACTCCGGCGTCACTACGCGCACCTGCCCGCGGATACGGTCCATATCGAGCGCTCCCAACACATCGAGGCTCGCCAGATTGACCAGTACGCCGCCGGCACCGCGTACCGTACCGATCAACGGATCGGTAAGCAGCGGCCGCCAATAATCGTACAGGCTGCCCGGCATACCGGGCAGTTTCAGCCCGAAAGCGATACGATAGGCTTTGATCCGGTCGAACGGGCGGACCAACCCGTAAAGAGTCGAAATCATCCGTACGTGCGACTGTGCATATTCGAGATCCGGAACGGAGAGCGTCGCAGGATCTATATGTTGGAAAACGCTGCCGACATAAGCGAGAATCGCCTGCTTGGCCGGCGTGGAAGGGTCGTCGAAATTTTGATAACGCAGATAATTCTCCTGCGCAAGCTTAGGACTTACCTTCAATAACGTCGCGAGGTCTGCAGCCGAATAGCGGCGCATCTTGGCCGCGAGCAATTCGGCATCGTTACGGAATTCGGGATCCGTGACAGGTAGTCCTGCTGGGGCCGGCGACATATCCATCATTTTGGCGGGAGAAAGAATAATTAACATAATCGGGTGTTTTATTGCATAAAAATATTCTATAACTTCGATACAAAGTCTGTTTTTCAAAAAGATACAAATATGATACCCGATTGGTATTTTCACTGCAAATCCACTGCCGAACCGATCGGGAGCATCTCGGTGACAGTCATTTCCCTTTTTCCGCCCCCGGCTTGGCAGGCTATTTGATACGATTGTACATACAAATCATCCGCAATCGTATGTAAAATTATATAAAAGAACCGAATCAATTATGAAAGCTATCGTTCACAAAGCAAACACCCGCGGCTATTTCGACCACGGCTGGCTCCAAACCGCACACACCTTCAGTTTTGCGGATTATTACGATCCCGAGCGGGTCCATTTCGGCGCGCTGAGGGTTCTCAATGACGACCGCATCGCACCGGGAACGGGTTTCGGCATGCACGCCCACCGCAACATGGAGATCGTCAGCATTCCGCTCCGGGGCGGGCTCGAACACCGCGACAGCATGGGCCACGTGTCGGTTCTGCACAAAGGCGAGGTCCAGGTCATGAGCGCCGGTACCGGCGTCCACCACAGCGAATCGAACCTATCGAAGGATGAAACCACCGAATTCCTGCAAATCTGGGTAGTCCCGGCCGTGGAAAACGTCGAACCGCGCTACGTCAACGCGCCGATAGAGAAATTGATCGTACCGAACCAGATCAGCACCATCGTTTATCCCTATTCGGCCCACCACCCCGAAGAGAATGAAAAACGCCTGTGGATCTATCAACGGGCATGGTTCTCGATCGCCAAACTCGACAAAGGTAAGAAGGTACATTACCGGCTTTACAATGCGGACAGCTTCGGCGTATATCTTTTTGTCATAAACGGCGCCATAGACGCTGAAAGTTATGCGCTCGAAAAACGCGACGGAATCGGAATCGGAGACGCCGAAGAGTTCGACATTACCGCCCGCGAGGATTCGACCGTACTGCTGATCGAAGTTCCGCCGGTCGAATAACATCACCCCGCACAACCACACCTCAGCCCTTCCGCCATACGGAAGGGCTTTTTTACGGATTATCGGTTTTGTTTCTTACATTTGCTCCGGACCGTTACCCATCGCTCCGACCAGCGGCGAGCGGGCGATATTCAATCATTCAACTCATTCCGGATCCATGCCTCAGCTCACAGGAAATATCGTCGATCTGATCAGACGGGAGATCTACCCCGGCACCGTCACGATTGCCGACGGGCGAATCGCCCGCATCGACAGGTTCGGCAATACCCCGGCAGACGACTCTCGGCACAACGGAAGCCTGCCGTTCCTGCTTCCGGGTTTTATCGACTCACACGTCCACATCGAAAGTTCGATGCTCTCCCCGGCCCTATACGGACACACCGCGCTGGGACACGGCACTGTCGCCGTTGTGGCCGATCCTCACGAAATCGCGAACGTCTGCGGAACCGATGGAATCCGGTACATGGTCGAACAAGCCCGGCGTACGCCGCTGAAGATCCACTACACCGTCCCGTCGTGCGTTCCGGCCACGCCGTTCGAGACGTCCGGCGCAACCCTCGACAGTCGTACGGTCGAAGAGCTGTTGGAGTCGGGCGTTTTTGTCGCACTGGGCGAAATGATGAACTATCCCGGCGTCCTCGGTGGCGATGACCAGTGCATACGTAAAATCGAAGCGGCCCGGCGCCGGGGAATACCCGTGGACGGCCATGCACCGTTACTGGAAGGAGCGGATTTACGCCGGTATATCGGCACGGGCATCTCGACCGACCACGAGTCCTGCTCGCTGCGGGAGGCCCGGGAGAAGATCGACGCCGGAATGATGATCCAGATCCGGGAGGGCAGCCAAAGCCGGGAATTCGACACGTTGATCCCCCTGCTGGGTTACCGTCCGGACCGGGTGATGCTGTGTACCGACGACCTGAAAGCCTCCGGACTGAGCCGCGGGCATATCAACCGGCTGGTGAGCCGGGCCATCGCGCTGGGGTACGACCTGTTCGACGTACTGGCCGCTGCGACATTGAATCCCATCCGCCATTACAGGCTTAAAGTCGGATTGCTGCAACCGGGCGATCCGGCCGATCTGATCTGCTGCCCCGACCTGATTCATTTCACTCCTTCGCAGGTATGGATCGACGGCAAACGGGTCGATACGCTCCCCGCTCCCGGAACCGACCGCACCGTCAATCACTTCCTGGCCGAACCGATCACGACCGGCATAATCGCAACATCCTCCGCCGGCAATGAATTGTTACGGGTCATTCGTCCCGAAGAGGGAACGCTGATTACCGATGAAGAACTGATCCCGGCCGGGGAAAAAGGGCGCTACCAAAAGATGATCGTCCTGAACCGCTACGCCCCGAACGCTCCGGCGGCCATCGGCTACGTCTCCGGATTCAACCTGCAGGACGGAGCCTTCGGATCGACCATCGCGCACGACAGCCACAACCTGATCGTCACGGGCAGCAGCGACGAATTGATCGTGCAAGCCGCAAACCGGCTGATCGCCATGCAGGGCGGTATCGTCTGCTGCGACCGAGATACCACGACCGAAATGCCGCTGCCGGTCGGCGGTCTGATGTCGGATGCGGATCTCGGGACGGTCATCCGGCAATACGACCGGATCGAACGGCATATCCACGCACTGGGTTGTCCCTTCTCCACTCCGGTCATGCAGCTCGCCTTCCTGGCGCTTCCGGTGATCCCGTCGCTCAGGCTCACCGACCGGGGACTCTTCGACGCGACCCGGTTCGAATTTGTCTGAATAAAAGCCGTCTGATTCCGGGATTTTAACCGGTTTTCACTACTTTTGCGTATAGCTGTCGGTCCCCCGGCTGTGGAACCTTCAGTGAAATTTTCGCATAACCCCGATCACGTATGAATTTCGGATTCGTCAGAATAGCGGCCGCCACACCTGTCGTTCAAGTGGCCGATTGCCAGCACAACGTTTCACACATCGCCACGCTCGCCCGGCAAGCTGCCTCACAAGGAGCGGCCATCGTCGCCTTCCCCGAACTTTCGATCACAGGCTACACCTGTGGCGACCTGTTCACACAGCCCTTCCTGTTGCAGCAGGCCGAAGCCGCCCTGACCCAATTGCTGGAAGAAACGGCCCCACTGCCGCTGCTTTGCATAGCAGGACTACCGGTAGCGCTCGACAACCGACTTTACAATACCGCCGTCGTATTCAGCCGGGGACAAATCCTCGGCGCAGTACCGAAAAGCTACCTGCCCAACTACAACGAATTTTATGAAAACCGCTGGTTCGCTCCGGGAACTGAATCTCACGCAGAACGAATATCGCTCTGCGGGCAGGAAACTCCCTTTTCGACCCGCTTGCTGTTCGAATGCGGCGATGTATGCCTCGGCGTAGAGATATGCGAAGACCTTTGGGTACCCGTGCCTCCCTCATCGATGCAGGCCCTTGCCGGAGCAAACCTGTTAGTCAATATTTCGGCCAGCAACGAGATGGTCGGCAAACATGCCTACCTGCGTTCGCTTATCGAACAACAGTCGGCCCGCACGATGGCGGCCTACCTGTACAGCTCGGCCGGTTGCGGCGAATCGACCACCGACATCGTATTTGCCGGAAACGGCATAATCGCCGAAAACGGAGCGATCCTGCGTGAAAGCGAACGTTTCACATTCGGCGAACAGCTGACCCTCTGCGACGTGGACATCGAACGACTGATGGCACTGCGGCGCAAAACCAATACCTTCACATCGGAAAGTCCACAAAAGGAATACCGCCGCATCCGTGCCGGACTGCCGGTTCAGGACTACACCCGGACTCCCCTGCTGCGGGAAATCAGCCCCTATCCTTTCATTCCAGGAAAAGACGCACACATCGACGAACGCTGTGAAGAGATTTTCAACATTCAGATCAGCGGTCTGGCCCAACGTATCCGCCATACGAACTGCCGCTCAGCCGTCATCGGCATTTCGGGAGGCCTCGACTCGACGCTGGCTCTGTTGGTTGCCGTCCGCACATTCGACAAACTCGGGCTGCCGCGCACATGTGTCACAGGGATAACCATGCCCGGTTTCGGGACAACGGGACGCACCTACAATAACGCACTCAGGCTGATGGAGACCCTCGGTATTACGATCCGCGAAGTAAATATCCGCGCAGCCTGCGAACAGCACTTTTCAGACATCGGACTGGACCCCGGCGACCGGAGTGTCACGTACGAAAATGCGCAGGCCCGCGAACGCACCCAAATCCTGATGGACATCGCCAACCAAACGGGCGGCCTGGTCATCGGCACGGGAGACCTTTCCGAACTGGCACTCGGCTGGGCAACCTACAACGGCGACCACATGTCCATGTACGGAGTCAACTGCGGAATTCCGAAAACGCTCGTCCGTCATCTGGTAGGATGGGTGGCCGCTAAAGGTCCTGATGAGGCAGCCCGACCGTGGCTGTTGGATATTCTCGACACCCCGATCAGCCCCGAACTGTTACCGGCCGACGGCAACGGGCAAATCGCCCAATGCACCGAAGAGTTGGTAGGTCCCTATGACCTTCACGATTTTTTCCTCTATTATTTCGTTCGGTTCGGCTTCCGCCCGGCCAAACTCTACCTGATGGCCCGGCAAGCATTCGCAGGCAAATATGAAGATCGAACGATCAAACGGTGGCTCATTACCTTTTTGCGCCGCTTTTTCTCCCAACAATTCAAACGCTCGGCACTACCCGACGGACCAAAAGTGGGTTCGGTAAGCCTCTCTCCGCGCGGCGATTGGCGTATGCCCAGCGATGCAAGCTGCACAATGTGGTTACACGAGGCCGAAAATCTGTAATTGCAAGCATATAACATCGCTATTGCAAACGTAAAGGAAGAGAAAACAGTACCATAACCTAACCGGAGCCGCTATTATGTCTACTCGCCCGAATACATACTCCGCCGGATTCTTGAATTAGGCCGTATCCGGCGCCGGCATTCAGAAAAATGCAAAAAAAATCGCATGGAAATTTGGATTTTCAAATTTTCGTCGTACATTTGCATCACCGAAAACGATACAGGCTGCTAGCAGTCGGCATAGTTTGAGGAGTTCATAACATAATTGCGGAAATAGCTCAGTTGGTAGAGCACAACCTTGCCAAGGTTGGGGTCGCGAGTTCGAGTCTCGTTTTCCGCTCAGAGTCCAAAGCAACAAACGGACAAAATCAAGACAAACCCTTTGAAACGATGTTTCAGAGGGTTTTTTCATTCTTTCCCCTAAGACATCACAGGACATCGAAAAGCCATTTCCGGACACATTTGAGGACCGTAACTGTCCCCCTCGAAGATTTTAACCCAAGAAGGGGGACAGTTGCCAGACTCAAGGGGGACACTTAGACGTGTTTTGTTTTGACTAACAGCGCGTTGTGGCTTTCAAACTGTTTTGAATCGGTTTACCTAATCTTAACTAAAGACAGGTAAACATGAAAAGTACATTCAGGATTCTTTTCTACGCACGATGGGAAAAGACCAAGGAGAACGGAAAGGTTCCTCTCCAGGCACGCATCACTCTCGATGGGCAAAAAGTAAAATTTAGCCTCAAGGCTGAGGTATCCCAGGAGATATGGGAGTCCAAAGCTGGGAAAGCCATAGGCCAGACCAAAGAGGCATTTCAACTGAACAGGTATCTCGACAGTATCCGGGGGCAAATCATCTCAAGTTATCACCGACTCTCCGAATCAAATGAAGTAGTGACGGCAGTTATGATAAAAGATGCCTTTCTCGGCCTCGACGTTAAGACCAATACTCTGTTGGCGGTATTCGAGGAATTCAATGACCGGCAGGAGAAACTTATCGGTATCGACATAGCCCAATCCACATTCAACAAATACGATCTTACCTACCGGCGGATCAAGGAATTTCTAAAAACGAAGATGCGGAAGAACGATATCCTGCTCTGCCAGGTAGACCGAAACTTTGTGATGGATTTCGAGGCGTGGCTTAAAATAGAATACAAGCTCGACACTAACTCGTCGGAGAAGTTGATGCGGATATTCAAGCGTATCACTACGATGTGCTTCAAGAACGGCCAGATGCCCAAAGATCCGTTCTGTGATCATAAGCTGAGGAAGGTTAAAAAAGACCGTGGCTACCTTACGAAAGTCGAGCTTGAAAAGATCATCGACTTCAAGCCGGACAGCAAACGCCTTGAAAAAGTCCGCGACATCTATTTGTTCTGCTGATTTACAGGTTTTGATTACTCCACCACCGCGGCCCTTACCGACAAGAATATTGTAACCGATGACGATGGTTCACTATGGGTGGAAACCCATCGAGTGAAAACCGGCACGCCATCGAAAGTTAAACTTCTCGATATTCCATTGTCAATCCTAAAGAAGTACGAACTTAAGCGGGACGGCAACTTTCTGTTGCCGGTTATGAGCAACGCAAAGTATAATCAATACCTAAAGGAAATTGCCGCTATCTGCGGAATCGAAAAAAACGTGACGTCGCATCTCGCGAGGCACACGTTCGCCACGACCGTCACCTACGCCAACGGTGTCTCTATCGAATCCATCAGCAAGAAGCTCGGCCATACCAAAATCAGCACCACCCAAATCTACGCCCGAATAGTCGATAAAACTGTAAGCGACGAGATGGACCGACTTTCAGAAAAACTCAGTAATACTCGATTTAGTCGGGATAAAAGGGAATAGATTAAGAATTTGTATGAGGGCCATAATTCCAAACGCCATACCCACTTTTAGTGGAACTCTTATCTCCCATAGCTATTGATTCAATAAGGGCTCCTATTTCTCTTTTCTGATCCTGATCAAAATCAGCCATATATTTTTCGGTGGTAGAAATGGATGTATGGCCTAATCCTTTTGATATGTATATTGCAGGGACTTTATTCCTCATCATAATGGTGGCCCACGTATGGCGGGCCACCATTGATGTTATTTTAGGCTTAATCTCTAAAGCCAGTCCTATCTTTTTCATCGTATTATTAGCATGTTTTAATGCAAGACTACCAACTGTGTTTTTTTCTTGCAATGTCATAAACTCATCAAAAACTCCAAAAACGTACTTGTCCTTTTTTCTTCTTCCTTCCACAGCCCAGCGCTCAATTATTTCTAAGGCGGGAGATATTAAGTAAACTTCGACCGGCTGGACCTCTTTTGCCGTATTCTTAGTTTTCTCCCGGACGAAGTAGATGAAATCGCCCTTGATTTGTCCCCATTTCAGATTGAATATATCGACCATGTTCATCCCGTTGCAATAGAAAGAAAAAAGCCAGATATCTCTCGCCCAGGCTTCATTCGGAGCCGGTTCATAGACCATTATCTTCATCAGTTCATCTTCGCTTAAAGCCTGTTTGTAATTTCGGGCAGTGGGAATGACGATCTTGTTTTGCTATAATTTCCCAAACGGATAATCAACCGCATCGATAAGCCCATTGTTTTTAGCAATATTGACAATCGTTCTTAGATGCCTTAGATTAATTCCAATTGTTGTTTTCCCGCAATCCCCTTTCTCCATAAATTTTATATATTTCTTAAGCAGGGGAACTGTTATGTCAGAGAAGGTAAGTCGTTCGCGAAATTTCGTCAGAGACTTCATAGTGCATAGATAAGCCTTTGCAGTACCTATCTGTTCATTTTTCTCCAGGCTCTTAATCTTTGCTCTAAAGGTTGCAAAAACGTCAGACTGATCATACTTGGTTGGTTTCTTGCCAAACAGTTTGTATTCAAACAGCTCAAACGTGAAATTGTCACCGAGTTGCCTAATGACCTGATTTGCTCCGGCTAGTATCTCGACAACTACTGCTTTCTTATCTTTGCCGACAGATGACATTGGTTTAGAAGTAAGCTTTTCCCACTCCTTCTTTGTTACGCAAATATTGATAGTGTAAGATTTTCGTTGTCCCGGCTGCTTGTAAATAAATAATCGCAGCGGAAATTCACCGGATTTTAATGGTCGTCGATAATCCGGTCTTACGCTCGCTGAAATCTTCAGATTAAATTGTCTTTCAAACATCATTTTTCATTTTAAAATTAGACGTGTGTTTTCACCGAAAAAACACTACATTTGTCGTAGAAAAATGATGTGCCTCACAAATGTGCCTCAAAGGTATGAAATTTATTAATTTCTTCGTATGTCAACCCTCGTCTAAATCAATGATAATCAATATTAATTAATAGCACCTGACTCATAATCCGAAGGTCGGTGGATCAAGAAAAAAGAGGCAAATATTTGCCTCTTTTTGCATTAAAAACAGGCTCAAATTGGCCTGTTTTTCGTTTTAATTTTACCCCTAAATTACATATAAATTTACGAGCAATTTGAGGCTAAAATAAACGGCATTTTTGGTTTAGTCAAGTGACCGTTGTTGGGAGGCAATAAATAAGATATTATAATATGTCTTGCATTAAACAATATTCATTATATTTGGTGTTATCATCAACTAAATACACCTCCTAATAATGATTGATTATAAAAAGATCGATGCACTTTACAAGCGCTATGGGTACGTAGCAAAAGTAAAAGATGGGATTAGAATCTACGAATACAAGCAAGGTAGATATTTTGGAGTTGATTTCGTAAATTATCAAGATACTCCTGAAGGCAGGAAGATCCATGAAGAATATAAAGATCAGGGATATGCATGGGCTTTTAAAAACTATGAAAGCATAGAGCAAGTCGAGGAAGAACTATTTAAAAGTTTCTTTCGTGTAGATCATTTCAAAACCAATCTTAATAGAAGATACGAGCAATTTGTAAAGCAGCAAACAGTTTCTCTTGGCAGTGCCAAATACGAATATATTAAATGCCCATATTCGTTCATGAGTTATGATAGTGATAGCTTACCTAAATTTGAGACCATTCATAATGGCAATTCTATCGTTCAGCATGTTACAGAAATTATAACAACAACGGATAAACCATTGTTTGTTATTATTGAAGCAGCAGCTGGGTTCGGGAAAACATGTTCTTCATATGAGCTATTAAAAACAATTAACTTACTGCATAAGGATCAAGTACCTCTATATGTTGAGTTGTCCCGAAATAGGGAAGCAAGAATTTTCAAGCATATCTTGCTTAGCGAGATTGAAAATCAATTCCAAAATATTGTAAATTCTGAAATAGTCATCCATGAGATAAAGCAAGGGAGAATCCCGCTGATAATTGACGGTTTTGATGAGCTATTATCAACGGATTTATCAGTTAAAGACTCTCAACTTAGGGATGTTGAAAGTATGCTTGCGACTATTGTCGAGTTACTGGAAGATAAAGCCAAGATAATTATAACATCTAGAAAGACTGCTATTTTTAATGGCGAGGAGTTCTATGAGTGGATGCAACATCAATCTCAAACATATACCGTAGCACGATTTACTTTATCTGAGCCTGAGATTAGCGACTGGTTAGATAACGAGTATATTATGGCTATGTCGAGTGTCGAGTTCCCGATTGCAGAAGTCGCTAATCCTGTTTTGTTAACTTATATTAGAAATTTACCAATTCAAGAATTTAAGAATTTAATTAAACAGGCGAACAGCATAATAGACAAGTATTTCGATTTCTTATTGACACGTGAAAGAGAACGACAAGATTTTGAATTTAGCAACGAAACGCAGCTCAGGATTCTGAAAAAGCTAGTGCGAATAATGTCTGAGTTTGATATAAAATCAGAAGATAAATCTTTCATAAAGGATATTATTAGGGACTCAAATGAAAGAGTGTTTGACCAATATATAAAAGACACTAAGGCCCTGCCCAAGCCAACTAAAGATGAGCTAGCCGATACCCTATCCAATCACGCTTTATTAGACAGAAAGCAAAATAATGAAGTAGGAGTCATTAACGAATTCATCTTAGGGTATCTAGTTGCAAAAAATCTTGTAGATGGAGATTATGAGAGGCATTACCCGGGGAGGACATTCGCAAATATTATTACTCAAGATTTAGCTTCTTCTGCAGTACTGTCATTTAAAGTGCAAACTAAAGAGAATAAAAGACGATTGTATGAGGTTCTTGCACAGTCAAATTTTAGTTATCCCGTTGAGTTCAATCTAAATAGAGATATAGCCTTATTAGGGGAAGTTCTCGGAAGTTATAATTACGGACTAGTGACGGATACCGTTATTCGAGATATTGCCTTCTCCATTAAATCTGAATTTATTGATTTCATATTTACTGACTGCATTTTCAAGCGTTGTTCTTTTAGAAAGTCATCTTTTATCAATAGTGGTTTTTCAGGTTGTACTTTCCATGATTGCAAGTGGGAGGACGAGAGTCAGGAAACAGCGCAAAAAACGAACATTTCTTCCTTGTATTTAGTTGGTTGCGATGCGACCAATGATTTCATTGAACAATATTACAAAGAAGAAGAGGCTCCTGAAGAAGATACAATTAAAACGGTTGGTGATATAGAAGACATTATAGTCAGATACTTTATGAGGGTAGACGGTAAACGCTCTAGCTCTATGAGAAGGATTGCCAACATCAAAAGTGATCTTTCTGAATATGACGATAAATTGGTCGATAAGGCCTTGAATAATTTGAATAAAAAGAGCTATGTCCTAATAAATGGGGGCAATGTTTTTATTCAAAAAGAAGGAGTCGCTTATTATAGAAATCACTTACAAATGTAATTTGGCTATGACTAAGAATCCTACATT
>ENA-UOIY01001971-UOIY01001971.1-human-gut-metagenome-genome-assembly--contig:-P114-NODE-1971-length-18038-cov-11.772507_pt1 | contig 18038 bp, 14 predicted proteins | sample MGYA00242335_ERZ723882 | MGnify/ENA metagenome assembly ERZ723882
CCCGGTCACAGGTAATGGTCTTGACCAACTGTGGGGGGAAGGCAGACAGCGCCGAAACAATGGCGTTTTCCATGGTTCCCGCTTTTTTGTCAGGAAGTTTCACAGCAATGTAAAACCGGGTTTTGCGCTCTGCCAAGGTGGCAAAGCAGGCCTTACTTTTACCTTGGCCACTCACTACCGTATCCGCCTCCCAGTGCCCGGCTTCCTGACGGCTATATACTGACTTGTCCCGCTTACGAATCGATTTCCCCTTGCTGTATTTCCCTCGTGTTTCTTTTACTCCATGACTTTTTCCCTTCCGGCGCAGCACTTTCAGGTTGCCCTTTACCAGGTATTTCTCGTAGATCCAGCGATAGATAGTCCGCCAGCTGGGCATCTTCAGCTCACAAGGAGTACAGGCAATCTGCTCCGGCGACCAAGTTGCCCGCAGCTTTTCCTCTATGTAGTCAATCACCTCTTGTGAATGAAACATCCCCCGGTGACAGTACGAGCGACGCAGCAAATACTTTTTCTGTGCAGTATGCGGGTAGTAGGTTGGAATATCATACGTATGGGTGCAGTTCCGGCGTATCTCACGGGATACCGTGCTTACGCTCCGCCCGATTAACCGGGCGATTTCTCGGTAACTCAGACCATCCACATAATATTTCCGTATACAGCTGCGCTCTTCTATGCTAAGATGACGGTAGTTCATACAGTTCCCTCCGGTGGTTTGGTGGTGTGGTAACTTCATTCTACCAGGGTTCTGTATGAACTTCTTTTTATCCCCCTAAAGTGTTGCACTTGATAGTATAATTCACCTTCTTCCTCTCGCCCCAGAAGCCTTATGGCTTCGGGGGCGGTTTTTGCGTATAATGGGACAAAACATGGCCGTCGGGCGGCGATTTAGCGCTGTCCGGCGGCTTTTTTGACATATCGGCCCAAACGTTCGACACTGAACGCTTGGGCCGATATGTCTTTTTGAAGAGACGTGCCGCCCGGTATCCGAAAAAAGAATCCGGGGCGATTCTGTTAATTGTTTGTCGGGCAAAACTTGATTAATATATTAACGACAAGGAAAACAATCCTTCGACAAACTCAACTAGAGCCGAAAAGAGGAATCGTTTATGAACTCAGGCACAGAAGTCAGACGGGGTATCACCCTCAAGGAAAAGCTCGCATACTTCATAGGCGAATGCGGCAGCTGCGGCATGTTCTACTACCTGACCATCACGCTGTCCACATACTTCTTCACTGACGTGATGAACATATCGGCCGCAACTCTTGGTGTCATCATAATTGTCACAAGGCTCTTTGACATGTTTTCCGACCTCGTGGTCGGTTCGCTGGTTGACCGGACTCATACAAAGTGGGGCAAGGCTCGCCCGTGGGTACTCTTTTCGACCTTCCCCTATGCGATAGCAATGGTGCTGCTCTACTGCCTGCCGGCTAGCTGGAGCATCGGACCTCAGATAGCCTACATTGTGATAACCTACAACCTCGCGGTCACGATCTGCTACACCGCCGAGAACATCCCCTGGGGCTCACTTCCAGCTCTCATGACGAAGAACAAGGTCGAGCGCTCTCAGCTACACTCGGTAAGGATGCTAGCAAGCCCGCTGGGCAGCGCCATCGGTGTGTCCGTTGCCATACCGCTGGTCACAAAGCTGGGCGGAACTCAGGCGGACTGGATAACGGTCATGACCATCCTTGCCGTGGTCGGCATAGTGTGCAACCTTATCGCCGTTGCAATAATACGGGAGAGGGATGACTCCAGCGCTGAGAGCAGCGGACCCGTCAAAAAAGCGCCCGGCGACAACAAGCTGGACATTCCCTCTGCGCTGCGCAATCCGTATTGGTGGGCGGCAATAGTAATCACCCTGGTCTGGAACACCTTCTCCGTCGCCTCGGCAACGCTGACGCCATACTACACAAAGTACTTCCTTCACGACGAGCAGCTGACCACTGTGATAAACAACGCGCAGACAATCACCATGGCGCTTGCGGCTTTTTCCTGCTACTGGCTCACGAAGAAAATGGAAAAGAGCACGATACTCAAAATCACCATGGCGATCTCAACCGTCGGACAGCTATTCCTTATCTCCAACCCGCTGAATATGACGGTCCTGGTCACGGGAACCGTGTTCAGAAGCATAGGCTTTGGCTGCATGGGTGCGTGCATGTTCGCCATGGCGACCGACGCCATAGAGTACGGCCACTGGTACACCGGACACAGGGCTGAGAGCACCACATACTCAGCCGTCGGCCTGGGCAACAAGCTCGGGGTTCTGCTTGGCTCCGGTATACTGTCCCTGTTGCTGGGCGCTGCCGGTTACGACGGCTCGCTGCCGGAGCAGAGTGCTTCGGCAATGAATATGATCAGCTTCCTCTACCTCTGGGTGCCGGCCATACTCTCGATCATCACGATAGTCATAATGTTCTGCTACAAGCTGGACAAGCGCTACACCTTCGTCGTGGACGAGCTGAAGGCCGGGCGATACAGAGAGAACGCGATATATGCCCACGCCAAGGGAAACTAGTCCAGATTTTTGAGCAGTTTCTTGTGAAAGTCCGGGTCGGGATACGGCATGTCGTAGGCATCCACGGTCTCGTAGATATTGCTCTCGTGCCCGAAGAGCAGGCTGCTCATGCTCAGCCTCCTGACGTTTGTGATCCGGGCGGCCATTACCTCGGGAGTCTCAGGCTCGTCGGTCATTATCCACCTTATAGCGGTGTCTATGGAGGCCGTGGCGTGGTACCAGGTGATGAACTCCATCTCACGCGAGAGAGGGGTGCCGCCGAGAAGCTGCTTGTGCCACTCCATGTCATAGTTGATGGCGAAGTTATATATGAAGTCCTTCAGACAGTTCTGGCCCTCCAGCTGACAGGCCTGTTTCAGAAAGCTGCGGTGCTTGTTTATGGCCCTGTAAAAGTTGAGGGTGTTGAGATAGTAGGAGTTATAAGGATCGCTGGCCAGAAAATCGCACAGGACGTTGTGCACATAGGTCCACTGTATCAGGTCGTACTTGTCCTTGAACCTGTTGTAAAAAGCCTGGCGGCTCACTCCGGACTCGTTGAGTATGTTCTGCACCGTGATTGCCTGGAGCTTCTTGGTCTTGTTGAGCTCCAGCAGCGTGTCCGACAGTATCTTGTGGATGTTGATCGCCATGTGATTTGAGCCTCCTGTATCAGTATTGATTATATCTGTTCATCAAGTAGACCCTGGGATCAAAAAGCTATCCCTGAGAATAAAAAGGAGAGTGTATCATGAACGAATACAAAAACCTGTTTTCGCCGTTTAAGATCGGCAGCGTTGAGCTCAAGAACCGCCTGTTCGTCCCCGGAATGGGAACGAATCTTGCAGAGCACAACGGAGAAGCGGGAGAAAAGCTCATAAAGTATTACACCGAGAGAGCCAAGGGAGGCTTCGGGCTCATCATCACGGAGTGCTCCGCCATCAGCATCGAGGGCAAGTCGCTTATCAACGAGTGCGGTGTCTGGGGCGACGAGCTCATACCCAGCTATCGGCGCCTCACCAGCTCCGTACACGAGGCGGGTGCAAAAATCTTCATGCAGCTGCGTCATACCGGCCGCGAGACCGAGCTGCATTATACCGACGGCATTCAACCGGTGAGCGCCTCGCAGATCCCTTGCCCCAACTGCCAGACCATGCCCCATGAGATGAGCACCGAAGAGGTCTACAAGATGGTGGATACCTATATAGAGGCTGCTGAAAGGGCGAAGAAGATGGGCTTTGACGGCATCGAGGTCCACGCGGCCCACGGTTATCTGCCTGCCCAGTTCCTGTCCGGTCACGCCAACAAGCGCACGGACGAGTTCGGCGGTACGCTCCACAACCGCATGCGTTTCCTGCGCCTCATCATCCAGGGCATTAAGCAGAAGCTCGGCAGCGACTATCCCCTTATAATCCGCATCAGTGGCTCCGAGAAGATCATGGGCGGCCTTGAGATTCAGGAAGTCAAAGCTGTAAGCCGTATGTGCGAGAGCGAGGGTGTCGACGCCATCAACGTCAGCATGGCCACCTACGGAAGCATCAAATACTGCATCGGCTCCTCCTATCTGGACCCCGGCTATGAGGTCGAGTATGCCGCGCAGGTCAAGAAGTGCGTCAATATCCCGGTCATGACCGTGGGCCGTATTACCGACCCCGAGCTGGCCGATACCATCATAGCCGACGGCAGCGTCGACATGGTAGGCATCGGACGCCAGTCCATCTGCGACCCCCACTTTGCCCGTAAGGTACAGGAGGGCAGGCTTGACGATATCGTGGGCTGCATCAGCTGCGGCCAGGGCTGCATCATGCACCTGTTCACCGACGAGGAGATCAAGTGCGTCATCAACCCGGATAACGGCAACGTTGACGAGTACATAGCAGACAAAACCACCCAGCCCAAGAAGATCGCCGTCATAGGCGGCGGCCCCGGCGGAATGCAGGCCGCATGGATACTCGCTGGCCGCGGCCACGATGTCACGTTGTATGAGAAGAACGGCTATCTCGGCGGCAACTTCCTCGCCGCGTCCTATCCTCCCGGAAAGTCCGTCATCGGAAAGGGCATCAGCTATCTCATGCGCCAGTGCAGGAAGTACGGAGTCAAGATCGTCCTCAACAAGGACATGACCGCCGAAGAGCTGAAGGCGCTTAAGCCCGAAGTTGTAATCATCGCCACCGGCAGCAATAACTTCGTCCCCAGAATAAAGGGCCTGGATGTGGACAAGGTGCTCGACCCCTCCGACGTGTTGCTCGGCAAGGTCGTGACCGGCCATAAGGTCCTCGTTGCAGGCGGCGGTCTGGTCGGCGCCGAGACAGCGGATTTCCTTACGGAGCAGCACCGTGAGGTCACCATCGTTGAGATGAAGGACGGCATCGCCCTCGACAGAGACATCTATGCGCGTCCGATACTTCTCGACGCGCTCAAGTCCCACGACGTCGAGATCCATGTCAACTCTGCTATCCAGGAGTTCTTCCCCGACGGCTGCTCCTACAAGGAGCTCAACGTCAAGGACGCTCCCGTCAAGGAGCTCAGAGGCTTTGACAGCGTCGTCCTCGCGCTCGGTCATGTCAGCAACAATACGCTGGAGGCCCAGCTCAAGGACAGCATAGGCGAGGTTTATGTGATAGGCGACGCCAAGGAGTCCGGCTTTGTCTGGGGCGCGACCTACGCCGCCGTCGAGCTGGCTCAGAAGATCTGATAGCGCTCACACAAAAAGGAGGAGAAAGTAAATGGACAAGACCACAAAGCGCAATAATTTCATCGCTGTCCTGGCGGTCTATTTCGCGGCAAACGTTATCTTTATCATGTCCCCCGCCATCAACGTCATGCAGACGGAACTTTTCCCCAACGAGCCGTATACCAGTATCCTGCTCATTTCCACGATTTCGTCTCTCTGCATGATCCCCGGCTCTCTGGTTGCGGGAGCCATACTCGGCAAGATCAAGTACAAGACCATGGCTCTCATTTCCATGGGCGGCATAATAATCTTCGGCGTGCTTCCCGCTTTCGTGCATAACCTGGTCGCCATCTATGTATTCAGGGGCATCGTCGGCTTCTGCATAGGCATCGGCTTCCCGCTCCAGAGCACTATGTGCCTCCAGCTTTTCAATGATAAGGAGCGGCCGAGATACCTGGGCTGGGCCACCGTATCGCTTTCCGTAGGTTCGATAGTGTTCATGATAGTTTCCGGTTGGCTGGCCGACATGAGCGCAAACTACTCCTTCATGTTCCACGCCATACTCCTGCTCCCGCTGATCCTTGTGCTGGCCCTGCTCAAGCAGCCCACGGCAGAGGAGATTGCTGCAAACAATGTCAAGGCCCCGTCCCGCGTTCCCGAGGATGGCCCGATGCCGAAATACGCCATCTTTACGGCCGTCATGTTCGCCATAGTGTTCTTTGCCTTCTACACCGTACTGCTGAACATGTCCTCCATCTGCGCCAATGAAAACATCGGCGGCGCGACCGTTGCCGGAATGCTTCTCGCCCTGTACACCGTTGGTAACTGCATCGGCGGCTTCATGTTCGAGCCCCTGAGCAAGTATGTCGGCAAGCTGGTCGTGCCCATCGGCCTCGTCATCTGGATAATCGGCCACGCCTGCGTAGCCTTCGGCCATAGCGTTGCCCTCATCATCATCGGCGACATCCTCTCCGGCATAGCGGTGCAGACCGTGTGGCCCGGCACCGTGAACACCTATTCCGAGTATGTCCCGAGGAAAAAGCAGTCCATGGCTGTTGCAATCTTTGTCTCGGGCATGAACATCGGCTGCTTCCTCACCACGTATTTCATCGGCGCCGTAGGTAACATCACCGGGAATGCTGACCCCAGGCTCCCCGTGCAGTATGGTTTTGCCATAGTCCTGGTCGCCGGAATTATCTGGGCGATCATTGAGGCCGCCCGCAAAAGAAAAATGGCGGATTAACGAAAGGAGCTGCTCACAATGCGTTTTACTTACTATAACCCTACGAAAATCTACTTTGGCGACCAGCTCGACGAGCTCGGCAAGGTCGTAAAGTCCTACGGTGACCGGGCGCTGCTGATATACGGCTCCGGCGCGATAAAGACCCACGGTATCTATGACCGCGTTATGGCAAGTCTCAAATCCGCCGGACTGAGCGTGTCCGAATTCTCCGGCGTGGAGTGCAATCCCCAGTACACCACGGTCAACCGCGCGACCGATGTATGCAAGGCGAACGACTGCGACGTCATCGTCGCCGTGGGCGGCGGCTCTGTCATCGATGCGGCCAAGGTCGTCACTCAGGCCAAGTTCTACGACGGCGACTGCTGGGATATCATCTGCCAGAAGGTCAAAGTCGAGCAGGGACTGCCTCTGGTGGCCGTGCCCACGATAGCCTCCGCTGGCAGCGAAAACGACGCATGGGCCGTTATCTCGAACAAGGACACTAACCAGAAACTTGACCCCTGGGGCGAGAGCTTCCAGCCCAAAGCCGCGTTCATTGACCCCACAGTCACATACTCCGTGTGCAAGTATCAGACTGCCGTAGGCGCCGCCGATATACTCTCGCACATCACGGACATCCGCTACTTCATCAAGGAGCACAAGATAAACTTTGTTGACGAGTGGATGGAGGTCATGTGCAAAAACGTTATCAAATACGCCCCGATAGCCATCGAAGACCCTTGCAACGAGGAGGCACGCGAGAACCTCTCCTGGATAGCGGCGCTCATAACCGGCGGCATTGTGGACCAGGGCGGTACGACTGACATGATCCTGCACCTGACCGAGTACGGCATAGCCGCCTTCTATGAGATCCCGCACGGCCACGGCATCGCAATACTGATGCCCAGGTGGATGGAGTACATACTCGACGAGCAAACCGCCCCCGTGTTTTACAGGTTCGGAGCCAACTGCATGAACGTGGCACAAGGTCTCGACCCCATGACGGGAGCCCAAAAGACCATCGAGACCCTGTCTGACTGGCTGTACAACAAGCTCGGCCTTGAGAGCCACCTCGCCGCCTTCGGCGTGGAGGAGAGCAAGCTCAGTGCTATGGCGGAAAAGGCCATCCGCGGCATGGACTGCCTGCACGGACTCACCGACCTGAATGTGAAGGATATCGAAAACATATTCCGTATGTGTATGTAAAAGTTAAATGCTTGCTTACGGCGGGCGCCTGTTTTGTGCAGGCGTCCGCTTTACAGCGAAATTGACAATATTATAACAATTTATAATCTGTCATTCAATGGACAAGAGCGAAAAAATGTTCCTCATATAGACAAAAACATGAGAATATCTTTGGAACCTTCCGAAAAAATGCAGAAAAAAGAAAAATGTTCCGGCAAATAACCGGAACATGGAAATAGAAAATATTCATTGCAAAAAGCCGGCCCGGGGGCCGGCTTTTGGGTTCAATATGGCTTGAGGGGTACCTGTATCTCGGTGAGGAACTCGGAGGTGTCGCTGGTGAAGCCCTGGTCTATCATGGTTATCTCCAGCGCGGGGCCGTCCGGGGTGCGGGCGGTGCGGTCCAGGTAGTCGAAGAGGCGCTTGTAGTTCGCCGCGGCCTGGTCGTGGCCGCCGGCGAAGCGCAGGGAGGCGCCCCAGGTCTCCGGCAGCTCCAGCACCGTGCCGCTGTGCTCCTCGTTCTCCTCGAGCACGACGAAGATGAAGTCGCAGGGCCGCGCCGTGCGCCGGCGGAGCGAGTCCGCCGAGAGCCCCACGCCTATCTTGCCCAGGAACACCAGCGCGCGGTTGTCCTCGCCCGCCAGCTCGCGGATGGCCAGCTGCAGCGCCGTGTCGTCCGCGGGGTCCAGGCGGCGGCTCAGCACCGCTAGCCGCCGCGCGGGCAGGGTCTGCTCCGTCACGGCGCCCAGGCTCTGGCTCCGGCCCCGGTCTATCTGGCTGAGCCGGTTCTCGATCTGCTTTTCCACGGCCCCCAGCTCCGAGAGCTGGCGCCGCACCTGCGTGAGCTGCAGCTCCAGGAGCCTCTTGATGTCCGCGAGGCTCCTGTTGTTCACAAAGGAGGATATCTCCGAGAGCGGCAGGCCCAGCTTGCGCAGATAGCGGATGGTGTCCAGCGTCTCGAACTGCCGGGTGCTGTAATACCGGTAGCCCGTCTGCTCGTCCGTGTACTCGGGCGCGAGCAGGCCGAGCTTCTCGTAGTGGCGCAGGCTGCTGACGCTGATGTGGAAGATCTTCGACATCTCGCCTATCTTGAAGAGGCCGCTGGTCCTCATAGCCCTGCCTCCCGCGAGTTCACGCTCCGGCGTATTACACCACGCCCTGGGCCATCATGGCGGCGGCGACTTTCAGGAAGCCCGCCACGTTGGCGCCGACCATCAGGTCGCCCGGCTTGCCGACCTCCACCGAGGCGTCGTAGGCCGCGTGGAAGATGTTCTTCATGATGCCCTGCAGCTTCTCGTCGACCTCCTCGAAGCTCCAGGAGAGGCGCATGCTGTTCTGCGTCATCTCAAGGCCGCTCGTCGCGACGCCGCCGGCGTTGCTCGCCTTGCCCGGCGAGTACATCAGGCCCGCGCCCTGCACAGCCGCGATGGCGTCCGGCGTCAGAGGCATGTTCGCGCCCTCAAAGACGCCCTTGCAGCCGTTCGCGATAAGCGCCTTCGCGCCCTCGAGGTCCATCTCGTTCTGCGTCGCGCAGGGGAGCGCGATGTCGCACTTCACGTTCCAGATGCCGTGGCAGCCGTCGTGATACTCGCTGCCCGGTACCTCGTCCGCGTACACCTTTATCCTCGCGCGGCGGCGCTGCTTGATGTCGATGATCTTTGTGAGGTCGATGCCGTTCGGGTCGTAGACATAGCCGTTGGAGTCGCACATCGCGACGACCTTGCCGCCCAGCTGCGTGCACTTCTCAGCCGCGTATGTAGCCACGTTGCCGCTGCCGGAGACGACCACGGTCTTGCCCGCGAAGCCGTCGTTCTTCATGCAGCGCATCGCCTCCTCGGCGAAGTAGCACAGGCCGTAGCCGGTGGCCTGAGTGCGGGCGAGGCTGCCGCCGAAGGGGATGCCCTTGCCGGTGATGGTGCCGCCCTCGAAGGTGCCCATGATGCGCTTGTACTGGCCGAACAGATAGCCGACCTCGCGCGCGCCGACGCCGATGTCGCCCGCCGGGATGTCCACGAACTGGCCGATGTGGCGGTAGAGCTCGTTCATGAAGCTCTGGCAGAAGCGCATGACCTCCGCGTCGCTCTTGCCCTTGGGGTCGAAGTCCGAGCCGCCCTTGCCGCCGCCCATGGGGAGGGTGGTGAGGCTGTTCTTGAGGGTCTGCTCAAAGCCGAGGAACTTTATGACGGAGGCAGTGACGGAGGGGTGGAAGCGCAGGCCGCCCTTGTAGGGGCCGATGGCGCTGTTGAACTGCACGCGGAAGCCGCGGTTGACGCGGACCTTGCCGCTGTCGTCCACCCAGGGGACGGAGAACTGAATGAAGCGCTCCGGCTCCACAAAACGCTCGATTATGCCGTTCTTCTCATATTCGGGGTGCTTCTCCACGACGCACTCGAGGCTCTCGAGGACCTCCAGCACCGCCTGGTGAAACTCCGCCTCGCCCGGGTTCCGGGCCAACACCGTGTCGTATACCCGCTTCAGATACTCGTTTGTCAGCATTGAAATGACCTCACTTTCTGAGCATTACTCGGCGAAAACTTCCTTGAAAGCAGGCAGGGAGCGCTCGATCATCTCCTTGGAGACGCAGTAGCTCAGCCTGAAATAGCCGGGGACGCCGAAGGAATCGGAGGGCACGATGAGCAGGTTCTTTTTCTTGGCCTTCTCGGCAAAGGCCATGGCGTCGCCGCCCGGGGCCTTGACGAAGAGGTAGAAGGCGCCCTGGGGCTTGGCGCACTCGTAGCCGATCTCGGTGAGGCCGTTGTAGAGGAGGTTGCGGTTGACGTCATAGGCCTCGAGGTCGGGCATGATGTCGCAGCACGCGGCGACGGCGCGCTGGATGAGCGAGGGGGCGCAGACGTGGCCGAGCATACGCGCGGCGCCTGCGACGGCGGCGAAGAGCTCGGCGGAGTCGGTAGCGTCGTCGGGGACAAGGACATAGCCGATGCGCTCGCCGGGGAGGCTCAGGGACTTGGACCAGGAGTAGCAGACGATGGTGTCCTTGTACACGTTGGGGATGAAGGGCACCTCGACGCCGTCATAGACCAGCTCGCGGTAGGGCTCGTCGGCGATTATATAGATGGGGTGGCCGTACTTCTCGGCGGCGGCGCCGAGGATGGCGCCGACCTTCTCCAGCGTCTCCTGGCTGAACACGACGCCGGAGGGGTTGTTCGGGGAGTTGACGATGATGGCCTGGGTGTGCTCGTTGACGAGGCTCTCGAGCGCGGCCATGTCTATCTGGAAGCTGGTGGTGTCCGCGGGGACCATGACGAACTTGTTGCCCGAGGACTCGATGAAGGGCTTATACTCGGGGAAGAAGGGGGCGATGGCGATGACCTCGCTGTCCTCGCAGGCGAGGGCGGTGAGCGCGGTCATGAGCGCGGGGGCGGCGCCGCAGGTGAAGAAGAGGTTGGCGGGGCGGATGACCTTGCCGAAGCGCTCCGTGAGGTTCTTCGCGACGGCCTCGCGGATGGTGTCGTCGCCCGGGCCGCTGGTGTAGCCGTGGACCTTTATGCTGCTCTCGGTGTTGAGGATGTTGATTATGGTCTCGTTGACCTTCTCGGGCGCGGGGATGGAGGGGTTGCCGAGGCTGTAATCGAAGACGTTCTCCTCGCCCACGATCTTGGCCTGCTGGCGGCCGTACTCGAACACCTCGCGTATGTAGGAGCGAACGCTGCCCAGTCCGTATGCCGTTTTGTTAAACATGCTGTTTGCCTCCTTTGATCTGATCTCATATCCGGGTTTTTTGTAGGATATGCACAATCACCCTGCCGGTACTCCAGCCCGCTGCTCGGGCAATTTATCCTTATCTATATTCTAAACTCTACAACTGGTATAAAGTCAAGAGCTTTTTGCAAATTTTACAACGCTTGTAGAGTCTGCGGACGAAAAGCGCCCGGCGCGGCTGGGGGGGCCGTACCGGGCGCGGGGGGTCAGTCTATTTTCTTGAAGAGCCAGTTGAGGACGTCGCGGTAGACCTCGTCGCGGTTGAGCTCGTTGAGCATCTCGTGGCGGCCCTCCTTGTAGAACTTGTAGAACACGTCGCGCATGCCGGCGCGGATGAACAGGCTGTACACCTTGGCGACCTGCATGCCGTTGCCGCCGACGGGGTCCTTGTCGCCGCTCATGAAGTAGACGGGCGTGTCCTTGTTCATCTTCTCGAGGCTGTGCCTCCGGCCGATGATGGAGAGGCCGAACATCATGTCGCGGAAGAGGCTGGTCGTGGGCGTGAAGGTGCACATCGGGTCCTGGGCGTAGGCATCCACGACGGCCTCGTCGCGCGTGAGCCAGTCGTACTTGGTGCGCTTGGGCTCAAAGCCCTTGTTGTAGCTGCCGAAGGCCATGTTGGAGATGGTCTCGCTGCGGTGCATGGGGCCGTTTTTGAGCATATCCCCGTCGCAGAGGAAGCGGCCCGCGGCCACCACCGGCTCCGGCGGCTGGCCCGTGCCCGAGAGGATGACCCCCGCGAGCGGCGCCTCGGGATAGCGTATCAAGTGCGTCCGCGCGAGGAAGGAGCCCATCGAGTGGCCGAAGAGGAAATACGGCACGTCCGGCCACTTCTCCGCCGTCAGGCAGCGCAGCGTCTCGATGTCCGCCGTGACCTTGTACCAGCCGTCCTCCATCGCGAAAAAGCCGACGTACTCCGGGCCGAGCACGCTCTCGCCGTGGCCGAGGTGGTCGTTGCCCACGACGACGAAGCCCTTCGAGGCCAGGAAGCGCGCGAAATCCGCGTAGCGGCCTATGTACTCGTTGATGCCGTGCGAGAGCTGCACCACGCCGTTTATGTCGCAGTCCGGCACCCACTCGCGCACGTGTATGGGCGTCGCCCCGTCGGCCGAGGTGAAGGTGTAATTATTTTCGGTGATTATGGGCATTTTCATTTACCTCCTCATGTGTTATTCTTTATAAGGAGATTTTAGTCTAATTCGGCACTCAAGTCAACAAGGAGGCTTCAGATGAAAGGCTACGTCATCGCCCTCGACCAGGGCACGACAAGTTCCCGCGCCATAGTGTTCAACCGCAGCGGCGAGATAGTCTCGCTCGCGCAGTACGACTACCCGCAGATATACCCGAGGCCCGGCTGGGTCGAGCACGACCCGGCGGACATCCTCGGCACACAGATACACGCGCTCTCGGACGCCTTTGCCAAGAGCGGCGTCGAGGCCGCGGACATCGCCGCCATCGGCGTCACCAACCAGCGCGAGACCACCCTCGTCTGGGACCGCACAACGGGCAAACCCGTCTACAACGCCATCGTCTGGCAGTGCCGCCGGACCGCGGCCTTCTGCGACCGGCTGGCCGCAGAGGGCGTCGGCGCATACATAAGGGACAAGACGGGCCTGCTCATCGACGCCTACTTTTCCGGCACCAAGATACGCTGGATACTCGAAAACGTGCCGGGCGCGCGCGAGCGAGCCGAGCGCGGCGAGCTCATCTTCGGCACCGTGGACTCCTGGCTCGTCTGGAACCTCACCGGCGGGCGGGAGCACATCTCGGACTACTCCAACTGCTCGCGCACGATGCTCTTCGACATAGACCGCCTGCGCTGGGACGAGGACCTCTGCCGCGTGCTGGGCGTGCCGATGAGCATGCTGCCCGCGCCGGTGCCGTCCTCGGCGGAGTACGGCCGCATCGCGCCGGGCATAAAGGGGCTCGAAGCGCTCGCGGGCGTGCCCATCTGCGGCAGCGCGGGCGACCAGGCCGCGGCGCTGCTCGGCCAGGGCTGCGTCCATCCCGGCGAGGCCAAGAACACCTACGGCACCGGCTGCTTCACGCTCATGAACACCGGCGACCGCAGCGTCCGCAGCCTCTCCGGCATGCTCACCAGCGTCGCCTGGAGCCTGAACGGCCACACGACCTACGCCCTCGAGGGCAGCGTGTTCAACGCCGGCAGCTCCATACAGTGGCTGCGCGACGAGGTGGGGCTCATCGCCTCCGCGGGCGAGAGCGGCCCGCTGGCCGAGTCCGTGCCCGACAACGGCGGCGTCTACCTCGTCTCGGCCTTCACCGGCCTCGGCGCGCCGCACTGGGACATGTACGCCCGCGGCACCATGGTCGGCCTCACCCGCGGCACCACAAAGGCCCACATAGTCCGCGCCGCGCTCGAGGGCATCGCCTACCAGGTCAAGGACCTGCTCGACGCCATGGAGATGGACTCCGGCCGCACGCTCTCCGTGCTCCGCGTGGACGGCGGCGCCTCGGTCAGCGACTTCCTCATGCAGTTCCAGGCCGATATACTCAGAAAACCCATCGACCGCCCCAAGATGGTGGAGACCACCGCCTTCGGCGCGGCCTTCCTCGCCGGGCTCTCCGCCGGGCTCTGGAGCGACGTCTCCGAAATCGCCGCGCTGCGGCAGTCGGAGAAGGTGTTCACGCCCGCCATGGACATAGAGACGGCGGAAAAATATCACGGCGAATGGCTCCGTGCGGTGGAGCGCGCCAAAAAGTGGGAGAAGGCACAATGAGCGAAAGCATACTCGTAGTCAAAACCGAATACCTCGCCCCCTATATCGCGGGCAAAAACGGCCTCATCCGCGGCCACGACGCGGAGATACTCGACATCGTCACCGCGCGCCACGAGTTCCGGCCCCGGCCCGAGATGGAGGAGGACCCGTCCTACCGGCAGATCATCCCCTACGTCGTGCTCACGCGCGGGGAGGAGGTGTTCGTACTCCGGCGGCTCAAAAAGGGCGGCGAAGCCCGCCTGCACGGGCTGCTCTCCATTGGCGTCGGCGGGCACATCAACCCCGTTGACGACGCCGTGCGCGGCGAGGCGCTCATGCGCGGCCTGCGCCGCGAGGTCGAGGAGGAGGTCGAGCTCGAGCGCGAGCTCTCGCTCACGCCCGTCGGCGTCATAAACGAGGAGACCAACGCCGTCGGCAGCGTCCACCTCGGCTTCATGTTCACCATGGAGGTCGCCGGCGAGGTCCGCGTCCGCGAGACCGAAAAGCTCGAGGGCTTCTGGGTCAAAAAGTCCGAGCTCCCCGCCCTCGCGGAGCAGCTGGAGGGCTGGTCGAAGATTGCAATGGAGGCGATAGTATGAGAGTTTTCACGCCCGCGGACATACTCCTGCCGCGCGTTGACGATATGACGAAGTGGAGCTGCATAGCCTGCGACCAGTTCACCGCCGAGCCCGAGTACTGGCGGGAGGCCGAGCGCATAGTCGGCTCCGAACCGAGCACCCTGCGGCTCATGCTGCCCGAGGCCTGGCTCGGCGTGCGCGACAGCGCCGCGGAGACCAGGAAGATATACGCGGCCATGAAGGATTATGTAAACCGCGGCATATTCCGCACGGTGGAGCAAAGCTTCATCTATGTGGAGCGGACGCTGCCCTCGGGCGCGGTGCGCCGGGGCCTGGTGGGCAAGCTGGACCTCGAGTGCTACGACTGGGCGCCGGGGAGCGCCACGCCGGTGCGGGCGACGGAGGGCACGGTGGAGAGCCGCCTCCCTGCGCGCGTGGAGGTGCGCCGCGGCGCGACGCTGGAGATGCCGCACATCATGGTGTTCATAGACGACCCGGAGAACGCGGTCATACCCTCGACCGCGGGCGGGGAGGCGCTCTATGACTTCGAGCTGATGCTCGGCGGCGGTCACATACGCGGCAGCCGCGTGACGGGCGAGGCGGCGGAGCGGCTGACGGCGGCGCTGGAGGCCCCGGAGGGGTCGGTGCGCTTTGCGATGGGCGACGGGAACCACAGCCTCGCGGCGGCAAAGCGCTGCTGGGAGCAGATAAAGCGGAACCTCCCGGAGTCGGAGCTGGAGACGCACCCGGCGCGGTACGCGCTGGCGGAGATAGTGAACATCCACGACGAGGCCGTGACCTTCGAGCCCATCCACCGCGTGCTGCTGGAGACCATGCCGCGCGGGTTCATCGAGGAGGCCGCGGCGCGGCTGCCCCGCGGCAAGGGCCAGGCGGTGACGCTGCTGGCTGGCAGGCGGGAGATGGAGATAGAGACGGGGATGCCGCTTGGCGCACTGGTGGCGCTGGTGGACGAGCTGCTGGGCGACTGGCGGCGCGAACACGGCGGCGAGCCGGACTATATCCACGGCGACGAGGAGGCCCGCGCCCTGGGCGGCAAGCCCTCGTCCGTGGGCGTGCTGCTCCCGAGGCTCGAGAAGGCGGAGCTCTTCCCGTACATCACGGAGCATGGCCCCTATCCCAAGAAGAGCTTCTCCATCGGCCACGCGCGCGACAAGCGCTATTACCTCGAGTGCCGCGCCATCGTGCCGGAACTCTGATATATAAGGAAGAGACCCCTATCCGGGGGCCTCTTTTTTTGCGCAGGCGCAAATTGCCGGTTGACAAACTGAGAATATTGTATATAATCAATATACACAATATACAAGGGTGATCATACTTGGATATCAAAATCAGCAATGCGGGCGGGGTGCCGATATATGAGCAGATCGTCTCGCAGATAAAGGCCAAGATCATCGCCGGGGAGCTCAGGGAGGGGGACGCCCTTCCCTCGATGCGGCTGCTGGCGAAGGAGCTGCGGATAAGCGTCATCACGACGAAGCGCGCGTACGAGGAGCTCGAGCGCGAGGGCTTCATCGTGTCTATGACGGGCAAGGGCAGCTTTGTGGCGGGCAAGGACCTCGAGTTCGTGCGGGAGGAGCACCTGCGGCAGATAGAGGAGCTGATGGGCCGCATAGTTGAGCTGGCGGCCGGGTGCGACCTCAGCTGCGAGGAGCTCGTGGAGATGCTGCGCCTCACATTTGAAGGAGACTGAACATGGAAAACGCGCTTGAGGTCAGGGGCCTCACAAAGCATTACAGGGGCTTCACGCTCGACGGCGTGAGCTTCAGCCTGCCCACGGGCTGCATCATGGGCTTCATAGGCGAAAACGGCGCGGGCAAGAGCACGACGATACGTCTGATGCTGGGCCTGGCGCGCGCGGAGGCGGGCAGCGTGCGGCTGCTGGGGGAGGACCCGGCGGCGGGCGGCGCGGCGCTGAGGGAAAAGCTCGGCGTGGTGATGGACGACTGCGGCATACCGGAGACGCTCTCGCTGCGGGACATGCGGCGCATACTCTCGGCGGGCTACCGGACCTTCGACGCGGGGCGGTTCGACGCGCTGGCGGCGCGCTTTGAGCTGCCGGAGCGCAAGCTGGTGAAGGACTATTCGCGCGGGATGCGGATGAAGCTCTCGCTGGCCTCGGCGCTGAGCCACGACTGCCGGCTGCTGATCCTCGACGAGGCGACGAGCGGGCTGGACCCCGTGGTGAGGGACGAGATGCTCGACCTCTTTCTGGAGTTCATACAGGACGAGGGGCACAGCATCTTCGTGTCCTCGCACATATTGAGCGACCTGGAGAAGGTCTGCGACTATATAACGCTGATCCACGGCGGGCGCATAGTGTTCTCGGAGGAGAAGGACGCGCTGCTGGAGAAGTACGTCGTGGCGAAGGTGAGCGAGGCGGAGCTGAGGGCGCTGGACCCGGCGAAGGTGGCGGGCGTGCGGCGCTCGGCCTTCGGGGCGGAGGCGCTGGTGGAGCGCAGCGCGGCGCGCGGGCTGGTGTGCGACCCGGCGGGGATAGAGGACATCATGCTGTATTATCTGAGGGGGGAGCGGAAATGAAGGCGCTTATCCTGAAGGACCTGCTGTGCCTGAGGCAGCAGGCGAAGTCGGTGGGACTGGTGCTGCTGGTGTGGCTGGTGCTGAGCGTGGCGATGGGAAACGGGATGTTTTTCTGCGCGCTGGGCGTGATATACGTCATCATGCTGCCGATGATGACGCTGAGCTATGACGAGCGGTCGAAGTGGGACAGCCGGGCGCTGACGATGCCGGTGACGCGCGCGCAGCTGGTGCTGAGCCGGTACGCGACGGCGCTGCTGGCGGGGCTGGCGCTGTGCGCGCTGGGCTCCGTGGTGATCGCGGCGGTGGACGGTCCGGAGAAGGCGGCGAACAGCCTGGGCTTTTACCTGGCCGGGGCGCTGATGCTGGCGGTGGCGATGCCGCTGATGCTGAAGCTGGGCGTGGAGAAGGCGCGGATGTTGGTGGCGCTGTGCTATCTGGTGCCCTTCCTGGGTCTGCTGCTGGCGGAAAAGCTGGGCGTGGACGTGGAGGAAGCCCTCGCGTCGCTCTCCGGCCCCCGCCCGGCCCTCATCGCCGCCGTGATAGTGCTCGCCGCCCTCGCCCTCTCCGTGTTGATATCCCTCGGCATCTATCGCCATAAAGAGTTCTGACGCCCTTCCCTGCGCGAAGCGCGAATGAAAGTTTCGCCCGCCTTTTCAAAGGCGGTGGAGTCCAGAGGCAAAGCCTCTGGCCGCGCTCCGCAGAGCGCGGAACCCCCTTTTTGCTCAAATGAGATCAGGAAGGGGGTCTAAGGGGGAAACCCTATCAAGGGGTTTCCCCCTTTTTTCTTTTGGTTTGTACGTGTGCGCCGATACGCTGGGCGGGGGTCGATGGCTTGCCCTGCGATTCGACCCCATTTCTTTGGTGCTTGCCCAAAGAAACGGTGTCGAG
>ENA-UOIY01001983-UOIY01001983.1-human-gut-metagenome-genome-assembly--contig:-P114-NODE-1983-length-17959-cov-5.304904_pt1 | contig 17959 bp, 14 predicted proteins | sample MGYA00242335_ERZ723882 | MGnify/ENA metagenome assembly ERZ723882
AATATATCAGAACATTTTTCCAAGTGTACAGATATGGCTAAAAATTACATCTTAAATATAACGGCAAATATGATCCACTGCTATATCTGAAAACCCATAGGCTTCCGCCTTTGTCATTTTTCCATTGCAAACCTCTATGACTTCCTTTAACAATCGTTCTCCCGCTTCTTCAATCGTACAGGTTCCTTCCATTATCTCACATACACCTATATCAATGTTATCATGCATACGTTCAAACGTATCTCGATTTCCGGTTACTTTAAGAACTGGTGCCAGCGCATGTCCCGTTGGTGTTCCCCTGCCTGTGGTAAACACAATAAGACTGCCCCCCCGCTACCATTGAGGTAACAGATGCAATATCATAGCCAGGAGTATCCATAATAATTGCGCCTTGTTTTGTAGGTCTTGCTGTCTCAGGCAGAACTTCCACAATGGGCCTTGTACCTCCTTTACGGATACATCCCAAACTTTTTTCTTCCAATGTAGATAATCCCCCTGTTTTATTTCCCGGTGTCGGCTGGCCTGTCCGGCAGTCCTATCCGGCTAAAGCCAGATGCTTCTCATAATCTTTACAAATCTGGATAATCTGATTATGAATCTCAGGAGTTGCACCACGTTTTGCTCACTTAGACAAATTTTATTATCTATTTACAATAGTTATATGATTTAGAAGCAGAAGTCAACATTTTTCATTATTTTCTTTATAAAGTTGTATGTTTTATAGCTATTTTTACATTAGTTGTAATTTATATCTTTTTATATTATGACGTTTTATACAATCAATCCCCGGTCTGTGTGGTCATTTTATCATTTTTTTGGTATTTTGCGTCCTGTTTTATGTTTTTTACAATTAAATGCTGTCCAGGTGAACAATAACCACTTCCGGCCTGTTATTAAACCGTACCGGAATGATACTATTTCCTATTCCTCTGCTGACAATCATAGTTGTACGGTTTTCTGAATAGGCTCCTGCATCATATTTGGGAAAAATTCCCTGACCAGGCGCGATCAATCCACCGATAAAAGGCAACCTGAACTGTCCGCCATGGGCGTGTCCGCTTAATACCAGATCAATGCTTTCGGACACATAGGTTCTGAAATACTCCGGTCTGTGAGACAGCAAAATGCAGTAATCTTCCGTAAGCTTCATCCCCTTTATTTTATTTTTTAATGCGCTTTCTTTTTCAGATAAATTCCCAGTGGTAAAATCCGGATCGTCCAGACCTGCAATCTGTATCCTTTCATTATCCTTCATAAGCCCTACGGATCTGTCATGCAGGATGATAACACCTGTATCAAGCAGTTTCTCCTCTAATTCCTGATACCGTCCGCCAATCCACGCTTCATGGTTTCCTGTCACATAATAGCATGGTGCAATCTCTGTAAGTCTTTTTATCAGCTCCTCCGCTATTTTCATATCGGTTCTTTTGGAATCTACAAAATCTCCAGTTACAGCAATCATATCCGGACTTTCTTTTTTGATTATGGACGTCAAACGGCAATTATTTTCTCCATACTCCCCATTATGCAGATCCGATACAACGGCGATTTTGTATTGGTCAAATGCAGCCGGAAGACTGTCGCTTAAAACAGTATAATGTGTAATACCAACCGTGTTATTCTGCCAGCCGGTCCATATTATCAACGCCGCTGCTACCGCCGCCAGTTTTATATGTTTCACTATTTTCACCTCCGGGGAAATTTCGTCTATGATCCATCCGTTATTTAAAAATCAAATACAGTGCAAGGATAATCCCATTCATCTATCTACCATTTTCCTTCCTTAGCGTGTTTCTGTTTTACCTTTCATCTGTGTTCTTTTCCATCACCTGGGTAATCTGCTCATAGCCATGTCTATGCAGAACCCTGCTCCAGTACAGGCCAAACCAGATCCTGATATACACCTGCATTATAATCTATAGATTAATGCATCGTAAAGCGCAAATCCGTTTCAAACCGCAAAAAACCCTTGAAAATGCCCATTTCTGAGCTTTTCAAGGGTTTTAACCTAGATTTTATTCAGGAAATTACTTACCCATCTGAGCCGCAACCTCAGCTGCAAAATCCTCATTCTTCTTCTCAAGACCCTCGCCGGTCTCGAAACGAACGAACTTCTTGATCTTAACGTCTGCATTGTTTGCCTTTGCAACAGCTGCAACATACTGAGCTACACTCTGCTTGCCATCCTCAGCCTTTACATAAACCTGATCTAACAGACAGAATTCCTTTAATTCTTTGTTGATACGTCCCTGGATCATTCCCTGGATTACCTTCTCAGGCTTGGAAGCCTCTTTAGGATCATTCTGGATCTGAGCCATCAGGATGCTCTTCTCATGCTCGATGAAAGCCTCGTCAACCTCATCTCTGCTGGTGAACTGCGGCTTTAATGCAGCTGCCTGCATAGCTACGTTTCTAGCCATCTCTTTGATCTCGTCATTTACAACGTTGGTCTCAACGTCAACCAGAACGCCGATCTTTCCGCCTGCATGGATGTAGGAAGCAACAAAACCGTTCTCCTCTGTTACCTTCTCAAAACGGCGGATATTCATGTTCTCGCCGATGATGGAAATCTGAGAGGAAAGAGCCTCTTTTACAGTCAGGGACTCATCCTTAGCCCACTTCTCAGCCATAAAGCTGTCCATATCAGCTGCGGAAGAAGCCAGAGCCTGTGCTGCTACGTCTGCAACGTATGCCTGGAATACGGCATTCTTTGCAACGAAGTCAGTCTCAGCATTAACCTCTACTACTACTGCGGTCTTCTCATCAGCAGTCAGTAATGTATCTACGATACCCTCAGCCGCAATACGTCCAGCCTTCTTAGCTGCGCCTGCAAGTCCCTTTTCTCTTAAGAACTCAACAGCCTTTTCCATATCGCCGTCTGTAGCTGCAAGAGCCTTCTTGCAGTCCATCATTCCGGCACCGGTCATCTCTCTCAACTCTTTTACCATTGCTGCGGTTACTGCCATCTTGTCATCCTCCAATATTAAAAGTTTTAATTACGCCTCTGCACCCTCTGCTTCAAATGCATCTGCAGGTACTTCGATCTCCATTGCGCCCTCTAAAACTTCGCCCTGCTTAGCCTCGATCACAGCGTCAGCCATCTTGGAAACGATCAGCTTAACGGCTCTGATAGCGTCGTCATTGCCAGGGATCACATAATCTAACTCTTCAGGATCGCAGTTTGTATCAACGATACCTAACAGGGTGATACCCAGAGTATGAGCCTCCTGAATACAGATGTGCTCCTTCTTGGGATCTACTACGAAGATTGCGTCTGGAAGCTTCTTCATATCCTTGATTCCGCCCAGGTTCTTCTCTAACTTGTCCCATTCCTTCTTTAACTCGATTACTTCCTTCTTTGGAAGAACATCAAAGGTTCCGTCCTCAGACATAGCCTCGATCTCTTTCAGTCTTGCAATACGGCTCTGGATGGTCTTGAAGTTGGTCAGCATACCGCCTAACCATCTCTCGTTTACATAGTACATACCGCAGCGCTCTGCCTCAGTCTTGATTGCTTCCTGAGCCTGCTTCTTTGTACCTACGAACAGGATAGTGCCGCCCTCAGCTGCGATATCAGATACAGCCTTGTAAGCCTCATCTACCTTTCCTACAGACTTCTGTAAGTCAATGATGTAGATGCCGTTTCTCTCTGTGTAGATGTATGGAGCCATCTTAGGGTTCCATCTTCTTGTCTGGTGACCGAAGTGTACACCAGCTTCCAGTAACTGCTTCATAGAAATTACGCTCATGTTTATACCTCCGTTTGGTTTTTAGCCGAACCGCTGAGCATGGGTTCCGGCATCGTCCGCCTGCTTCTCATGCTTCTTCAGAAGACCTCAGGCTCTGCCCCAGGCACCTTTCCAAAAAATCCACAGACGTGTTTTTTCAGCCTTTCTACTATATCATAAAAAAAGACAGCTTGCAAGTACTTTTTGCAAACTGTCCTTTATCTTTTTGATAAAATCCTATTTCAGATTTGAATTAGACGCCTTAATGGCCTTTAACTCATCAAACACCACGTCGTTGAGAACCTTGATATAGGTACCCTTCATGCCGGAGGAACGTGACTCAATCACACCGGCGCTTTCAAACTTGCGAAGTGCATTTACGATCACAGAGCGGGTAATACCAACCCTGTCTGCAATCTTGCTGGCTACCAGAATGCCCTCATTTCCGTTAAGCTCTTCAAAAATATGGATAATGGCTTCCAGCTCCGAGAAAGACAGGGTGCTGATGGCAGACTTTACAATCTGAACTTTTCTTGTCTCCTCTGCATTTTCCTCATTCACAGAGCGCATCATCTCAAGTCCTACCACCGTAGTGCCGTATTCGCTGAGGATGATATCATCAATATCATACTGGCTGTCTGATTTATAAATAAATAATGTACCCAGACGCTCCCCTGCAATATCGATGGGGGTAATAATGGCCTGATACTTTTTCACGTTCTCCTCCGCAAAGCCCAGCGTTGCCAGGTTTACGTTCTCCTTTGTAGACAAAACACTGAGAAGACGTTCATTTAACATTTTGTCAACAAAGCCGCCTACCTGATCTTCGATCAGCTCCTCGATCTCATCCACACCTGGGCAGAGACTTACGCCAAGGACTTTGCCCTTCCTGCTGATAACAAGGATATTGGATAACAGGATCTCACTCAAAACTTTGCAGATGTCATTAAAAACAACCTTATGTGAATTGTTGTTATGCAATAGCTTGTTGATTTTTCTTGTTTTGTCCAACAATTGAACGCTCATAATCGAAACCCTCCTTATCTCAAAGGTATACTATACTAATAATTGAATTTTAGCACAATTCCAAAGCAATAACAAGAGTTTTTTGAAGTTTTCGATTATTTTAAGATATTTGTCTTTTTCTACTTTTCTTTTTCTGCCGGATCCATACGATAACCGCAGGTTTCATCCGCGCAGAGCAGCTTAATGCCCTTTTCTACCATATAAGAGCCGCACTTGGGACATTTTTGAGTGGAAGGCTTCTGCCAGGACATGAAGTCACAGTCCGGATTTGCCTCACAGCCGTAATAAAGACGGCCCTTTTTCGTCTTCTTGCGCACCACCTCTTTGCCGCACTTGGGACAGGGAACGCCGATCTTCTCCAGATAGGGTTTCGTATTTTTGCAGTCCGGAAAGCCAGGGCAGGCCAGGAACTTTCCATGGGGACCGTATTTGATCACCATGTTCCTTCCGCAGAGTTCACAGATTTCATCCGTAACCTCATCCTCGATCTTAACCGATTCCAGCTCCTTTTCCGCGATCGTTACCGCCTCGTCCAGATCTGGATAAAAATTACTTACCACGGTTTTCCATGCCACCGTGCCGTCTGCCACCTTATCCAGAAGGGATTCCATATTTGCGGTAAAGCTCACATCTACAATGCTTGGGAAGGACTGCTTCATGATCCGGTTTACTACCTCTCCCAGCTCTGTCACATAAAGATTTTTATTTTCCTTTGCAACATAGCGTCTGGCAATAATGGTAGTAATGGTGGGCGCATAGGTACTGGGACGTCCGATTCCCTGCTCCTCCAGCGCCTTTACAAGGGAAGCCTCTGTATAGTGAGCCGGCGGCTGGGTAAAATGCTGGCTGGGCTCCAGTTTTTCCAGAGAAAGCGCACTTCCCTTTTCCATGGCTCCCATGGTCTGGCCCTTCTCCTCTTCATCATCTGCATCTACATATACAGACATAAAACCGTCAAAGGACAGCCGGGACGCAGCTGCACTGAACAGCTGGTTTCCTCCCCGGATTTTTACCATGGTCGTCTCATACACGGCCGGAGCCATGCGGCTGGCAGCAAAACGCTTCCAGATCAGCTGATACAGACGGAAAAGGTCTCTTGGAAGAGACTCCTTTACCATTACAGGAGTAAGGGATATATCGGTAGGGCGGATAGCCTCATGAGCATCCTGGATCTTTCCCGCATTCTTTTTGGCCGGTTCGCCTGCAGCCATATAGTTTTCTCCATAGTGCTCTTTTACAAAGGCTCTTGCCGCAGCATCTGCTTCTTCCGCGATACGGGTAGAATCGGTTCGCAGATAAGTGATCAAACCAATGGTGCCGTGCCCCTTTACCTCTACGCCCTCATAAAGCTGCTGAGCCAGGCGCATGGTCTTCTGAGTCGAAAAATTAAGAGCCTTTGAGGCTTCCTGCTGCATGGTACTGGTGGTAAACGGAATCGGTGCTTTTTTCACACGCTCTCCCTTTTTCACCTCATCCACAAGGTAGGATACGTTTTCTAAATCCTTCATAACCGCATCCAGCTCTGCCTTGCTGCGGATCACCGTCTTTGCGCCCTTTGCCTTTTCCTCCTTTCCGCTGTCTGCAGGGCCGTAATAACGGGCAGTCAGAGGCTTTTTCATTCCGGCAATTTTAAAGGACGCGTCCAAGTTCCAGTATTCCTCAGGAATAAATGCATTAATCTCATCCTCACGGTCGCAGATCATGCGCAGGGCCACAGACTGAACGCGGCCGGCGCTTAAGCCTCTCTTAACCTTTGCCCATAAAAGCGGACTGATGCGGTAGCCTACCATACGGTCCAACATCCTGCGGGTCTGCTGAGCATTGACTAGATTCATATCCAGCGTTCTCGGAGCCTTTAAGGAAGCCTTTACTGCATTTTTAGTAATCTCATTAAAGCTGATGCGGTAAACGGATTTATTCTTTACCTCATCCAGCTTTAAAGCCTTCATCAGATGCCATGAAATGGCTTCTCCCTCACGGTCCGGGTCCGTTGCCAGATAGATCTTATCTGCCTTTTTTACCTCCTTGCGCAGCTTCGCAAGAACATCTCCCTTTCCGCGGATCGTAATATATTTCGGTTCATAATCATGCTCCGGATCAAAGCCAAGCTGGCTTTTAGGCAGATCCCTTACATGGCCTCCGGAAGCGTCTACCTCGTAGCTGCTTCCCAGAAACTTTTTTATGGTTTTCACCTTTGCAGGTGATTCTACGATTACCAGATGATTCGCCATGGTGTAAAACTCCTTATTTTGTGTTACTGATTCTTTCTGTCAGTTTCCCCTTGGGGCCATATCATAAATCCCCTCTGACATAGTACAGACCTGTTGTCCGCACTGCATAGCCTTCCAGCTCCAGAGTGAGAAGGACATCCATGGACTGGCTTACAGAAAGTCCTGCCCTCGCTGCGATTTCCTCTGCATGGAGCGGTTCGGAATCCAAGCAACTATACACCATTTTTTCACGCTTTGCAAGTCCCTTCTCAATTTTTCCCCCTGCCCGGTCTTTCTTTTTGTAGGAAATGCCCATGTTTTCCAAAAGGTTTTCCGCAGACAGGAGGACAAAAGCACCGGAAGCGATAAGCTGATTACAGCCTTCGCTTAAGGAATCTGTAATCCGTCCCGGAACCGCATAAATATCCTTTCCCTGATCCAGTCCTGTTTGTGCTGTAATCAGGGAACCGCTCTTTTTTCTGGCCTCTATCACCAAAACTGCGTCTGAAAGACCGCTGATGATCCGGTTTCTCATGGGGAAATTGCGGGCCAGAGGCGGGGTATCCGGGGGATACTCCGATATAAGACCGCCCTGTTCCCCAATTTGAGTATACAGGCTGTAATTGGATCTGGGATAACAGATATTTACGCCGCAGCCCAGAACTGCAAAGGTTTTTCCACCTCCATCCAAAGCGCCTTTATGTCCGGCTCCATCGATTCCCCGAGCCAGGCCGCTGATGATCGTTACGCCTGCCTCTGCCAGCTCTTTCGCCATATGCTCTGCCGTCTGCCGGCCATAAGCCGAACACTCCCTGGCACCGATAATAGCCGCCGCCGGTTCATCTTCTTTTGGGAGATCTCCTTTCACATACAAAGCAGCCGGAAAGTCATACATGGAAAGAAGACGGGACGGATAATCCGGATCCAGATGCGTGATAAAACGGATTCCTTTTTCTGCCAGACGGTAATATTCCTCTTCCATCGGATAAAATTCCTTTTTCCAGGCATCATACCGTATGCAGCTTTCCTCTGTCTTTAAGATCCCCGCTTTTTGAAGTTCCATTCCTTCTATATAATATGCATTTCGATAGCTTCCTGCAAATGCTCCGATCCGTTTTACAGTCACAGCTCCCATTCCCTCCATCCGGATGAGCCAGTGCAAAAACAGCCGTTCTAATTCTTCTCCCGTCCCCATAATCGTCCCTCCAGTGTGCGGTATCCAAATGCCTCTGCCAGGTGTTCCCGCCTGATATTTTTCTCTCCTGCCAGATCCGCTATGGTTCTGGCTGTCTTTAAAACCTTATGATAACTTCTGGCACTTAATCCTCTTATTTCATAAACTTTTTCGGCAAACTCCCGTTCCCTTTCTCCCAACGGACAAAAACGCCGGATTTCCGCCGGCCCCATCCGGCTGTTAAAGCGGATTTTCGTTCCTTCAAAGCGCTTTTTCTGTATTTTTACGGCCCGTTCCACCCGTGTGCGGATCTCTTTTGAGGATTCATTTTCCGCCGGAGTCTCTTCCAGCTCCCGAAAGGAAACGGGAGCCGCCTCCACCCCCATATCGAAGCGCTCTAAAATAGGGCGGGACAGCCTTCTTAAATATCCCTGGATCTGCGCCTCTGTACAGCTGCACCGGTTACGGTTCGGAAAAAAGCCGCAGGGGCAGGGATTCATGGCTCCCACAATGAGAAAATCCGCCGGAAACTCACAGCTTCCCCAGACACGGCTGATCACAATTTTCCGTTCTTCCATAGGCTGACGCAGCGCCTCTATGGCGCCGCGGCTGAAATGAGGCAGCTCATCTAAAAACAGCACGCCTCCCGAAGCAAGTGAAAATTCTCCGGGAACCGGAAAGCGGCCGCCTCCTGTAAGGCCCTGAGGAGAAATCGTGTGGTGGGGACTGCGGAAGGGCCGCTTAGAAAGCAGCGGACGCCCAGGGGGAAGCTTGCCGCAGACGCTGTAAACTCTGGATATCTCTATATCCTCTTCTCTGGTGAGACCAGGAAGAATCGTGGGGATACGGGAGGCTACCATAGATTTTCCGGTTCCCGCACTGCCGCACATCAAAAGGCCGTGCATTCCCGCCGCAGCCACCTCTGCGGCCCGCCGCAGCACTCCCTGCCCGTTTATTTCCTTAAAATCGACCAAATCTCCTTCGCAGGATCTATCCTTCTCCTCCTCTTCTGTCTCCTCTTTCTGTCCTGTACTTTTCCAGTCCGGCCTGGCCAGCGTCTGGACCAGCTCTTTCAGCGAGCGGATCCCGATGATCTGTATTCCTTTTATGAGCCTCCCTTCCCTTTCATTTTCCCCCGGCAGGATACACTGTCTCAATCCCCCTGCTCTTGCGGCCTCCGTATGGACCAGAACTCCCGGAACTGGTTTTACGCTTCCATCCAGCCCCAGCTCTCCAATCACAAGACATTCTCCCAGTCCGCCTGTATCTAAGACCCCAAAAGCACCTAATACTGCTACTGCAATGGGAAGATCAAAGGCCGTTCCTCCCTTTTTTACACCTGCCGGCGATAAATTAACCGTAATCTTTTTAGCCGGAAGCTGAAAGCCGGAATTTTTTAACGCGGTCCGGACCCGCTCCTGTGCTTCCCTGACCTCTGTGGACAGCTGACCGGATATGGAAAAACCTGGAAGACCATTTGCCACATCCGCCTCCACAGACACCGGATATGCCCCGATTCCCTGTATTCCGCTGCTGTTAATCCTTGTAAACATAAACCCACCTCCTGTTTCGTTAAAAAGGTACACTTCGCCCCTGACTCGCCAATGGTAAACGGGAATAAAAAAGATAAAACCAATGAAATTCAGATATGATCAAACAGATTTGAAAAATTTGTTTAATAGATCAAACAGATATTTTTACTATACCGGATAACCTGCAAAATAGCAAGCAAAATTTAAGAGCCATACCAGCCGTTGGAACTCTGTCCGCTTCTGCTGATATGGCTCCTGTATTTTATTCTCTGTAGCCGTCCGGATTCATGGACTGCCATCTCCAGGAATCGGCACACATTTCCTCGATTCCCTTTTCAGCAACCCAGCCTAACTCCTCTTTTGCCTTTGTGCAGTCCGAGTAGCAGGTTGCGATATCTCCGGCCCTGCGGGGCTGAATTTCATACTTTAAAGTTTTGTGGCAGGCTTTTTAATAGGCATGAAGCACATCAAGGACGCTATAGCCAACGCCTGTAACCAGGTTGTAGAATATGACACCCTCATTGGATTACAGCTTCTTAATGGACTTTACATGGCCTTTCGCAAGGTCTACCACATGGATATAATCTCTTACGCCTGTGCCGTCCGGTGTGTCATAATCATTTCCGAATACATTTAAATGATCTCTCTTACCGATCGCTACCTGCGCAATATAGGGGACAAGATTGTTCGGAATTCCCTTGGGATCCTCTCCGATCCTTCCGCTCTCATGGGCGCCGATTGGGTTAAAGTAACGCAGCAGCACTACATTCCACTCCGGATCTGCAGTATGGAAATCAGTCAGGATCTGCTCCAGCATTCCCTTGGTGCGTCCGTAGGGATTAGTGATCTCACCCTTGGGACATTTCTCTGTAATGGGGATCTGTGCAGGATCGCCGTATACCGTTGCAGAAGAGCTGAATACAATGTTCTTTACGCCGTGATTTCTCATCTCATCACACAGGATCAGCGTTCCTGTAATATTATTGTGATAATATTCCAGAGGCTTCTGAACGGATTCACCTACTGCCTTTAAGCCTGCAAAATGGATCACAGCCTGGATGGATTCCTGATCGAAAATCCTTTTTACCGCCTCGCGGTCCAGCAGATCTGCCTGATAAAATTTCAGCTTCTTTCCCGTGATCTCCTCAACACGCTCCAGAGCCTTCTCACTGGAATTGTAAAGATTGTCTACGACTACTACCTCATAGCCTGCATTCAGCAGCTCTACGCAGGTATGGCTTCCGATATATCCGGCGCCTCCCGTTACTAAAACAGCCATGTCATTTCCTCCTTATCCTGTCTTTCCTACTCAGTATAAACGGAAATCATTTCCATGACAATGCATATTTTTTTAATTTATTTACACTTTTATCCTGTATTTTAGATATTTATGGCGCTGCCGCTTAAAAATGCTCAAATTCTGCCCGAAGCTTCCCTATCGCCCGCTTTTCAATCCGGCTGACATAGGATCTGGATATCCCCATACGGGCTGCAATTTCCCTCTGTGTATGCTCCCTGCCCCGAAAGAGGCCGTACCGCATGGAAATGACCTGTTTTTCCGGATCTGTCAGGCAGCGGTCAAAGGCCCGGTACATTTCCCTGATATCCTGATCCAAGATCAGCCCGTCTATGGTTTCGGGATTTTCCATCTCGATCACGTCCATCAGACTTACGGTTTCTCCGTCCTTGTCTACTCCGATGGGTTCATAGAGGGATACCTCTCTTGCAAGTTTCTTATTGCTTCTGAGCTTCATCAGCACTTCGTTTTCCACGCACCGGGCCGCGTACGTCGCCAGTTTTGAACCTTTGTCTGCATTAAATGTATTGACTGCTTTTATCAGTCCGATGGTTCCCACCGACAGAAGATCCTCTGTTTCGTAATCCGGGCACTGATATTTTTTTACCACATGGGCTACCAGACGCATATTATGCTCAATGAGCATATTTCTGGCAGACTGGTCGCCCCCTTTGCAGCGCTCCAGACACTCCTTTTCTTCCATCTGGGATAATGGTTTTGGAAAAGTTTTCAAAGAAAGCCACCCCTGCATATTCTTACTTCATCATATGCCGGAGCAGCTTGCCAGGTGTACGTACTATTTTTCCAAAATGATCCTGCAGTAAAAAATCAGAGTGAGCACCGTTGCTGCGATCCATCCAAAGGGCCAGGCCATCCAGATTCCGGTGCTTCCAAAATGCGGGGTTAAAAGTTCTGCCATACAGATCCTTAAGATCAGATCCGGCACCGTAGCGATCACAAAATATTTCATAGCCCCAGCTCCCCGGATAATGCCGTCTGTCATCAGCTTTACCGCTATCATAAAGTACATGGGGCTTACGATCCTTAAAAATAATACACCTGCTTCGATCGCATCTTTGCTCTCCCCACTCAAAAACAGCCCCATCATCTGCCTTCCAAAAAAAGCATACAAAATCACAAATGGAAGGGCCGCAAACAGCGACAAGCCGATCCCTGTGTGAAATCCGGCCGGAAGGCGCTCCCTTTTTCCTGCCCCCAGGTTCTGGGCCGTATAGCTGGAAAGACAGCTTCCCAACGCCATGAAGGAATTGATGGCAAAGGTATTGAGCTTGATCGCCCCGGAATATCCTGCGATCACCGCAGAGCCGTACCGGTTTACGATCTCCTGGACAAACATATTTCCCACAGACAGGACGCTCTGCTGAAGGATGCTGGGAACCGCAATAGCTGCAATCTGGCCCAGAAGCACCCAGTCAAACAGCCGCGGCCTTCCCTCACAGGAAATCTTCGTAAGCCGGAACCTCAGCGTCACAAGTGCCAGTACAGCGGAAATCCCCTGAGCAATAAAGGTCGCCCAGGCCACGCCTGCCACTCCCAGGCCAAGTCCTGCCACAAACCAGAAATCCAGAAAAATATTTCCCAGAGAAGAACCGATCAGAAAATACAGAGGCGTCCTGGAATCTCCCAGGGCCGTAAAGATTCCCGTACATACATTGTACAAAAACAAAAAGGTCAGTCCATATACATAAATCTTAAGATAGAGCTCACCTTCTGAAAAAATATTTTCCGGCGTATGTACCAGCTCCATCATCCAGCTACAGAAAAACCAGCCAAACAGCGTTAAAACCGCGCTTAACACACCGCAGGCAATAAAAGCCGTGCTGACTGCAGATTTCATCCTCTTTAAATCTCCGGCTCCAAACAGCCGTGACACCACAACCGATGCTCCCAGATTGCTTCCTACGGCAAAGGCCATAAATATCACTGTAATCGGATAGGAGGCACCTACTGCCGCCAGCGCATCTTCTCCTGCGAACCGTCCTGCAATGCTGCTGTCCGCAACACTGTAAAACTGCTGAAACATTACGCTTGCCAGCATGGGAAGAAGAAAGCGCCACAGGGTGTGACGCGGATGCTCTCTTGTCAGATCTTTCATTCTCATTATCCTCGTTTCATGCCGGTATAATTTCCCATAATTTTCCTTTTTAAATCGGATAAAAGGCCCATGGACCATTTGGCCCATGAGCCGTGTCTTTTGGCGGGATCCTTTCAGCTGCTCCGATGGATGCAGTACAGCTATGCTTTAATGATGGAACAGGCGGATTCCCGTAAATGCCATCACCATGCCGTACTGATCGCAGGTTTCGATCACCTGGTCATCCCGGACAGAGCCTCCCGGCTGTGCTACATATTTTACACCGCTTTTATAAGCCCTGTCAATATTATCTCCGAAGGGGAAGAAAGCGTCCGAGCCAAGAGCTACGTCCGTAAGGCCGTCCAGCCATGCCCGCTTTTCCTCTTTTGTAAATACAGGGGGCTTTTCCTTAAAAATGCGCTCCCATCTTCCCTCTGCCAGCACATCCATATAATCCTCGCCAATGTATAAATCAATGGCATTATCTCTGTCTGCCCGGCGGATACCGTCGATAAAGGGCAGATTCAGCACCTGGGGTGCCTGGCGCAGATACCAGTTATCTGCCTTGCTGCCTGCCAGTCTGGTGCAGTGTACTCTGGACTGCTGTCCTGCTCCGATTCCGATGGCCTGACCGCCTTTTGCAAAGCAGACGGAATTGGACTGGGTATATTTTAAGACAATGAGAGAAATCAGAAGATCTCTTGCTGCATCCTCTGGAAGTTCTTTTTCCTTTGTAACAATATGCTCGAGCAGAGTCTTGTCAATCTTTAAATTATTGTGACCCTGTTCGAAGACAACGCCAAATACCTGCTTGCGCTCCAAAGCCTCTGGCTCATAGTCCGGATCGATCTGGATCACATTGTAATTGCCGTTTTTCTTGGTCTTTAAGATTTCTAACGCCTCCGGCTCGTATCCGGGAGCGATCACGCCGTCTGAAACCTCTCTCTTAATCAGCCGGGCTGTGTCCACGTCGCAGACATCCGATAATGAAATAAAATCTCCAAAAGAAGACATACGGTCTGCGCCTCTGGCTCTGGCATAGGCACAGGCTAAGGGAGAAAGCTCTCCAAGATCATCCACCCAGTAAATTTTCCTTAACACCTCATCCATGGGAAGGCCCACGGCGGCGCCAGCAGGCGAAACGTGCTTAAAGGAGGTGGCTGCCGGAAGTCCTGTTGCCTCCTTTAACTCTTTTACCAGCTGCCATCCGTTTAAGGCATCCAAAAGGTTGATATAACCCGGTCTTCCGCTTAAAACTGTAATGGGAAGCTCTCTGTCATTTTCCATGAAAATCCGTGAAGGCTTCTGATTGGGGTTGCATCCGTATTTTAATTCCAGTTCTTTCATGCTTCTCTCTCCTGACTTATTTTTAAAATGGCTATTGATTCTTATTTACAATTCTTGTCTCTGTCTCACCTGTAGCAATGTCGATATATCGCACAAAGAGGGATACCTTGTTATCCTCATTTAAGCTGTTCCAGACCATTGAGGTAAATTCGTCAATGGTTCCCTCAATGGCTACAGCCTTTGGCTCACCCTCAAAGCTTGGAAGAGGACTGCCGTCATGCATATAGGTATGGATGAAATGGCCCATTCCGGCTGCAGGGTTCTGATATGCATAGGTAAAACGCAGACAGGAGGAGGGGTCACCCTGATTGCTCTTTAAAATAGACATGGCATAGCTGTAACGGCCATTTTCCGTGTGAAGGATACCGGAAATCCGGGGCGTATAGTTGGGAGCATCTGGCTCAAACTCACGGCTGCGCAGAGACTGCTCAAAGGTAAGCTGATGATCCATTCCCTCATAAATGGTATCCGTCTGATCACCGTTTGTTACAATGGTTTTATTGCCCAGCACACGGACCGGAGCATAGATGATCAGGCTGGGATCTTCCAGTTTTTCAGGATCAAATGCCTGAGTACGGATTCCTTCTCCCTCTGTCACAAATACGCGGTTGCGGCTGTTTGCGCTTCTTCCCATGATAAAATAGGCGGTCACCGCATATCTGCCATCCCCAGTCTCTCCGATGACGATCCCCCGTCCCGGATACGCATTGGTCTTTAATTCCTGTTCCAGTGATCTTACATTCATGTTTTGGCCTCCATATATAAAAGTAAAATAAAAAACCGGTCTCCTGGTACACATTGAAAAAGGTGCCCAGGCGGCCGGCTCGTAACTGCGAACATATTCTGTCCCGTTTCGCGTGCTCCCTGTGGTTATTCCCACCATCCGCCAGTCACACGCTCGCTCATTCGCTTTCAGTATATATGATTTCTGCTTATATTGCAAATTAATTTTAGAAGCATTACTTATTATTTCTGCTTATGAACCGCCCTGTGCCCTATTCGTTCCGAATAGCTGCCAGAGGGCTTAATTTCATAGCGCGGACTGCCGGCATAAAGCCTGCGGCCATGCCTACAAAAACAGCAAAGCCAATGGCTGCCATGGAAAGCCATGATGGAATCCGGGACAGATCTCCCGAAAGCCCCATGGACTGGGACATATTTACAAAACGGTTTACAATCGCGGAAACACCATAGCTTAAAGCCACTCCTATCGTTCCGCCCATAAAACCGATAAAGCCTGATTCAATCAGAAACATATTCCGTATATTTCCCATATCGCAGCCCAAAACCTTCATCACACCGATTTCCTTGGTACGTTCATAAATCGACATCATCATGGTATTGGCAATACCGATGGCGGCTACAAAAAGGGATACCGCGCCGATCCCGCCCAAAACAGCCTGGACCATGTTGGACTGCTGTCTGGAGCTTTCCAGAAAGTCCATCTGGCTGTTTACCTGATAGCCCATAGCTGCCAGCTGTTCCTGTACCTGGGTCACATTTTCCATATCATCTACAAAGACCTCTGCGCTGTTGTAAACCAGTTCATTTAAAGGCTTTCCCTTTTTATTGGTGGGCTGTCCGGGGATGGGTGTTCCCTTTTTAAATACTTTTTTTAACTGGGCTTTCAGGCCGTCAATATCCGTAAATACATACCAGGAATAATTGCTGTAGCCGTTTTCCCCTCCTGCCAGCATTCCCGTAGTTTCGATCATGTACTTTTTAGGCGGCTTTACAGGAGTCCCGTCTGAAGAGCTGCCGGAACCCTGACTTTGATAGTAAGCATCCATGTCAAAAATGACAAACATGGGTTTTCCCATAGGATCCACATCCGGCATCTCTCCCGTATCCCAGTAGCCCTTTCCGGTCTTGGCATTCGTAAAATCACGGATTACCCCATTTCCAAATACCAGCCCCAGTTCTCCCGGCTGCGGGAGCCGGCCCTCTGCCAGCTCTAACTGCTCCAGATAGGACTGGCTTACTCCCTTTAACTGGACATAGGTAGAAATATAGGCCCCCTGGCGCATGACCACATTCATGTTTAAAACAGGAGAAACACCCGTCACATGAGGAATCCGCTTAAAATTGTCTATTACCTTATCTGTGATATAATTCGGTTCCGATTCGCTGTTCTGAGAGGACATCGCCGCTCCCATCATCTGCATCCCTCCGCCGGAACTCTGGCTGTACACTTCAATGGTAGTCAGACTCCCCCAGGACGCAATCTGTTCCATAGTCATCTCATTTAAACCGATTCCCAGGGAAACCATAACGACGATCGCAGCCGTTCCTATGATGACTCCCAGTACCGTCAGCACCGTCCGCAGCTTCCTGCGCCTTAAATTATTCATGCTCATGATCAGAAGATCAGGAAATTTCATCTTCTATATCCTCTTTCTCCTTTGCCGCCCTGCGCTTTTTACGGATATGACGCACGGTGACGAAACCTACAGCCCCTGCAGCCGCTGCTCCTCCCATCAGAATCCACATTTTATATGCTTCAAAAAAGGACGGCTTCTCCGGCTCCATAAGCTCAGGATCCATAGTAAGGGACGGATCAAACTCTGTTTCCATTTCCTCCGTCACCATCAGATTCAGTTCTTTTTCCACCGGCTCCGCCGCCTGTCCGTTTTCATCCTCATAGTGGATCTGAAGACGGATGGTGCCGTCATCCATAGTCGGAGCAATGCCCGTAAGCATGGTATCCACATTTCCCGTCTCTCCGGGCTTAATATTGCCTACATATGTATCCACAGGCTTGATGGAATCTCCCTCAAAGGTTACGTTTACATTATAAAGGATCACCTTTCCCGTGTTGTTGATGCCAAACATCACGTTGGATTCAGAGCCAACCGACATGGTATCCGGCATTACATCAATATTGCTGGTGCTCAGACGGGCATACTGCTTTACGGGAATATCCACAATAATGCTTTCCTCTGCATTTTTAAACTCAGGGCTGTCATACTTTTCTTTTACCGTAATGCCATAGGAGCGCTGATCCACACCTGCCTTGGCTGTGAATTTAGCCCGGATCTCTGTGGTCTGGCCCGGAGCCAGAGAATCCACAACCATAGAGGCCGTACCGGACTCTGTGGTAAAAACAGCGCTGTCGGAAACCTTTTCCGATTCCAGATTAAACAGGATATTCGAGGCCGGAACCGTAGTAGAGGCATTTTTCATATTTAATACAAGCTCAAATTCATTGCCCGCATAGACCTCCTCCGGCACCGTATGATATCCCTCTACGATCACTCTGGCCCGGACTCTGTCATTTGCGTCAAATTCCCCCAGGTCGTCCTCCTTATCCTTGGACACCACATGAACGTAAAATACGCCCTCCTCTGTGTGAAGGTCGCCCTCAGAGCTTAAGCGGAAGGTAATGGTAAATTTGATCGGATAATAGCCTGTATAGGAATCCTCACGGATGGCCATGCTGTACTGGGCAGCCACGGTTTCTCCCGGACTGACCCGCTCAAAGGTTCGGTCATAATTGCCGTCATTGATCTCAAAGGGGAATTTGGCGTCGTCTTCCGAAAGCCCCATGGAA
>ENA-UOIY01001987-UOIY01001987.1-human-gut-metagenome-genome-assembly--contig:-P114-NODE-1987-length-17948-cov-8.107249_pt1 | contig 17948 bp, 13 predicted proteins | sample MGYA00242335_ERZ723882 | MGnify/ENA metagenome assembly ERZ723882
TTTTGATAGCTGCTTTGCAGCAGCACAATGTCAAGCGGGAAAAAGACCGCTAAATGTCCAAGCATTAATTTCTGTTAATCTTTGTGCTATGATAAACTCGTAAATAGATTCAGGCTTTACAGGTATTTCCATTTAGTTGGAAATGCCTGTTTTCTTTTGCCTAAAGGGGGGAGAAAAATGCATAAGTAGCATTCATTTCTATGGTTTTCTCAAATTGCAGCATGCAGGCTCTCTGCATAGAAAGGATCACAAATGAACGAAGTATTTTTGTCCGGCATCATTGAAACCATGCCCAAGCAAGTATCTCATGTGAATGAAACTCCGCATGTTCGACTGCTGCTCCGCGTAAGTCACCGTACAGTTGCAGGCGTAGAAAAGCAGGAACGCTATCCCATCAACGCTTGGCGTGCGACCGCTTCTCGCCTTTTGGAACTGGCTAAGCCTGGCAGCCGTATGAGCCTGAAAGGTTATCTTTCCCAGCATACTACCGCAAATGGAACTTTTGTTGAAGTAACGGTAGACGAGTTCTGCATTGCCGCAAACAGCAAACCAGGGCGCACTCTATCCAATAGCATGCCGCCTGCAGAATCTGTTGCGCAGTGTGAAGCAACCGAATAACCCCCATTTTGTTTATCTGAACAATTTATCTCAGGGCGGAGTCATGATAACAGACTCCGCCCTTTCTATCATCCCTTGAAAGAAAGGAGGATGCAGCATTATGACCACTCGACACTTGGGCACCGTTACAGGCGGGCGTCTTAACCTACGCGCTGCTGCAGATACTTCGGCAGTAGTCCAAGTTCAAATTCCAGATGGTACCTTGCTGGAAGTTGCAGAGTACAATGATACCTGGTTTGCTACCTGCTATGGTGACAAAGCCGGCTATGTAATGAAAAAATATATTACGTCTCTGTCCTTGGAAAATGCTGTAGAATTAAGTGGCGCCGTCTTTGGCGGGGCCTTGAACTTGCGGCGCAGCGCTTCCACTGCTGCAGATCGCCTCATCCAGATTCCCAATGAAACGCCCCTTGTGCTCATCAATTACGATGAAGCTGATGCGTGGTATATTACCAGCTATAATGGATACACGGGCTATGTGATGAAGCAATATGTTGCCCTGAACGATTCTCCTATCACGGCATGGCAATATGGCCGCGTTACATCCAATACGTTGAATGTGAGGAAAGCCCCCAGCACCTCTTCCGCTTGTTGGAATCATGTATGGCCCAAGGATAGAATCGCCCTAATTAAAACCATTCCGGATACACCCGGATGGTATGAAACGCTATACCGCGGCGAAGCGGCTTATGTTTCAGGACAACATATAGCTGTGTTAGGCGAGGAGGTTCCTGGCAGCATTATTGCGCGTATGCTGTATATGGCTATACCCGAGCTGGGGCGTAATCAATCTATTTATTTCAATGGTTATACTGGCGCCTGGTGTCACCGTTTTGCCGATTGGCTTGCTATGCATGCCGCGATGCCAAAGGAAATGATTCCCAACACATCTAATTGTGGAACAGGAATTGTCTGGTTTGTTAACAACGTGCAAAGCGGAGGATTTTATTTTAAAGATGCGGCGCACAAAATACGAATGATTAATGCCTATCCAGCCATTGATCACCTTTCTCCACAGCTGTCAAATGAAGAGGAAGCCTATATTCCCATGCCAGGAGACTATATTTATTTCCGCTGGACCAATGCATCGGCGTCCGTCAATGTAAGCCACGTTGGCATCGTGCGGGAAGTAGCAGAAAGCCATTTAACTACTTTTGAGGGGAACTCCGGGAATACTGTTGTCAGCCGTACCTTTGCGCTTGATGACCCGCAAATTGTAGGCTATGGTCGGCCTCGATATGATCAAGCCTAAATATCAATTATGATTGAATAGCTTGATGGACTCTATTATAGAACTTCCTCTTTTGCTTTATAAAAAATTCTTTGTCACATTTTATACTGAATAGCGCACTATTTAATGAACGCATCTGCCGGTGCTTTACAAAGGAGGAACGACCTATGTCGCCTGAGGAACTGCGGGACCGTATTACTGCAATTACAAATGCAGAGCAAAGGGCCCTCATCAGTTTTATTCGCCAATATGTTCATTCGATTGATTTGGCCGAGGACTGTCTTCAGGCAGCGTACTTAGAGGCACTTGAGCATGCACAGGAAATTAACAAGCCGGAGTGCCTGCTTTCATGGCTGTACACCGTATCCAAACGTTGTGCAATTCGAGAAATTGCGTATAAAAGCCGCCTGATGCGTTGCTGCATTAAATTCCCCATTAGTAGAACCATCTCTACGGAAGAAGAACTGATGCAGAATATTGTATTAGCTGATGCAATCACTCAAATAAGCCGTCAATTTCCTTTCTACTACACACAAGTCCTGTATCTACATTATATCGACGGTCTGCCTTTCAGAGATATTGCAGCACAAATGGGAATATCGGAGTGCGCTGCCCGGCAGGCATGCCATCGTATGATTAAGGCACTGCGGAAATACTACAGGGAGAAGGAGTGACATGCGGTAATGACGCCGGGGTTCTTGCAGAAGAACGGAAAGGGCTATGTGAGCACGTCAGGCGACTGGAAAAGCCGAAAGCATGTCTGGAATGGACGATGGGCTCGGGCGCTACGGCGGCAAGTTTCGGGAAAGCTAAAGTGCATGTATGTATAGCGGTCAAGCATTGTTCTCTTTAGTTGAAAAATCGTGTAGAAGCAAATTACAGGAAATCCAGACTTTTTGCAAATGCGGCATCGGCTCTAGATGAATCTATAGGCTCTCGCTGCAAGCGTGCTTAAAAAATGCTGCAGGATGAGTTAGAAAGGAATCGCCATGAAGCTAAATGATCGGAAACTGCTGGAAGACCAAATTCGGCATATGGATGGGGCGCTTTACAATCCCTCGCCAAGGCATATTGAGGAAATCAAGCGGCGCGCTTTTCGACTATATATGGCCCGGCAATCTTGGAATCAGCAGCCAGAGTTTTTTCAGCTGCAGGGTGCGAAAAGGAAAGGCATACTGCACCGCATGGCCATTGTGTGCGCAGCGGCAGTATGCCTCATGGTAGTATCCTTTTTATACAGTGCGCTTGCGCCTGTCACGATCAGCAGCGCCAACAATGTTGTCCGCCGTGCTGCTATATGGGTCAATGATCAGCTGCACTTGGGAATCACGTTTCCGGAGCCTGTTAGCGATGCGCCTAAAAGGGTAACAACAGAAAGCTCTGTTTTCTTCACTTTAGAAGAAGCCGCACAGAACACGAATTTACCAATCATCTATCTAATGGATGATAGTGATCTTGAGCTGCAAAGCATCTCTATAAGCCCTGTTCTGAATGGTAAAGCATCACTTTCTATTTATTATGCCAAGGATAATCAGAATCTTTCTATAGCGGTTTATCCTAATGAGAACAGCAGTGCTCTTTCCTTTTCTGCAACCAATTATTGTATAGTTTCTTCATGTATAGGCGCCGTCTATGCCTGCGAAACTGAAGATGGTGTAAATGCCTATCTTTTCTATGACGACTATTCAATCATGCTTACCTCTTCTCTTGACCTTTCAGCATTTAGTTTACTATTGCAACAGCTTGCGCTCTTTAATTAACAAAAATGCTTTTTGTATAGGTATCGCACGAGGAAACTTGGCCGGCATCAAAAATGGCGATATGGGTGACCGCCAAGCGATAATAATATCCGCTTTCCACTGAGACAACATGTGCTGATTCGCATATTGTTGCAGAGCACTTGCTGAAGTAAAAGGTTGCATACGATTCCCATTTATTATTGTACCACCGTTGCACAAACATATAGCCTTCAATGACTCCCGCAGTTGCATTTGTTTGAGTAGTCTGGGAAATTGAAACAGAAGTTGAGCTTAGCTTCGAAATACCTGTTCGAGTGAAGCAGATCTCCTTCTTTTCAACATCCTGGGTTGATACATCCTTGTGCCATGTAAACGTAGCGGAATTGGGATTAGACGAAATCTCGTTAAGCGGTGGGAGGGACTGTTCATTTTCCGCCAGAGCAACTGCGTTGCCGCCAAGCATCAGAACGAGTGAGAGAACGAGAGCCAGTACTTTTTTCATAGCAATTCTCCTTTGCAAGTTTGTTATATTGTTGACCGCTGCAAAGGAGATTTTGTGCATAAGAAGGTAGGAATTACATAATTCTATCCATTAACTATTGCTTATTCTTCTTTCGGTTTCTCATAAGGAACAGTCTCATCTGTTCGACCCAGCAGATAGTCTGTCGATGTTTTCAAGATATCGGCCAGCTGATTCAGCATTTGCCAACTAAGCTGACGATTGCCATTCTCATACAGGGCATATGTTATAGGAGATAATCCCAGCAACTCGCTCACATCCTTTTGCGTTAAGCCTCGCTGCTTTCGGATCTTCTTTAATGGCTCTGTATAAACAGCCATCGGCCAGCCTCCTTACGCTATTCTAAATAAATAGTATGTCACAGTCGTGTCGAATTATGTTGAATTTTAGCACCAGTTGCAAATCATAAAAAAACATGCTACACTGCTTTCAGCAGAGCATTAGGAGGCAAAGCATGCAGGAAATCTCTGGCAGTCAACTCATTGGACTCGGCCCTTCCTGTGCATTAATCGGGACGGTTACCTTCAATGAGTGCGCCAGCATTGCTGCCTGGCTGGAACAGAATAAAGTGCGCTATATCAGTATGCCCTTCTTAAATGAATCAACCCTTCAGACAGCACAGCTGTTGCTGACTCTCCGCAGCCACCGCCCAGCAATGCGGCTTGTAGGTATAGGTAACATGCAGTGGTATCGATTACTGTCTCCACAAGTGCAAAGCCAGCTGACTGGTCTAATCGATCAACTGGACTTTTGGGTTCCCTGCAGTTGGCCGCAAGAAGAATGTATACTCTACGCTTCTTTGCATAGTTACAGGGTATTAGCAACTGATCCGAAAACTGCAAAAGCGCTTGCTCAAATGCTGGCGGATAACGGGAGCGGCTTAACGGTGGCTTGCATTTCTCGGCAAATGAAATAGCGGCACGAAGGCTCAACGGCATAGGCTCTTGTGCCTGCAAATGTCAGAGATTGCGGACAATTCTATATCACCATAGTTCTTAACAATTGATTTAGTGGCTTTTTTAAGGCGTGAGAAAAGCCTTTTTTTGTTTTACGAACTTACATATTTATTTTTCATATGAGAAGTGATTAACTTCACTTAATTCTGTAGAAACGCCACGCGTATTTTCCCAAAAGACTTTCACCAAAGGATATAAAAAGGAGTAACAAAAATGAACGATATGAATTCTTCGATGAAATCGAATCCCGCCGCGCGGCTTTTTCCGCGCGAGCTGCCTGAAAAGCGTACGGAGTATGGCAAGGTATTTCAGCTCGATCCCAAGCATTTTCAGGCTGTAACCTACGCCATGCCCATTCATGAGCGCGGCCAGAACGGTGCGTGGGCGGAGATTGACCGCAGCTTCCACGCGGAGGCGGCCGCTCTGCACAGCGCAAATGCGCGCATGCATGTGCAGTGCCAGGCTGCGAACGCCCATTCTTTTGTCACTGTGCAGGATGCGGACGGCTATACGCTGTCCTACGGCCTGGAAAATGCCCAGGCGGTCGCGCCTGTAGCCGAGGATGCCGCTGTAATGGCGGAGCCCACCATTGAAGCCCTGCGCGAGCGTCCCCTGCAGCTGGATGGCTGCGTGCGCTATGCAGGCATCCTGCCCGGCGTCGATCTGGTTTGCAGAACCCAGCCGGAAGGCTTCAAGGATGAGATCGTCTACCATACGCTTGCGCAGGTACAGCCAGTGACGTTCCGCCTGTATGCGCCGGAGCTCAGCCTGACCCTGCAGGGCAACGGCGATCTGCATGCGCTGGACGCGCAGGGCATCTGCCGCTTTATCCTGCCCATGCCCTTCATGCTGGACAGTGAAAATGAGTTGGGCGAAGCGCACACCACGCTTTCCCGCGATGGCGAAGGCTGGCTGCTGCGCTGCGAACCGGATGCGGATTTCTGCCAGCGCGCCCAATTTCCTGTCGTACTGGACCCGGCCATTTATACCGGCCGGTATGACAGCAATATCGAAAGCACTTATGTGGACAGCCATAGTTCCTATAAGAATCGTAACTATGGCAGCGGCGGCACTATGCATGTGCAGCATGCGGGAGACAGTGATCGGTTGACGCTGCTGCGCATTCGTGAGCTGCCTCCTCTGGATGCTTCGGCATTTATTACCAGCGCCAAAATGGCCGTAGCCAAGTATACGCAGCCGACGAAAGATGTTAATATTTATGCCCGTGAAATCACGTCCGATTGGGTTGAAAAGGAAGTTACTTATACCACGCGTCCGGAAACGGCTGAGTTTTTGGAAACTGGTGCTGCAGTTCCAAAGAGCACTTCTTACTCGCGCTATATTTTCCTGGACATTACGGCGCTGACTCGCCGCTGGTACGGCGGCGAAGCCAACTACGGCGTGCAGATTGAGTCTCAGCGGAGCTGGCCCAACGCGGTGGTGATGGAATCCTCCCGCGGCGGCCGCAAGCCCTACTTTGTGCTGGAATATGCCAGCCTGGCGGGTCTGGAGGAGGATCTGGCCTATGATACGCTGGATATCGGGCGCGCGGGCGCGGCAAATATCAGCCTGGCGAACGGCAATATGATTTTCGCCCTGTCTGATTTTGCCTCCGGCGGCTTGCGCCTGCCGGCCTCTGTACAGCACTTCTACAATTCCTGCGATATGAATCAGGATTATTTCGGTCTGGGCTATGGCTGGCGCACCTCGCTTCACCAGACGCTGCACCGCGAAACCCGCACGAACGCCGATAACGTCAGCGTTCTCTACTATGTTTATACCGACGCAGACGGCACGCAGCATGCCTTCACGCAGGAAAACGGCGAGTATCACGATTTGTCCAACCTGGGCATGACGCTGACGCTGAATACGGACGATGCCACGGCGGTCATTACCACCAAGATGCACACCGAATACCGCTTCACTCTGCCTGTTGTGGATTGGAACGGCAGCAATGCCGGCGAGGCCCTGGAGCTGCTGGGCAGCGTGCGCGATCCCAACGGCAGCACGCTGGCTATTGCTTCCTCCGGGCTGCGGATTACCTATGTGACGGACGGCGCGGGCCGCTTGACGGCCTTTGACTATGCAAACGGCCGCCTCAGCACGATTACCCTGCCTCATGCGGCAGGCGCGGCTGCGCAGCAGATTTCCTTTGCCTATAACGCTGCGGGCCAGCTGAGCTGCGTAACGCAGATTGACGGCGTGCAGAGCCAGTACGGCTACAATGCGGACGGCCTGCTGAGCCTTGTCCAGAATGCGGACGGCCGTTCCCTGGCGATTGCCTATCGCAACACCGGCAGTATCAGCGGCCTTCCGCATCAGGTGCTGTCGGCCAGCCTGACGGGCGGCACGCTGACGGCTGTCAGCAAGCACTATGATTTCCAGAATTTGCTGACCGTCGTGACCGATACCCTGACGGACAACGGCAAAAAGCTGTTTTATCATTTCAACAATGACGGGCACGTCGTCAGTATCAACGATGAGCTGGGCTACGCTGTCTTTGCTCAGTATGAAGGGGAAAAGATCAACAAGCCCACAGCTGCCTCGGGTATGCGCAGGGTGGTCAACAACCTGCTGCTGGATCATGGCTTTGAAGACAACAGCTCCGTATGGGTGACGGGGGTCTCGCGCGGAACGGGCGATATCGTCCGCGACGAAGCGGTATATCATACGGGCCTGATTTCCCGCCGCATCCATGTGAATGCGGACAGTGAAGCCTATGTTCGCCAGGAGGTCGCCGTCACGCCCGGTAAGAGCTACACCTTCTCCGGCTATGTAAAAACCAGCGGCGACGTTACCGCCCTGCTGCGCCTGACCTATACCGATGCAGACGGCGCGCTGCAGACCGTTGACAGCCAGCCCATCCGCAATCAGGCGGACTTTGACCGCTTCAGCGTGTCCCTGACGCTGCCCGAAGCCCTGTCCGCCAATACCCTGAACTGTCAGATCGTTGCCGCTGAGCAGGCTGGCCTTGCTTGGTTTGACGATCTGCAGCTGGAGGAGGGACTGACCTGCAACGCTTATAACATGCTGGTCAACAGCGATTTCTCCCATGGCGATACGCCTTCCGCGCCTGCCAAGTGGGTTTACGGCGGCTCGGCGGACCATTTCTCCTTCCAGACCGATCTGCCCGATTACCTGTCCGGCCGCGCGCTGCGCTTCCTGGGCCGCGACGGCTATGGCGACAGCATGAAGCAGGAGGTCCGCGTATACGGCAAGAAGGGCGACGAGCTGGTGTTCGGCGGCTGGACGCGCGGTTATTTCCGCCAGCCCTCGTATGATTACATCTACATGCTGCGCCTGGAGTTCAAGTATACGGGCGACAGCGATTACACCTTCGGCGGCAGCGCGCAGTGGAACGCCCAGGATAATACCTGGCAGTTTGCCTGCGGCCGCGTGCAGGCGGCGCGCGATTACTCCTATGTCCGCTTTGTGCTGATGTATCACGATCAGATCAACCACACCGACTACGCCAGCATGTTCCTCTACCGCGAGCCCTACGGCGCGCTGATGGGCTACGATTCCCGCGGCAACTGCATCACGCGCACCACGTCCGCACGGCTGACGGGCGGCAGCACCTACGATGATTTCAACAACGTCCTCACCAGCTTCCAGCCGGGCCATTCCGCTGCTGATGCAGCCACCTACACCTGGGGCGATACCGACGCTGAAAAGAAGCGCCATCTGCCAAGAACGGTCACATCGCCCCTTGACACCCTGCAGGAATTTTCGTACAATGAGCATGGAGGCGTGGTTCGTTCCGTGCTGCGGCATGCGGATGCGCAGACCCCGCAGATCGTATCCGGCACGGCATATCAGCACAACGGCAACCATATCCTGTCTCAAACCGATGCGCGCGGCAAAACGGTCACGCACGATATCGATGAGAATACCGACCTGACCCGCGCCGTGACCGATCCCAACGGCCAGCAGGTGCAGTATGCCTATGACAGCGCACGCCGCGTCACGCAGGTATCCGCTTCCGCCGGCGGCAAGCAGTACAAAAACGCCTACGCTTACGAAAACGACCGCCTTAAGACCGTATCCCACAATACGGACGGCAGCGCGGCGAACGACGTGACGTATCGCTTTGCGTATGACGCTGTGGGCCGCCCCACAGAAACCCATGTGGGCAGCCGCCTGCTGTCGCGCAATGTGTACAACGCCGACGGCACGCTGCAGAAGGTAACCTACGGCAACAGTTCCGCAGCTTCCGCGCAGGAGGTGATGTACGGATACGATGATTCCCGGCGGCTGAAGGACGTCCGCTTCGGCGGCGATACCGCGCCGCGCTACGAGTATGCCTACAACGCCCGTGGCGGCGTGGCCTGGGTGCGCAACAACCGCCTGAACACCATCGCGCGCAGCGATTACGATTTCGGCGGCCGCCCGCGCAGCATGGTCACGCAGGATGCTTCCGGCGCGAACGTGTACACCGCCAGGGTGAATTACGATACCTGCGGCCGCCTGGCCCGGTTCGCCGAGCAGGTGGGCGCGTCCCGCGCCGCCTATGAGACGGCCTTCGGCTACGACCGCGAGGACCGTCCGACCGCCCTGACCTACGGCAGCAGCGCCAGCAAAACCGAGACCGCCTACGACGGCCTGGGCCGCCTGAGCACGCGCAAGGTGTATGTGAACGGCAGCGCCTACACGACCGCTTATGCCTATGCTCCCGGCGCGGAAAGCGGCCAGACCACCGCGCTGGTGCAGGAAATCACCCAGCCGGGCGAAAACCACAGCTACGCATACGACAACGTGGGCAACATCGTCTCCGCCGCCCGCAACGGCGTAACGACCACCTACGCCTACGACGCGCTGGGGCAGCTCATCCGCGTGAACGATCCCAACGACGGCACCTGGACGTATGAGTATGACTGCGGCGGCAACATCCTCAATAAGAAGCAGTATGCCTACACCACCGGCACGCCGGGCACGGTGCAGCAGATCGTTTCCTATGCCTACGGCGATGCGGACTGGAAGGATAAGCTGACCCGTTACAATGGCGTGGATATCGCCTACGATGCGATCGGCAATCCCATCCATGACGGCGTGTGGACGTATACCTGGGAGAACGGTCGCCAGCTGCGCCGCATGGCGTGCGATGCAACGGTTGCGGAGTTTGTGTACAATGCCGATGGTTTGCGCGTGCAGAAAACCGTGAACGGCGTAACCACCAATTACACGCTGCACGGCAAGAACATTGTGCACATGACCAAGGGCAACGCGGAGCTGCATTTCTGGTACGATGCGCAGAACCGCCCGGCAATTGTGGAATTCAACGGCACGAAGTATGGCTACCTGTATAACCTGCAGGGCGACGTGATCGGGCTGATTGACAGCGCCAACACCGAGGTTGTCAAGTATACCTACGATGCCTGGGGCAAGCCGCTGTCCGTCACGGGTTCGCTGGCCAATACCATCGGCTATTACAATCCCTTCCGCTATCGTGGCTACGTGTACGATGTGGAGACGGGGCTGTACTATCTGCGGAGCAGGTACTATAACCCGAGCTGGGGACGTAGCCTGTCGACTGACTATCTTTTAGCCAAAATCGGTGATAAGTACGCTGGCAACCTTTTCGCTTATGCGCATAATGCACCGATTGCACGTGCTGATTCTGATGGAACGGATAGCTACTATGTTATCTACGATGCACGCCCCAATGCAACAAAAGAAGAAACAAATAACAAAGGTTTGAAGATGCAAGGTGAATGGGCTATAGCGGAGCTTGAATCAGCTGGACACCAGGTAACAGGGGGGACGTTTACAACAATTCCAGAATTTATCGGAGCCTGGAACAAAGCTGGAGAATATCAATATGATTATATCATTATTTATGCCCATGGAAGTCCGGGAACCATTGACTGTAATGGTGGCTATTTGAAAGAAACGCTTGAGTCAGGGATTGACTCTAAAGGAAATCGTTGCTACAGTTCCATCAATGAACTTGAGGAAATTCGAGTGAATAAGGGAATTATCTTACTCTCTTGCAATGGCGCCACCCCAAATTCTGACTACATGACTGCAATTGGCATGCTTTCATCCAAAGCAGACGGGGCACCCACCATCGGTTCTGCATATGCTTCGATCAATTACCACGAGGGAACAGGTCTTCCGTATCAAACGCCAGGTATCAGCGCACGTAATCCTCTGCGGAGGAACATCCAAAACATCATGTTATGGATTGGAGCTAAATGCTGGGTCACATTTTCTAAAGATGGTTTACGGATTAATTAAGGGGTGAAAAAGTGAAACGCAAAATTATAGTGACCGTCGTTATTCTTCTCTTGCTGGGTGTGGGCTGGTGGTATTATGATGTTGGTTCTTGGAAGGAGGTTCCTTCTATGGAGCTGCTGTATCAGTATTCATCTGGGTCACCATATCGTACTGAATCAAACAAGAAAATTGAGCCAGATCTCTATACGTGGTATTCATATTTTGGCCCAGAGAATTTCTGGGCACCTGAACACAAGGAAATATATAATGCCTGCCAGAAGCTGTATGGATTTGATTTTGATCAGTACACCTATATTCTCAGCTATGGCTTTACAATCGAGAAGCTATTGTATAAAGGCAATTATGGGGAGCCTAAAGCCCAGGTCGCCAGAGTCGTCCATGGAACAGGCTGCAGTCCAGATGCTATTTTGCTGTATCGTATTCCCAAGGCTTATCTTATGCCTTGCGAGGATCGCAGAGATTCATATGCTTACAAATTTATACAGAATTAGTGCGCTTTACGCATGAACGTCTGCACGGCGGAGCTTCTTCGGAAGCTCCGCTTTTACATGTCTTCCATGTTGACACCCTGCAGGAATTTTCGTACAATGAACATGGAGGCGTGGTTCGTTCCGTGCTGCGGCATGCGGATGCGCAGACCCCGCAGATCGTATCCGGCACGGCATATCAGCACAACGGCAACCATATCCTGTCTCAAACCGATGCGCGCGGCAAAACGGTCACGCACGATATCGATGAGAATACCGACCTGACCCGCGCCGTGACCGATCCCAACGGCCAGCAGGTGCAGTATGCCTACACCACCGGCACGCCGGGCACGGTGCAGCAGATTGTTTCCTACGCTTACGGCGATGCGGACTGGAAGGATAAGCTGACCCGGTACAATGGCGTGGATATCGCCTGCGATGCGATCGGCAATCCCATCCATGACGGCGTGTGGGCGTATACCTGGGAGAATGGCCGCCAGCTGCGGCGCATGGCGTGCGACGCGACGATTGCGGAGTTTGTGTACAATGCCGATGGTCTGCGCGTGCAGAAAACCGTGAACGGCGTAGCAACCAATTACACGCTGCACGGCAAGAACATTGTGCACATGACCAAGGGCAACGCGGAGCTGCATTTCTGGTACGATGCGCAGAACCGCCCGGCAATTGTGGAATTCAACGGCACGAAGTATGGCTACCTGTATAACCTGCAGGGCGACGTGATCGGGCTGATTGACAGCGCCAACACCGAGGTTGTCAAGTATACCTACGATGCCTGGGGCAAGCCGCTGTCCGTCACGGGTTCGCTGGCCAATACCATCGGCTATTACAATCCCTTCCGCTATCGCGGCTACGTGTACGATGTGGAGACGGGGCTGTACTATCTGCGGAGCAGGTATTATAACCCGAGATGGGGACGGTTTGTTAATGCGGATGAAATCTTGGGACGTCGCGGTTTGGTAATGTCCCACAACGTTTTTATTTATTGCTATAATCAGCCGGTCAGCTGCTGCGATGAGGATGGTCGTGAGTGTAGAGAGTGTCAAGATGGAAATGGTAATATAGCTTATTCTGTCTATATGCCGAGACGGGAATTTGCGCTGTTCTATCAAAGCTTACGAGGTACCTACCCGATAGAAGAACTGCCTGATCCAGGCAAACAACTGATTGTGAACATAGCAAGCAGTGCTGTAGAGGCGATCGCTTCAAGGGGTTTGGACAAGATTGGGAACATGCAACAAGTGGATGACCTTTCTAAGCTTATGACCGCAAAAGATGCGTACAATGATATTGCCAAAACAATGATTGAATTTGATAGCCGATGCGGGAGGGATATGCTTGAACGACTAAGCAATTCGTACGTGTTGAGTGATTTAGAAAATAGATTTACCCTTGTTAGAATAGACGTTTATAGTAATATCCAAGCTAATAAGCTCACGTTCTTTTACTGCAGATCTGATGGTTCGGTGATTGACCAGGTTTCGTTCGTGGATGCAGATATCTGGGATAATATGAGCACTCGAACATTTGCCCAAGTAACCGACATCTTAGAAAATTACTATGGTGCGATGAGAAACCACTATCATCCTTGTAATCCTTAATGTATTTGTTTCTATGAAGAAAGGGTCAAAAATGAGTAAAAAGAAGAAGATTCTCCTGATTGTGCTTGCTGTTGTTCTGGTGGCTGGCGGCATATGCTGGCGCATTTTGCCTGACCGCTTAACAGGCGGCACTTTAAAGCTGAGCGAAGATATTCTTCAAAACTTTTCTCTCCGAAAAATTAGCGAAGCGATCGGAAACGGTACCTATGAATATGACTATAAGACTGAATCGGGATCGTGGGATTGGATGCCTGATTGCGATGTCTATGACATTTCCACCGAAGCCTATGATGAACGGGTGCATGGTTCAGTCTTTATTGCCGTGCCAAGAAATCCCGAAGATGCTGTTGAGGAAAAAATAATAGGTTCGATATATGCCGACTGGATGCGTCCTTCTTTGTTATATAAAGATAGTGATAATAAGTCGAAAAGAGACCGTTCCGATTTTTTTGTCGTGGTTTCAGGCCATACTTCATATGGTCTTATGTTGGTTGGTGCAGACGGAGATTCGATTAAGGAATGCAAAGAGATTATGGAATCATTTTTGACCAAGCTAATGGAATACTAATTTCGCTTTGTGCAGTCTATGCGCTTTGAGGTGTGAACTGTATTACTTAGGCACATCGTCATTAAAACTCATTTGATATGCAGGATGTTTTATAAATGGTGCAATGATCATCTATCGATAATGCGTAGCCTCTGCATCAGTCTATTTGTTAGTTTTCCATCATATTTCCCACAATCTTCATAGAAAAATCGGAAACAGGCGCAGCCAATGGTTTATCCAAAGGCTGCGCCTTATTTTATTGTCTTTTGTACCCATTACTTGGTTCCGTGTCACATTTATCGCAGTTTAACGCACTAATAATCAAAACCAACTATAGGAGGGGGAAAAGTGGACCAGTCTGGACTTTGCGCCGCATGGCTGTTTGAAAACCATCGCCAGTTTGCCGCACGTGCCGCCTATGCGCAAAAGCAAATAGAACGTTTGCCGGAAATCATACAGCAGCGAAAAGAGGAAACGATTCTAAGTATGTCTTTGGCGAGACCCGAAATCGGATCGTTGCCCAAGGGCTCTCACAGCGGCAGCTCTACAGAGCATGCAGCCATTTACTGGGAAAAGAATGTTACACAAGATGTTAACCTGATGATCAATCAACTGTATGCAGAATTACGGGAGAGTGAATACTATCTGAACCTGTATAACAAAGTAATAACCATGCTAAAACGAAAGGAAGCTTGGCTGGTAGAGGCTTACTATGAGCAAGAGCTTACGATAGGACAAATTATTGCCATGCCGGAAAGCCCCTATTATCAATACTCACGCTCTACCGTATATCGGCATAAGGAGCGTATTCTGCACAAAGCAGATGAGTTTATTCATAACCACGCTATAAAGATGGAGGCTACAGTATCTGCGGGCGTGGCGGCTGGAGATTAGAGCATTGAAGTAGTTTGCATATTGTAAAGTGGAGTGGGAGGCTGCCTGCATATTGGGTACATTGGTTGGATAAGTGCTTGTTTGTAATATCATGAGAATCGTACATAAAGGGGATAATCAGTTTATTTAGGGTGCTTTTATTCAATAAAATGAAGCGTAATAAGCACTTAAAGCTGTAAAAAGTTTTTAGCCTTTTTGATATCTATTTGGGGTAGCATTAGTACGAAAACCATGGTAAAATGATTGTATAAGCAAAATTACTATGACTTGCGAAAGTATATTGCTCAAATTTAATTTTACTAAGGAGAAAAAATATGAACGATTAGACTATATGTACAGGCTATCAGAACAGAAACCTTTGCGGTTGAATTAACTAACAGACAAGAGCATCAAACAAATATAGAGGGAAAAGCATGCGTTCTGAATATGATGGTGTTAAATTCTATGCTAAAGACGACAGAAGCGTTGGAGTGGAATTGCAGAAAGCGGAACCGATCCTTGCTTCATTTGATGCTTCTAAGGATTATAACGATGTAAATGAATTGCTGGAATTGTTTAACATTCAGAAGCTGATTGAAACAGGAATAGCATTGCCGTCCTGGTCGGAGACAACATATAAGAAATATGCTGATTTAGTTGGACAATTTTCTGCACTGATTGGCCGCTATTTTCAAAATATTGACGACTCATCTTTTGTCCAGACGCTGGAGTCTGTTGACATAGACTATCAGGATGATTTTTGGGAGCTATTTGTAAAGTTCAAAGTATATAAAAACATTTCAGCCGAAACAATGAGCAGCTACTTAAATAATCCAGAAACAATGCTTTACAATTTACTCGTGTACAAAGAACTGGTAGCGCATTATGACAAAGAATTTGCAGAGGTGCTTCGTACTTCTGATCAAACAGCACCTATTCTTATATCGAAGTATTTAAAACGCAGTAAAAGTGTTTTTTATTTGCCAAAATCACTCAAGGCGGATGAATATGAGGCAGTGTTCTTTCAATATATTCATAGTAAGAATGCTATTTCAGGCGACTTACAGTTGCTTTATAAGTCTCAGAGTATGGCGGAATGTCCTATTAGCGATAAACTTCGACTTGCGGCAAAGCGAGCATTCGAAAAGTTTTGGCAAGATCATTTTATGAATGCGGTTAACTGCAAATATGAAGTAAGCATAAGCGTTGAGCAACAAAATGTATTGAAAAAATATGACGGACAAGGAACCAGTTCTCATATTTCTTACGATATTGGATGGCTAGAGGAATCATTAGATTATATACTAATCCTATATAATTTTAGATACGTTTTTGAAATGATTGATAAACAAGGAAGAAGTAATCTGGTTTCAATAAAAGAAAAGATCACAATTTTTGAGAGTATGTTCTCCGTAGATGGAATTAAATTCTACAGGTATGGAAGCGTGTTTAATATGATGGATGAGCTATCAAAAATGCAGATGGATTTCTATTATAAATTTCTTCTAGCCCATGAAATTTATTTAGAAGATATTTTCAAATGGTACTTCGAAAAATACCTTCCAGATGAATTTGGCATTATCGGTTTTAACATAAACACTTCCTTATCTACAGCAACATATATTGAGAAATGTCGCAATCTTGTAAGTGAAATGGACGGAATATTAAAACAATTCCGGATGTTTGTGCACGATGGTTCGATTGACCGGGAACTATTCGAGATGTCCTCAGAACATATAGTACTTGATAAGATTCCCAGCTTAATTGAAAACAAATATGCATATGCCATTACTGATGAAATAGAAAAAGAAATGTTCTTATTATTCTCAAATCAAACCATATGGGAATCTCAAAAGAGCGAAAAAGAAAAGCATATGACGCTATTTGAATTGTTAAGTAGTAAGAAAATGCAAGTTGGTTCGTTCACCGCTCGTCATGCTGCTTATATAGAATGGTTAGCGCAACGAGGTAGCATTGAGATTACAGACTCGGGAACTATTAAACTTGTGATGCCAAGAGCAGCAATTCTAAAGGACCTATTTGAGCACGATGTGCTATGTGTATATTACTGTAATTCCGAACTTCCTCAAATTAAAGACATGGTCAACTCAGGAGATTTGAAAGTCAAAAGCACGTTGTTTTCACAACCAGAAGCAGATTATTTAGATTATATACTGAACAAATCTAAATTCAGTAATGGTTTGGATTTAAGAAATAAGTACATTCATAGCACCTATCCTAAAAATGAAACTGAGCAACAGAGCGATTACCTGCAACTATTGAAGCTGATGGTGCTGGTTATATCAAAGATGAACGATGAGTTCTGCCTCTGGAAAGATAATAAAGAAGAGACTTCACCTATTTCTGATTTGAAAACCCAACAAGACTGATGCAACCACTTTATTTCCCATAAGATAAGACACAAATGCACCCGTTATTGCACCCAGCAGGGTGCATCGTCCCCTGTATCATAGTTCACCAGATTAGCCAACTAAATCCTCATGTTTTGATACAAAGCATGAGGATTTCTTTTTGCATTTATAGGCTGTTAAACCATAACAGGATATAGGCTATGAACCGCCAAATACAGGCTACCGGCGCAAGTTAAGAAATGCTCTGTGGTATTTCACCGAGCAGAGTTAATGCCCACATGCCGCTCTTCAGTCTGCATATGCTTCTCTTTCAAGATCGAATATGTTCCTTTTCCATCATGTGCTGATTTACATCGGGAAGAAAGAATGATATAATGATGCTAAACCTAATACTAACCTTTGAGCCGGTTATCTTTTCGGAATACATGACAAGGAATAGTAAGTTGCCGCGTAAAATGGATTGTGATATATGTTATTTGCGTATTAGGGATACCAATGCCCAACCTGTATTTTCCCATTACTTAGTCTTTTGATGATAGAATAAACTGAAAAACACTTACTACGAACCTTGCCAATGTTATATTGCAAATTACGTTTTCGACTTCCTTTATTGGGGGACTCTATGGTACATGAGAAAGTGAAAAGACTTCGCTACTAAGCATGAACGTATTGTTATAAGGAAAACGATTGCAACGGCTATCGTTAGATTCACCACAGGTACTGTAGGGAGCGCTGTTGTGAATCAAGAAATTCAACAGGTTGCAATTTT
>ENA-UOIY01002011-UOIY01002011.1-human-gut-metagenome-genome-assembly--contig:-P114-NODE-2011-length-17672-cov-4.659306_pt1 | contig 17672 bp, 9 predicted proteins | sample MGYA00242335_ERZ723882 | MGnify/ENA metagenome assembly ERZ723882
CCTGAGTGTTAAGTAATGACTTGTAAATTGGTCTGAATCTTTCAGGATCATCTGGAGAATAGAATCCGTTAATCAACTGCATAAGAACTTTTCTAATGTCCATATCTGAATTGAAAATATCCATTGGATTATATCCGCCATTGTTTTCGTAGTTAATAACTTCATCTGAAGATAAACCAAAGATAAATGCATTTTCTTCGCCAACTTCATCAACTATTTCTACGTTAGCGCCATCCATTGTTCCAAGTGTTAAAGCACCATTTAACATAAACTTCATATTACCTGTGCCTGAAGCTTCTTTTGATGCTGTTGAAATCTGTTCTGAAACATCTGCTGCCGCAAAAATGATTTCAGCATTTGAAACACGGTAGTTTTCAATAAATACAACTTTAATCTTTCCATTAATTGATTCATCATTGTTAATTACATCAGCAACGCTATTGATTAACTTGATTGTAAGCTTAGCAATCTTGTAACCTGCTGCTGCTTTTGCACCAAAGATAAATGTTCTTGGATAAAATTCCATTTCAGGATGTTCCTTAATCTGGTTGTATAAATACATTACATGTAAAATATTTAATAACTGACGCTTATATTCATGAAGTCTCTTAACCTGAACATCAAAAATAGAACGTGGGTCTACATCAATACCATTATGTTCTTTAATGTATTTTGCAAGACGTACTTTGTTCTGATATTTAATATTCATAAATTCAGCCTGAGCTTTCTTGTCATCTGCGTATACTTCTATTCCCTTAATCTTTGGAAGGTCTGTAATCCAGTCATCTCCAACCTTTCCTGTAACCCATTCTGAAAGAAGTGGATTAGCATGGAGAAGGAATCTTCTCTGTGTAATACCGTTAGTCTTATTGTTAAACTTCTCCGGCATCATTTCATAGAAATCTTTTAATTCCTGATGTTTTAAAATTTCTGTATGAAGTTTTGCTACACCGTTAACTGAGAAACCTGCACAAATTGCAAGATGAGCCATCTTAACCTGACCATCATAGATAATTGCCATCTTAGCAACTTTATCATGATTTCCAGGGTATTTGTTTTCGATTTCAATACAAAATCTTCTGTTGATTTCTTCAATAATCTGATAACATCTTGGAAGTAATCTTGAGAATAATTCAATTGGCCATTTTTCAAGAGCTTCGCTCATGATTGTATGGTTAGTGTATGCGCATGCATGTGTTGTAATATCCCAAGCTTCATCCCATTCTAAGTTATATTCATCCATTAATAATCTCATAAGTTCTGCAACTGTAAGTGTCGGATGAGTATCGTTCATCTGGAATACTACCTTTTCAGGTAATTTTCTAATATCATCATGATTCTTTAAGTATTTCTTAATTGCTGTCTGTAAACTTGCTGAAACAAAGAAATACTGCTGTTTTAATCTTAATTCCTTACCTGCATAATGATTGTCATTAGGATAAAGAACTTCTGTAATAGTCTTTGCAAGATTCTCCTGTTCAACTGCAGCCATATATGAACCCTTGTCAAATTCATCAAGATTAAAGTGTACTACAGGTTCAGCGTCCCAAATTCTTAATGTATTAACTACGTTGTTTCCGTAACCAACGATTGGCATATCATATGGAATAGCATTAACTGACTGGTAGCCTTCCTGAATAAAATAATTACGTCCGTCTCTGTTTTCTACTCTTACATATCCGCCAAACTTAACTTCACAAGCATATTCTTCACGCTTGATTTCTAATGGATTAGCATGTCTTAACCAGTCTTCAGGTATTTCTTTCTGATATCCGTTTTCAATCTTCTGCTGGAACATACCGTATTTGTATCTGATACCACATCCATAAGCCGGATAGTTAAGTGTTGACAAACTATCTAAGAAACATGCTGCCAATCTACCAAGACCACCATTACCTAAAGCTGCATCAGGTTCCTGATCTTCGATTACATTAAGATCAAGTCCTAATTCTTCAATAGCTTCCTTGATTTCATCTCTGCTTGAAAGATTGATAATCATATTTCCAAGAGCACGGCCCATAAGAAATTCCATTGATAAATAGTATACAATCTTAGCATCCTTCTCATCATATGCTTTCTGAGTTGCTATCCACTGATCGATTACAATATCCTTTACTGCATAAGCAACACATACAAACTTATGTCTGTCACTTATTTCATCAAGGCTTTTTCTGTAAAGCATTTTAGCCTGTTCTTTCACACGCTTCTTGAATTCTGCCTTGAATTCTTCATGCTTTTCCATACCTTCGTTCTTAGCCATATTAAATCTCCTTTTTTATGCTATTAGAGAGAAACAATGACAGGCATTGCTTCTCTCTTTTTAATAAATTTTATAGCCAAATATTTCAAGTCAAATTCTAAAGAGCTTTTTCTACGCCAAAAGTTACCTTTTCGCCGTTAATATTCCACTCTTTTTCATACCCGTTTATTTTACCAAATATGACATTATCTGCCAACACTTCAGACTTAATTTCGTCAAGATTGTTCTCAATTATAGCTTTTATTGTATCGTTTTTATCCACATTTACTACAATTTTGTCCATTACCTGGAAATCAGCTTCTTTTCTCATTGTCTGAATCTTACTGATTATTTCTCTAACAAATCCTTCTTCAATAAGTTCATCTGAAAGTTTTGTATCAAGTACTACAGTAATATTATTATCGCTTTCTGATACATATCCCTCAACCTGAGCCATATCAATAAGTAAATCTTCTTTTTCAAGAACTACTTCGTTGCCGTCAAAATCGAATGTTAAAGGTTCTCCGGCATTAATCTTATCCATAGCTGCATTTCCGTCTAATGATGATAATGCTTCTTTAATCTTGCCTAAGAATTTACCATATTTAGGTCCAACTGTTCTAAGCTGTGGCTTAAATGAATATGAAGTAAATGCTCTTACATCATCTGTAAACTCAACTTCCTTAACATTTAATTCTTCTTCAATGATTTCTTTGTAGAAATCAGATAATTCAAATTCTGCCTTAACGAACATCTTTCCAATTGGCTGTCTATTCTTAATTGCAGATGCATTTCTACATGCACGACCAAGTACTACAATATCAAGTACTCTTTCCATGTTTTCTTCCAATTCTTTGTCAATGTAAGATTCATTAACTTCTGGGAAGTCACATAAATGAATACTTTCAGGTGCTGTTTCATCTACGCTTCTTACAATATTCTGATAAATATCTTCTGTCATAAATGGAATCATTGGTGCAGCAGCCTTTGATACTGTAACAAGTGCTTTATATAATGTCATGTAAGCATTAATCTTATCCTGTGGCATGTCTTTTGCCCAGAAACGTTCTCTTGAACGTCTTACATACCAGTTACTCATATCATCTACAAAATCATCTAATGCTCTTGCAGCTTCAGGGATTCTGTAGTTACCAAGGTTTTCATCTACTGCCTTAACCATAGAGTTAAGTTTTGATAATAACCATTTATCCATAACACTTAATTTATCATAATCAAGTGTGTATTTTGTTGGGTCAAACTGATCAATTTCAGCATATAAGACATAGAACGCATATGTGTTCCAAAGTGTTCCCATAAACTTACGCTGTCCTTCCTGAACTGCTTTACCATGGAAACGGTTTGGAAGCCATGGAGCTGAGTTAGTGTAGAAATACCATCTGATGGCATCGGCACCGTACTGTCCTAATGCTTCAAAAGGATCTACTGCGTTACCCTTTGACTTACTCATCTTCTGTCCGTTTTCGTCCTGAACATGACCAAGTACGATTACGTTCTTGTATGGAGCCTTATCAAACAATAATGTTGATTCAGCCATTAATGAATAGAACCATCCTCTTGTCTGGTCAACAGCTTCTGAGATAAAATCTGCAGGGAACTGTTTTTCAAATAAATCTTTATTTTCAAATGGATAATGATGCTGTGCAAATGGCATTGCTCCTGAGTCGAACCAGCAGTCAATAACTTCAGGTACTCTCTTCATTGTGCCACCACACTCTTTACACTTAAATGTTACTTCATCAATGTAAGGTCTGTGTAATTCAACCTTAGCATTATCAGGATTTCCACTTCTTTCTGCTAATTCTGCACGGCTGCCAATTGATTCCTGGCATCCGCAATCGCAGCATTCCCAGATATTAAGTGGTGTACCCCAATAACGGTTTCTTGAAATACCCCAATCCTGTACATTTTCAAGCCAGTTTCCAAAACGTCCTTCACCGATTGATTTTGGAATCCAGTTTACTGTGTTATTATTTGCAACAAGTTTATCCTTAACTTCTGTCATCTTAATAAACCATGATTCTCTTGCATAATAGATTAATGGTGTATCACATCTCCAGCAATGTGGATAATCATGTTCAAACTTAGGTGCATCAAATAACTGTCCTCTCTTGTCAAGGTCTACTAATACCTTAGGATCAGCATCCTTTACAAATAAACCTGCATAAGGTGTGTCTTCTGTAAGTTCACCCTTGTCATTTACAAGCTGTACAAAAGGAAGGTCATAGTTACGTCCTACATTAGCATCATCTTCACCGAAAGCAGGAGCAATATGAACAATACCTGTACCATCACTCATAGTAACGTATGTGTCACATGTTACAAAGAAACCTTTCTTTCTCTGCTTATCAGCAATAGCCTTTGCACATTCATATAATGGTTCATATTCTTTATATTCAAGGTCAGCACCCTTCATTGTTTCTAATACTTCATAAGCTTTTTCGTCTTCTGTTGCAAGCTTTCCTAATACTGTGTCAAGTAAAGCTTCTGCCATATAATAAGTATATCCGTCAGCTGCTTTAACCTTGCAGTATGTGTCATTAGGGTTAACACAAAGAGCTACGTTAGATGGAAGAGTCCAAGGTGTTGTTGTCCATGCAAGGAAATATGCATCTTCACCAACAACTTTAAATCTTACAATAGCTGAACGTTCCTTAACTGCCTTGTATCCCTGTGCAACTTCCTGTGATGAAAGAGGTGTTCCACATCTTGGGCAATAAGGTACAATCTTAAAACCTTTGTATAATAATTTCTTATCCCAGATAGTCTTTAAAGCCCACCATTCAGATTCAATAAAATTATCATCATAAGTTACATATGGGTTTTCCATATCTGCCCAGAAACCAACTGTTCCTGAGAAGTCTTCCCACATTCCCTTGTATTTCCATACAGATTCCTTACATTTCTTAATGAAAGGTTCCATACCGTATTCTTCAATCTGTTCTTTTCCATTTAAACCTAATAATTTTTCTACTTCAAGTTCTACAGGAAGTCCGTGTGTGTCCCATCCTGCCTTTCTTGGAACCATATATCCCTTCATTGTTCTGTATCTAGGGATCATATCTTTAATTACACGTGTTAATACGTGTCCGATATGTGGTTTTCCGTTAGCTGTTGGAGGTCCATCATAAAAAGTATATGTTGGTCCTTCTTTTCTATTTTCCATACTTTTTTCAAAGATGTGATTGTCATCCCAGAATTTTTCTGTTTCTTTTTCTCTGTCAACAAAGTTCAAATTGGTTGATACCTTCTTGTACATTTTAATCTCCTTTCTTTTTTGTCATCAGATGTTTGCGAAAATAATGTATTCCCGGTATGCGACAGATTTTTCTGCAAGCAAACACGTTAATTTTCTTATTTTGCTTCGCCGCCTATGGTACAGCGAAAAACTAAACTCGCTTCGCTTGGACAGTAGTTTTATCGCTGTACACTATGCTCGCAAAATTGCGAATTACTGCCTATTGTTTGCCAGAAAAAAGTTCTGCGGCATCGAATATACTTGCATTGTTTTCGAAAACATCCAATGATATCTGTGTATTTATTTTATTGTGCGTCCACTATGGAGCACTTTTTATTTAGTGTGTAAACACTAAATAAAAAGGCTCCCGCCCTGTAAAGGACGAAAGCCTGTATTTTCGTTAACCACCTTTTACAGCATACGCAGGATTTCTCCTTTAATATGTGTTCCCTTTAACGGTGGATACCGTCAGCGCCTACTAAACTTTATACGTTCTTTGGGCTGCAACTCCAGAGTGATGTTCATATACCTGCTACTTGTATTCGGCTTCCACCTTATCCGAACTCTCTATAACGTTCACTATGCATTATTTATGCAAGGCAACTACTGTCTCTATCAACGCTTTTATTATTTTATTGTCCTTTTGGACTTTTTCTTACTTTGTTATTCTAATCTAACAAATATCAGTTGTCAACTTTTTTAAATAAGTTCTTCAGCTTCTTTTATATTATTTACCCCAATTATATTGATTCCAGTGATTTCTGTAAGATTTTTCTTGGATACAGCAGGCATTATGCACGTTGTAAAACCAAGTTTCTTAGCTTCCTGTACTCTTTTGTCTGCCTGTGATACCGCTCTTACTTCTCCTGCAAGCCCTACTTCACCGAAAACTATTGTCTTTGGGTCTATTACTCTGTTCTTAAAGCTACTGATTAATGCCATTACTAATGCAAGGTCTAATGCCGGTTCATTGATTTTCATTCCACCTGCTATATTAACATATGCATCATAATCGCACATCTGAACTCCAATTCTTTTTTCAATAACTGCCATTAAAAGATTAACTCTGTTATAGTCTGTTCCCACCGCCGTTCGTCTTGGCATTCCAAAGTTGGTGTGGGATATTAATGCCTGTATTTCTACAAGAATCGGTCTTGTTCCTTCCATTAAACATGCCACAACTGAACCTGAAGCATCCTCAGGTCTTCCATCTAACATAAATTCTGACGGATTTAATACTTCCCTAAGTCCTTCTGAACTCATTTCAAATACTCCAATTTCATTAGTTGAACCAAAACGGTTCTTAACTCCTCGGATTATTCTATATGCTGCATGTCTGTCACCTTCAAAATATAAAACCGTGTCAACCATATGTTCCAAAACCCTAGGTCCTGCAACAACCCCTTCTTTGGTTACGTGACCTACAATAAATATTGGAATGGTATTACCCTTAGCTAACTGCATAAGAAAGTTAGTTGACTCCCTAACCTGACTTACACTGCCTGGAGCTGAGCCTATATCCTCTCTTACCATAGTCTGTATTGAGTCTATTACTACTGCATCAGGTTTTGTTTCTAAAATAACTGACTCTATTATATCAAGGCTTGTCTCTGACAAAAGACTTAAATTATCGGAAAACTGTCCCATTCTGTTTGCTCTAAGTTTAATCTGCTTAAGGGATTCTTCTCCTGAAATATATAAAATCTTCTTGCCATTATTTGACATATTTCTACATACCTGAAGAAGTAATGTGGACTTTCCTATTCCCGGATCACCGCCTACAAGTATTAGCCCGCCGGGAACTACTCCACCTCCTAATACTCTGTCCAGTTCTCCAAAACCTGTTGTGATTCTCTCCTCATCATCTGCCGTAACCTGATTTATTGTTACCGGTTTATTATTAATTAATCCCCTTCTAATGTTATTGTTGGTCTTTGCCCCCATCGGTTCTTCTACAAAAGTTCCTACCTCTTTACATCCCGGACACTGTCCTAACCATTTACTTGACTCGTAACCGCACTCTTTGCAAAAGAAAACCGTCTTTTTTGATTTTGCCATGGCTCTCCTATTTTGTTTTGTAGCTTTATTTTATATCTTAATTTAAAATCTTACTTATTATGCTGTTACAACTTTTACAGTAGTAAGATTTCCGTTTTCTAAATCTACATCTAATGTAATCTTTCCGCCAACGTCTGTCTTAGATACTCCAAGGTCTCTGTCTCCAACAAAAACTCTGTATTCCTTGTTAGATTCTAATTCTAATGTAATCTGTGTCTGACCTTTTCCGTCTACGAAAAAGCTTACTTCATCTGCTGTTTCCTTAAAAACGCTTACTGCTGTTCCCGGAATTGATTCATAAACAAAAGTTCCGTTCTTTTCAAGTTTTGTAATTTCCTTAAATGTTTTTACTTTATATAAATCTCCATTAACTTCAAAGTCTGCTAACTTTGTTTTCTGTGGTAATTCATAATTACCGAAGCTGATTGAACCATTATTTTCTTTTCTGATTAATTCCTTAATTACTGCCATTTTGTCCTCCTGTTATTAAATCATCTAATGTGACTTTATCTATTTTTTTTGGTAGTTCTAGTATAATACATTTTAAACTATTCTGCCACAGAAAAAGTTACGGATTTGTTCTTATATGACACTGTAACTTTATCTCCCTGCTTAACTTTTTCTGCAAGTATTTCCTCTGCCAGATTGTCTTCTATTTTGTTCTGAATCATCCTTCTTAAAGGTCTTGCACCATACTTCTTATCGTAGCTTTCCTTTGCAAGGGCACTCTTCAGTGTTTCAGTATATTTAAGCTCAATATTCATCTGTTCCTTAACCTGTTTTGCAAGATTTCTAAGCATAATGTTAACTATGCTCTTTACTTCTTTTTCAGTTAAAGCATGGAATACTATAATTTCATCAATTCGATTAATAAACTCAGGTTTAAACATTAACTTAACTTCTTCCATAACACTTGCTTTCATCTTTTCATAATCCTGCTTCTCTGTTATGTCTCTGCTAAAACCTAAATGTTTAGGGTCTATTATTCTGTTTGCTCCTGCATTTGATGTCATAATAATAATTGTATTTTTAAAGCTAACTTTTCTACCCTTTGAATCTGTAATCTGGCCGTCATCAAGAACCTGTAACAATATGTTAAACACATCAGGATGAGCTTTTTCGATTTCATCAAAAAGAACTACTGAATATGGATTTCTTCTAACCTTATCACTAAGCTGTCCGCCTTCTTCATATCCAACATATCCCGGAGGTGAACCAATAAGTTTTGATACACTGTGTTTTTCCATATATTCTGACATATCAACACGAATCATTGCATCTTCTGAACCGAAAACTGCTTCTGCCAATGTTTTTGAAAGTTCTGTTTTTCCTACACCTGTAGGTCCCAAAAACAGAAATGAACCAATTGGTCTATTGGCACTTTTTAGTCCCACTCTTCCTCTTCGTACAGCCTTTGCCACGGCAGTTACAGCTTCTGTCTGGCCTACAACACGCTTATGCAATATTGATTCTAACTTTAATAATCTCTGCTGTTCGTTCTTTCCCATTTTTGTTACCGGGATTCCTGTCCACATTGATACTATTTCTTCTATTGTATTTTCATCAATAACAGGTCTGTATTCTTTCTCTGTTCCCTGCCACTTTGCAATAGCCTTATCAAGAGCTGCCTGTGCTTTGTCTAAATCCTTTTTGCGCACTGCTGCTCCTTTGAAATCTCCGTGTCTTACGCACATTTCAAGTTCAAGATTTAATTCAGCTACATCAAGTTCTTTATTTGTTACTGACTTTGGCTTTGGTTTTTCCTTAATTCTTACTTTTGAACATGCCTCATCTATTAAGTCAATTGCCTTGTCCGGAAGATTTCTGTCATTAATATATCTTGTTGAAAGTTTTACTGCAGCTTCCACTGCTTCATCTGAAATATTAACCTTGTGAAATTCTTCATAAGCACTTTTTAATCCATGCAAAATCTCAATAGTCTGGGCTTCCGTAGGCTCCTCAACAGTAACCGGCTGAAATCTTCTCTCAAGGGCTGCATCTTTTTCAAAATACTTTCTATATTCTGCAATTGTTGTTGCCCCTATAACCTGAAGACGTCCTTTTGTTAATGATGGTTTCAAAATATTTGAGGCATCCATTGAACCTTCTGCGCCACCGGCACCGATAATTGTATGAATTTCATCAATAAAAAGAATAATGTTTCCTGAATTTTCAACTTCATCCATTATTCTTTTTAATCTTTCTTCAAACTCGCCTCTATATTTTGAGCCTGCAACAGTACCTGAAAGATCAAGACTTATTAATCTTTTTCCTTCCATTGTTTCAGGAACAAGTCCTTGTACAATCTTCTGGGCTATTGCCTCAACTATTGCTGTCTTACCAACACCCGGCTCTCCTATAAGACAAGGATTATTCTTTGTTCTTCTGCTTAAAATCTGAATAATTCTTCTTATTTCAACATCTCTTCCAACTACAGGGTCAAGCTGACCTGCCTTTGCTGCCTTAGTCAAATCTCTTCCGAACTGGTCTAATGTTGGTGTTGCAGAAACGTTGTCATCTCTTTGACGCTTTTCTGTCTGGATGTACTGTCTTATCTCTCTTGGATCTCTATTTGTAAGTTTTAAAATATCTGCACAAATCTTTTTAATATTTACCCGAAAACTTGTAAGAATACAATGTGCCTCACAATCAGGATCTGCAACTATGGCAAGAAGAATATGCTCTGTTCCAATCTGAGGCAATCCCTGTTTTGATGCCTCTACATAAGCTCTTTCCAATATTGCCTTGGCCCTTGCTGTTGTTTCCAGATTTCTGCTTCTGGACCTTGTACGCACTCTGCCTTCTATTCCCATGTCCTCACTAATGGCTTTCATTATATCTGCATAAACAAGATTATAGTTATACAAAATATTTGCTGCCACACCTTCTGATACTTTGGAAATGCCTGCCAATAAATGTTCCGTGCCGATATAATTCATACCAAAACTTATAGCCACTTCTTTAGCATATTCCATAGCTTCAATAGCCTGCCTGGTAAAATTACCTCTTTCCATTACCTTTCCTCCATATTTTTCTGCTAACATACCCCAGACCGAAGTCTGGGGTATTCCTAATTAATCTAAATCAATAAATTCAAAATCTTCATCATCCTCATCGTCATCCGGAAGCATGTCTTTTAATGTTTCTTTCATGTCTTCTTCCGCTTCTAACTGAGCTTTTTCAGATTCTTTCTCTATTTCATCTTCAGTTGTTTCTGCCGCATCTTCTATGTCATCTAAATCTAATACAACATCCTGATTCAAATCAGTAGCTTCTTCAACCTGTGGAATTTCCACATCATCTGCTTCAGGGAAATCTTCAACAACCTCATCTAAAGCTTCTGGTTCTTCAACAGTTTCAGGAATTGAAACATCTTCAGGTTCTTCTATTTCTTCAACCTGTTCTTCCATAGGTTCCATTTCATCTGATTCTTCCACGTCATTTGATTCTGTTGAATCTTCTGCATCTTTCTTGTCTTTTCCATTGCCATTGTTTTTGTCATCATATTTTTTCTGCTTGGCAAGTCTTTTTTCTTTTCTGTTAAGCTTAATATTTATAATAACAAAAATAAGAATAATTATAACAATTACAAGTCCGCATGCAATCTTAAGAAGCATATTGTATTTTGATACTAATGTATTATATTTGTTCTTTACATTGTTGTATGCCTTATTTGCTGCTTCAATCTGAGTATTTACATCATCTTCTGCAATATATCTCTGGAAACATTTTTCATTGTCATCGTAGCAATAAAGGTTTGTATCGCCATTCCAGTTCATTGCATATAGAAGATATAACCCCTCTTCTTCATTTAAAACCCAGGCATTAACTTCCTGATCAATTACAGTAATCTGTTTCTTTGTGTACTTCTTTAAGCAAGATGCCTTTTCAGAAGGATTAACTACTGTATACATTCTGCTGGCAATCTTAATATTTCTTAATGAAGAAAACTTCTTTGTTTCATAATCATAGATGTAAAATCCTTTAGTGCTTCCCTTCTTTAAATAGAAAGCTGTAAGGTCTTTCTTATCACCTTTGATTGCTTCATACTGCTTACCGTCATACTCAGCTTTTGTTTTTGAAAAACCTTCAGGAATAAGATCATCCTTAAAATCTTCTACTATCTTGTATTCGCCTTTGCCAACTGTAATGTCTGACTTAGAAGCCTTCTTTGATTTCTTACTGCTTGTTGAACTGCTGTCTTTAGCAGTTGTTTCATCTGTTGAACTTCCGGCTTTGTATGTTGCCTGTTCAGCCTCTGTAAGCTTTGTAGTATTAATTTCATATTTGTTTTTTGCGCCTGTACTTGATGTAACAACTACTGCTGTGTAGTTTTTACCAAAATCCATTTTAGTATTAATTCCATCTTTCTCTATAGCCCATGTTGAACCTGAAGTTGCAGGACTTGCAACAATCTCAATAGATTCTGTATCTGACATAACTGTTATTTCATATGTATAAGTTGTTGAACTAAAATTAAGTTCTGCCTTTGTCTTCTTTCCTGCTGCATTTACAGCATAAACTTTCATAGACTGTAAATCTGTTGTCTGGTCAGCCAAAACACTTACCTGAACGCCTGTTGTAAGCATTGCCAAAGTTAAAATCAGCATAACCATCTTTCTTAAATTTTTCATTTAAATACCTTCCTTATTTTGATATTTTAAGTATATAACTATGCCTCATCAATAGCCTTGCCAATATCATTTCTCATATATTTATTTTCGAACTGAATTAATTTTGTAGCTTCATAGGCATTTGCTCTGGCTTCCTTTAAATCTTTTCCTTTTGCAGTTACCCCAAGTACACGTCCACCGTTAGTAACAATCTTGTCACCTTCAGCCTTTGTGCCTGCGTGGAAAACATAATATCCTTCTTTGTTTTCAAAGTTTTCAAGACCTTTGATTTCAAAGCCTTTTTCATATGAAACAGGATATCCGTCACTTGCCAATACAACACATACTGCTGCATTGTCTTCAAACTGTAAATCTATCTGATCTAAGGTTCCGTCAACACATGCTTCAAAAACATCAATAATATCATTCTTCATTCTTGGAAGAACTACCTGAGCTTCAGGATCACCGAATCTTGCATTGTATTCAAGAACCTTTGGACCGTCTTCTGTTAACATTAAGCCAAAGAAAATAACTCCCTTAAACTCTCTTCCTTCTGCTGCCATGGCATCAACTGTTGCCTGGTAAACATACTTCTTGCAAAATTCATCAACTTCTTCTGTATAAAAAGGACTAGGTGAAAATGTTCCCATTCCTCCTGTATTAAGACCCTGATCACCATCTTTTGCTCTTTTGTGATCCTGTGCTGATGTCATAATCTTTATAGTTTTTCCATCAACAAATGAAAGTACTGAAACTTCACGACCTGTCATAAATTCTTCTATTACAATAGTATTTCCTGCATTACCAAACTTCTTATCAAGCATTAATTCCTTAACGCCATCCATTGCTTCTTCCTTAGTATTGCAAATCAAAACACCTTTTCCAAGAGCAAGTCCGTCTGCTTTTAATACAATAGGATATTTAGATGTTTCAAGATACTTCATTGCTTCTTCAGGTGAATCAAAGTTCTCGTATCCTGCTGTAGGAATATTATATTTCTTCATTAAGTCTTTTGAGAAAGCTTTTGAACCTTCAAGAATGGCTGCATTCTTTCTTGGTCCGAATACCCTAAGTCCTGCTTCTTCAAACTTATCAACAATACCGCCTACCAATGGATCATCCATACCTATAACTGTTAAGTCGATTTCTTTTTCCTTTGCAAAATCAACTAATTTATCAAATTCCATTGCTCCAATGTTTACACATTCAGCAACCTGACCGATTCCTGCATTTCCCGGTGCACAATAGATTTTGTCAACCTTAGGGCTTTTTGCCACTGCTGTTGCAATTGCATGTTCTCTTCCGCCACTTCCAACAATAAGTACTTTCATTTTATATCTCCTTGTCTTACTATCCTTAATAGATTCTATTCAATAAAATTATTCTCCAATTGCTATTTTGCCATTGGCAATATCGTTAATTGCCTGTGGTAAAATCTTCCACTCTGCCTGCTCCATAACTCTCTTCTGAAGAATTTCAGGTGTATCACCTTCTAATACCTCAACAGCCTTCTGGTATATAATAGGACCTGTATCTGTTCCTTCATCTACGAAATGAACTGTAGCTCCTGTAATTTTAACTCCACGCTCTAATGCTTTTTCGTGAACGTGTAATCCATAAAATCCGTTTCCGCAGAAAGATGGGATTAATGATGGATGTATATTTATAATTCTGTTTCTATATTTATTAATTAATTCTTCCGGTAAAACCACAAGAAAACCTGCAAGTACAATCAGGTCAAGATTGTATGAATCTATTGTTCCGATTAATGCCTTATTAAATTCATCTCTTGTAGCATAATCCTTAATACATACGCTTTCTGCCTTAATTCCGTTGTCTTTTGCTCTGGTTAAAGCATATGCGTCTTTCTTATTGCTAATTACAACTTCTAACTTAGCATTTGTAATTACTCCACTATGTACACCGTCTATAATAGCCTGTAAATTAGTTCCACCACCTGAAACCATTACTCCTACCTTTAACATAATTCCTCCTATTAAGTACCAAAAAAGTTATTGATACTAAGCAGTATTTATTTTCTTTAGAAAAGCATATAGGCTAGTTGAAAAACTAGCCTTTTCATTTAAATATTTACTATACTAATTCTGCACACTTTTCTCCGGCTTCTACCTGTCCTAATTCGTAGCATGTTTCTCCTGCTGCCTTTAAAGCTTCCATTGTCTTGTCTACGTCTGCAGGATCAATTGCCAATACCATACCGATACCCATGTTGTAAGTATTGTACATCATTTCTTCTTCAATATCTCCTGTCTTTGCAAGAAGTTTGAAGATTGCAGGTACTTCGTAGCTGTCTTTCTTAACTACTGCTTTTACTCCGTCAGGAAGCATTCTTGGAATGTTTTCGTAGAAACCACCACCTGTAATGTGGCTGCATCCCTTGATTGTTACTCCTGCTTCTTTTACTTTCTTTAACGCCTTAACATAAATTCTTGTAGGTGCAAGTAATGCTTCACCTAAAGTCTTTCCTAACTCATCATAATATGTATTAAGAGATTCTTCTGTCATTTCGAATACTTTTCTTACTAAAGAAAATCCGTTGCTATGAACACCTGAAGATGCAATACCGATTAACTTATCGCCAGGCTTAATGTTTTCACCTGTAATAAGGTCTTTCTTGTCTACAACGCCTACTGCAAATCCGGCAAGATCATATTCGTCAACAGGCATAAGTCCCGGATGTTCTGCTGTTTCACCACCAACTAATGCAGCTCCTGACTGCTTACATCCTTCAGCTACACCACTAACGATTGTTGCAATCTTTTCAGGATAGTTCTTTCCACATGCAATATAGTCAAGGAAGAAAAGAGGTTCTCCACCTGAACATGCAATGTCATTTACACACATGGCAACACAGTCAATACCGATTGTGTCATGCTTGTCCATAATATATGCTAACTGTACTTTTGTACCACATCCGTCTGTTCCTGATAATAATACAGGTTCTTCCATCTTCTTAATTGAATCTAAGCTAAAAGCACCTGCGAAACCGCCAAGACCACCTAAAACTTCCGGTCTCATTGTTTCCTTAACATGCTTCTTCATAAGCTCTACTGATCTGTAACCTGCTTCAATATCAACGCCTGCCTTCTTGTAATCCATAGTATAATCTCCTTAATTCTATATGTACTTTTCTATTGCTTTTATATTATTTTATATGATGCTTAAACATCTTTTACACTTTTTAATTCTTAGTAGTTCTTGTAACCTACTTCTTTAAGTCTTGCATCTTTTTCAACTACTGAATCTTTCATTTCATTGCTAAAATCTTTAAGTTTTGCAAGTAATTCAGCATCTGATGTAGCAAGAATCTTTGCTGCAAGGATACCTGCATTCTGACCGCCATTAATAGCTACAGTTGCAACCGGGATTCCTGAAGGCATCTGAACGATTGAGTAAAGTGAATCTACTCCACCTAAATCTGAAGTCTTCATTGGTATTCCAATAACAGGCATTGGGAATAATGCTGCGCACATACCCGGAAGGTGTGCTGCCTTTCCTGCTCCTGCAATAATAACTTTAACTCCTCTTTCTTCAGCTCCTTTAGACCATTCAAAGAAAATATCAGGCTCTCTGTGTGCTGAAATTATGGTCATCTCATAATCGATTCCCATCTGATCAAGAAAATCTGCTGCTTTGCTCATTACAGGCATATCTGAATAGCTGCCCATTACAATTGCTACTTTTGCCATTTTGTTCTCCTTTTCACATAAATTCATCTTAAAGCGTTATAAATTTAACATATTCTACATTGTACCCATAAAAATAACTGTAGTCAACATTAGATTTCTTCCAACGGTTCATTTAGAAGTTCTGTTCCTTCCAATACGAAACGTCCGTCTTTTATTATAGTAATTTCGCTGCCATCTTTTCTTACTGCCGTTATTTCACCAAGTTCATCATAAGGCATTGTAATGTCGGTATGACAACCAAAATATGCTTTCTTTATGTCTGTCTTTCTAAGAGCTGACACTTCATTCTCTCTTGCCACTATTTCCTTGCCGTCAGGATTATATGTTTTAATATCCTCCTCAAAGCTATAGCAGGTATCACCCACTGCAAAATGTGGTCCCATTTTTTCAACAATAAGAATAGGAAGTTTGTAAACCACATGGTACTTCTTTGCAACCATATAAGCTGTTGTGTTAGTACCTATGGCAAACTCTCCAATAGGAAGTGTTTCATGATTAAACATTACATTCTGCTTAATAAATTTCTTATTCTCTTCCTCAGTGTCAAAATTCTTACAAGTGTAATCTTTTATTTTTCCATCTTCAAATGTAATCTGCAAATCATTATACTTTAAGTCATTTAAATATACCTGACTTACGTGAAGGATTCCCTCTGTTCCCTTTAACTTAGGTGAAGTAAAAACTTCTCCCAAAGGAATGTTTACATCTGCAAGACAGTTTTCAAAATTAGTTTCCTTTAAAGGATTCTTAAGGTCATGCATCTGAACTTTCATGTTAGTTTTGTTGTCGCCTTTTCCAAGAACCTTTACATATTCTGCCTGGTCCAGTGCATCAATTATGTTCTGCTGAACCTTTCCGTATATTTCAGAATCAAGAGTGTTAATCTTTACAGTTTCCTTAAACATCTGTTCAAAGTCGTCCCCAAACTCAGGTATTGGAAAAGCAATAATTGTAAAACTTCTTTCGTCTCCCTTAATATACTCTTGAACCATTGTCTGGTATTCAGTAATATATTCTGACTTAAGTTTCTGCTGTTCTTCTGAAAGTACATATGCCTGTTTCTTATTTTCCGGTTCAAAAGGTGTCTCTCCGAAAATCTCAATTACTGCAGGGCCTGCCATCTTTCCTGCCAACTGTTTTCTGCTTTCATAAGCATGTCTTGAAACTTCTAATTTTCTCTTAATATATGCCTTGTCCAAATACAATGCATCATCGTATCTGTGATCGTAAGCATACTGCCTGTTAGGACTTGTTGTTGTATAACCTACCTGATAAATTACAGGTTCAAGTCCCATTTTCTTAAAATTAAATATTGCAGATCTGATAATTCTTTCAAAGCCCAATGAATATCTAATATCAACAGTGCCTTTCTTAGAAATATCTTTTCCTGTGTTTATAAAACCAATTCTGTAGCCTTCTGTATAAACCTTTGCAAGTCTGTCTATTTCTTCCTGACTTAAACTGTTAAGAAACTCTGCCATCTTAAGTTCATTAAAACCTACGTGCTCACCATATTTGTAAAGATATCTTAAGTCATTTAAATCGCTGTTCATAACAATATCAACAGCAAACTTATTGTCAGGATTAATTCTGTCCTCAATCATAAGGTCTGTAAAAATCTCTGTGTTATCTTTTTCATATGAATAAACCGTTTCATAAACATTGTCATATTCTAATTGTTCCACATCTTCAAAATAATTATAAATCTGTGTAAACAATTCCATTTGAAGAACTACTTCTTCTAATCTCCCCATATATACATTTCTAATCATTCCACGATTTTTTGTGTAAATATA
>ENA-UOIY01002013-UOIY01002013.1-human-gut-metagenome-genome-assembly--contig:-P114-NODE-2013-length-17666-cov-15.117427_pt1 | contig 17666 bp, 10 predicted proteins | sample MGYA00242335_ERZ723882 | MGnify/ENA metagenome assembly ERZ723882
AGTCACCTTATCTTACTAACAAATAAACAACTACAACTGTTATGAAAACAAGAAAGAATATATATTTCAAGGTAGTGGCGCTAGCAGCCATTGCCATCGCCTTTGCCATGCCGGCTAAGGCACAGCTATCAGACAATGGATATGCTAATATAGACTGGCAGTTCAATGTTCCATTGAGCAACAATTTTGCAGACAAAGCCAGCGGTTGGGGTATGAACTTTGAAGGCGGTTATTTCGTTACTCCTAACCTGGGTCTGGGTCTTTTCCTGAACTATCACAGCAACCACGAGTATATTCCTCGCGAAACATTCAAGATGGGTGCAGGTGACGTTACAACTGATCAGCAACACACAATGTTCCAGTTGCCTTTCGGTGCTGCCGCCCGCTACCAATGGAATCGCGGTGGAGCCGTACAACCTTATGTCAGTGCAAAATTAGGTGCTGAATATGCTAAGATCCGTTCCAACTTCAATATGTTGGAAGCCAGAGAAAACAGCTGGGGATTCTACGCTTCTCCTGAAGTAGGTGTCAATGTATTCCCTTGGGTTTACGGACCGGGTCTGCACTTTGCTCTGTACTACAGCTATGGTACCAATAAAGCTGATGTACTGCATTACAGTGTAGACGGACTGAACAACTTCGGTTTCCGCGTGGGTGTTTCATTCTAACCCGAGCAACTACTTGATTTTACATTAATAAGCAAGAGCCCCTCTACTTCGGCAGAGGGGCTCTTCATTTTTTATTTGCTTTGAATCGCTTTATAGATCGCATCCTGTATCTGTTCGCGAATTTCCAGACGGCTTAACTTCCGGTTGGTTACGTCCGGATAAATCCGGTTGCTTAGAAATACATAAACCAAGCCATTGTCGGGGTCTACCCAGGCACACGTTCCGGTAAATCCGGTATGACCGTATACTTTTGCCGGTGTATGCTTTCCGCAAGGGCTCTTTTCCGGATTACGGGTATCCGGCTTGTCAAATCCAAGTCCGCGACGGCTGATTTTGGAAACTTCCGTTGTAAACAACTGGCAGGTTTCCTTGCTTAAATAACGCTGTCCGTTCAACTCACCACCATTCAGCAACATCTGATAAACCTGTGCCACTTCACGTGCATTCGAGAATAATCCGGCATTTCCCGAAACGCCTCCCTGGAAGGCGGCAGCCTCATCGTGCACAAATCCCTGAAGGGTAGTCTTACGCAAGAAGCGGTCGACAGAAGAAGGTATGACTTCCGATTTCGGGAAGCGTCGCAAAGGAAGGTATCCTGTACGTTCCAGTCCCATCGGTTCATAAAATTCACGTTGCAAGTAGGCATCCATCGGCATTCCCGCAAGTTTCTCAACCAGAAGACGCAACAGGATAAAACCGACATCGCTGTATCGGTAAGTTTTAGGTTTCATCGGTGCATCTGCAATCTTCTTCTCCATTTCCTTGAAGAAAGAAGGATTCAGCCACAGACTATCACAGATTTGCAAGGTGTAATCTCCGGTTTTAACCTTTGAAACATATTCCTTTTTAAATGCAAAATTAGGATTCGCCCATGTGGAAGTTCCCAACTGCAACGGATGCCGTGCATCTTTGCGGGACATGAACAGTCTGCCTTCATAACTATCTTCATCGATGGCTTCCCGATAAAAAGCAATTCCGGGCGGCAAGCCGGACTGATGGTAAAGCAGTTCCTGAATGGTTATGTCTTTCTTGTTAGTACGCTGAAGGAAAGGCAGATAGTCTGCAATTCTGTCCGTCAGATTAAAACGTCCCTTATCGTAAAGTTTCATTAAAGCAAGCACTGTACCAGTAGTCTTGGAGAGTGAAGCCAAGTCATAGATATCGGTCGGCTGCACACGTGCGCTTCCCGTTCCGGTGTGAGTGCCGAATGTCTTGTCTACCATCACATGCCCCTCTTTCATCACGATCACCTGGCAACCGGGATAAGCTCCCTGACGTACACCGTCCAAAGCGATCGAATCAATTCGTTGCAGGGCGACAGAAGAAAGCCCATGTTCTTCCGGAATAAAATGCAAAGGTGTTTTCGGAGTAATCGTGACACCGTCTCCTGCCTGAAAGAGTTCTCCAAGACTGGCCGATAATCTTCCGTCCGCCGTAGCTTTGGCAAAGAGCACATCCGCCACCTGCCGCTGCACATCTTCATTAGGGCTGTGTCCCAGCACCACTGCCGAGGCACGGGCAACCGCACGCTGTATCTGCAACATCATCTTACCCTGCGTAAAGAAAGCATAGATGACCGGAGCTTCAGTAGTAAATTTACCGAAGAAGGTCTGATAAGGTGACAGCTTCTGTTCACTTACGGCAACAATAATCCGTTTATAGGCAGCCAATGAGTCCCGTAACCGCTGATTCGCCTCTTCCGTCATACCGGGACGAAGACGGAAACGTGACAAAGAAGTGTATTTCGACAACTGTTCCGCCAATGCATTGGTTTCACCCGCATCACCGACTTCAAGCAATGCCATCGTTTCTTTTTGATTCGTATGCAAAGGAAGAACATGATTTTCATTATTCAGCACAGTAATCGCAGCCAGATTCAACCGACGGATTAAATCACGTGTCTGAGGAGTATTGATCCGTTGTCCCAAACCGGATAGCTGGACAAACGGTTTCTTTTTTAGTCCGAGCACATATTTATAAGTCAGTACTTTGCGGCATTTCTCTTCAATATCTTCGCGTGTCAATTCTCCCTTATCAATGGCATCGAGTACGGCGGCTATCTCCTCCTTCAGGTTCCGGGGAGCCAGCACCATATCATTCCCTGCCTTCAGTGCCTGCAGACTGACATTTCCATTCCCCGAAACACCTTTCATGGCAAGTGCATCCGTGAAGATCAGTCCTTTGAATGCAAATTCTTCTGTCAGCAGATCGTAAACGATATTACGGGATAAAGAAGAAGGAAGTCCGCCTATCGGTTCAATAACCGGCACTTGCAGGTGTCCGACCATCATACCGCTCAATCCGGCACGGATCGCTTCTTTAAAAGGATGGAGCTCTACACTGTCCAGACGTTCGCGAGTGAAGGGAAGTACCGGAAGTGTTTTGTGCGAGTCTACATCCGTATCACCATGTCCGGGGAAATGCTTGCAGACGGATAGTACGCCTCCGCCTTCCAGACCGGAAGCATAAGCTACTACCTTATCCGCCACCCGTACGGGGTCTTCACCGAAGGAACGGGTATTGATGACCGGATTCTTAGGGTTGATATTCACATCCGCCACCGGAGCAAAGTTGACTTGTACACCTAGCTGTACACATTGGCGTGCCATCTCGCGACCATATTCATAGATTAATTTATTATCCTGAATACATCCGAGCACCATATTTCGGGGAAAGACAGGAGTACCACGCAGACGCATTGCCAGCCCCCATTCTCCGTCAAAAGTGATCATTAACGGTAACTTTGCCATGCGCTGGGCCCGATTAGTCAGTTCCGCCTGGGTCTGCATCTTCCCACCGGAAAACAGCAGTCCGCCGACTTTATAGGTATCGACGGCATCCTTCAGCAGTATCTGGTTGCGCTTGGTATCTACCGGAGCAATCGTATATATAAACAACTGACCGACTTTCTCTTTAAGCGTCAGCTTATTCATAATGGAGTCTACCCATTGTTGACAACGGACATCTTGTTTAGCTTTATAAAGTAGTAAAGGTTCTACGGGAGTATCTATTGCTTCTCCCCTGGCCTTGACAGGAAGAAATAGCAGGATAGCCAGTATATATGTTAGTAATCTCATTTTTTATTCAAGGTCAAATCTAGTCGTCCAACATAAATTCCATTCTTTCCGGTGTGCATAACGGGGACATTTTTCCCGTCTATGTTCAGATAATTCTTGGGGCTTTCCATAAAGGTATGAGAATGCCCACCCAGAATAACATCGATATTACGGGTGTTGGCTACCAGCTTCTCATCCATCTGAATACCCAGATGTGACAGGCATACAATGACATCGCATCCTTCTTCTTTCAGTTGTGCGGCAATGTCATTGGATACGGCGATCGGGTCTTTATAGATTACCCCTTCGCATTTATTGGCCTGTATCAGTCCTTCCGGCTTCGCTCCCAACCCGAAAACTCCGATCTTCAAACCGAAACGATCCAGAATGACATAAGGTTTTACGATATCTTTGAGTACTGTGGCATCAAGATCATAGTTGGCACATACTACCGGAAACTTGGCTAATTTAAATAGACGAGCCATGTTGTCCAAACCGAAATCGAACTCGTGGTTACCGATTGTCATTGCATCGTATCCCATTTCATTCATCAGGGTGACTTCTACCTCACCTTTAAACATATTATAATAAGGAGTGCCTTGCGAGATATCGCCGCAATCGAACAGCAGTACATCCGGATTTTCTTTGCGGAACTGCTGCAGGAAACTTGCCCGACGGACAAATCCACCCTGACCGTAGTTCCGGTCGCCTTCCTGAGTCATAGGTTCAATCCGGCTGTGTACATCACTGGTTTGCAGTATGATTAGTTTTTTTGTTTCTTGGGCAGTTGCCAATGCAGGTAGTAAAAGGAGGAAAAGCATCAGCCACTTTCCGGTTCTTCCTTTGAATATATTCAAGACGGAAGTTATATGATTATGAGTTGTCATAGGATACTGAGATTTCATTGTAAACCTTGGTTATTTATTCTCTTTTCATTTTTTTATTTCCGGTCGGATGCCGGAACAACGGTGATACGTCCATCCAGTTTAGAGGTAATCTTCTTGCCTGCAGCTGTCTGTTGCCTTACGTAGTCGAGGAACAGTCCGCGCAATGTCAATCCATCCGGACATTCACGCTTATCCGCATTGATAAAGGGAGTGAGTCCGTCGTTTCCGTCCGCCAGATAGTCAATGGTAGCTACGGTATAGTCTTTGTCATCTTCGATCTCTTTTTCCTGTACGGTTGCTTTCAGAAGTTTTCCGTCTTTTGTTATTTCCAGATGTGCTCCGCTCAGTCCTTCACCGTGCAAAGAAGCTATGACTTCCATCAGTCTTTTTATTTCCGTACCTTTCATCGTCAGTACGCAGAGAGAATTTTCAAAAGGAAGTATTTCGAAAACAGCATCGACTGTGATATTACCCTGTGGAAGTATGTTGCGCAAACCGCCCATATTCATGATTCCAATATCGGCAGGATGCTTCAGTACACGCTCTGCAGAGAGTCGTAGCACTTCGGCGACCAGGTTGGAAAGCAAGCTCTCAGGACGTCCTTTGTCCATCGTCATCTCGCTGACGCCAATCACCTCATACATCATCTTATCTATTTTTTCTTTGTAGGGTTTAAGCAGGGCGGCAGCCTTTTCGTCGGGATGAGCATCCCAGGTTGAATCCATACAAATCCGGGGTCCTTCTATCTGGGCAACTTCATAATTTGCCTGAACTTCACGGGTAGATTGGCAGGAAGTGAATAGGATTAGTCCTGTCAGAATAGCTCCCGAAGTATACTTTACGTAATTTCGTTTCATCTTCTTTCTTTTGTTTATGCTACAAATGTACATTTTATATTTTAAAGTCATGCGGAAGAAGAAGAAACTTATAGCAAGTTTAGTCCTATTTCAAGGGGAATTAGCTGCAAAATGCACTTAAAAATGTTAATTGAAAGTATTCTGAGGCAGGGTTGATTTAATTAAAAAAAGGACGTTCCCAGGGAAAAAGGGGAAATTAGGAACGTCCTTTGAATAGAGTTAGCGAAAAGTCCGGTCTTTCGCAAGTGCAGACCTTTCCTCTCTTCACTAAAATAAACTAAGGACTATAGTGGGGAAATCCTTAGTGGGGAAAAACGATTATCAGCTTCTTCACAGGAACGCATAATCGCAAAGTAGTCGCATTCGGTACTTATTCCATCAATGATATTTCTACACCATTAGAAATTCTTTTGTACCGATGAAGCAACATATTTTTTTTAGAATATCTTCTTATAGTATCTTGTTAATGACTTTGTTTATTCAGCAATACAGATACTCACACGGTTTTCTTCTGGTGCTTTATATGGCTGAACAGTGTCTCCTTTGGAATCAACCATAATTCTGTCAGTGGTTATTCCTTTTGCCTTCAAAGCATCCGCAACATTGCCTGCGCGTTTTTCAGACAACGACTTGTTGATTTTAGGATTGCCTGTATTTACATCGGCATAGCCTGTCACTTTAACCTTTGCAGCCGGATTGTTCTGCAGATATTCTACCAACATATCTATTTTTGACTTTTGATCGTCTTGTATCTTCGCTGAGTTCAAAGCAAAGAAGATATCCTGTTTCATTGGCTGTACTACAACTTCTTTCTTCGGCTGTGGCTGTTCTACCACGGGAGCAGGCTTCGGTTGTTCCACTACTACAGGTTCTGCCTCATAATATACAGGTTTAGTTTCCGTATAGCCTTTACCGAATTTAATATTCAAACCAATGAGAGCATTGAACTGCCAGTCAGCATTTCCTGCCTTCTTTGAGTTGAACTTGTCGGACAAGACATTTGCATTACCTTCGATGTTGATGGACAAGCGATCATTCAGACGCAGATTACATCCTAAACCCATGCGCCCGGCAACGAGAAACTTTCCGTCCTGCCAAAGATATTCCATCTCATAGGTTCGTGTATCCAGTGCATTCGCCTCATCGTTATCAAAGCCACGATTTAATCCTCCTCCGAGAAAGACATAACCATTGAATACACGTTTGGGATTAAAACCACAAAACAGTGTGCTAAGATCAGAAACGATGTCAATATTACCTTGCAAATATTTGTACTGGTAATCCTGTTGCGGAGAAACCCAGCCTCCTTTTGCCTGCCATCCGCTGACACCAACACGTGCCCGCCATGCAGGAGCAAACTGATAACCTACGTTTATCGCTGCTGCAGGAGATATAAGATCACTAAACTTAGCTTCGCCAAGTGTGTGAGCAGCACCTACTTGCACTTGCATAAACCAATGAGGTTTGAATTCAGTTTTACCTTCTTCTTTTATTCTTTGTTCTTGCGCGGAAATGACTGTACTACTTAACAGTAAGGCGAATACAGGCATCCACAATTTCTTTATGTTCATGCTTATCTTTTCTTTTTAATATGATACTGCATTAACTTTATTAAAGAAGGGTATCCTTCTTTTGAAAAAGATACCCTTCTTATCTTTGTCGATATTGCTATCGTGAGAAATCAATCAATTACTGATGAGTCGGAGTAATTGTCAATGTTACTGTGCTGGTTACTTCACCGAAAGTATATTTAACCGTTACAGGAATAAATAGTTTGAATGGCGCATTTATAGTAAACTTACCGTTTTCATAAACAAGATCACCAAATGTTATGTCATTACCTGATTTCTGAAGATCACATGTATAAGCAATTGACATATTAGGTGCAACGTCCTTCAACAATTTTGGAGCAGCTTCACTTGCATTCAATGTTGTCATGATCTTATCCTTATCAATTGAAATTGCATTTCCAGTAACTCCATAATAAGTATAGAAGTCTACAGGTGTAACAGCAAATGCCTTACCTCTCCAATCAGTCAAACCAAGCAGCTTGCTCATGTCGATCTTAGCAGTTCCTGTAGTTGCATCTTGCAGTTCAGCAGACTTCAAGTCAACTACATTGATAGGACGTAAGAACTTCACATCAAACTTGTTACCAGTCAATGGCAAGATTTCATCACAGTCATTAGTTACCACAATTTCAATACCTACAGTGAACGGATCCACGTTGTAAGCAGACTTATTCAACAATACTTGTGCATTCTTGTCATCCTTATCGTAAGTAATAATACCGGCAGCATCAATTGTAGCAATCTCAGTTGCAGGTTCACTATTCTTACTAGCATTCAATTGAGTACCATTATTTGCAACAGTGAATGTGTATTTATCAGTTCCGATAGTTACATCCTTAGCTCCTGAGAAGATAAACTTCGCAGTCAACTTATCCTTCGTAAATGATGGGAAGTTCGCTTCTGTAACGTTAGAAACAACAACCTTACGACCTTCAAATACATCAAACAGATCGAGTTTGAAGTCTGTTACTGCTACAGTAACCGGTTCTTTCACATCAGCTTTTACATAAGACTTATCAGGTGACCAAGCTTCAGTAATCTTCTGGTCATTCTTAATTACTCCACTAGGCATTGCGATGCTTGCTTTCATCGTAATTGTGATATCTCCACGAGTTCCGTCTACTGATTCATAAGTCACAGTAGCGAACATCTCTGTCTTCGACTTTTTAACAAGAGCCAAAGCTTCCGCCGGAGTTACTGTCCACTCTACTACTGTAGTAGCAATAGCTTCAGGATCCGTTACTTCTGTTACTGTTCCTGTACTTCCTTCACCCAAAGCGATAGCACCTCCATCATCTTTCTTCAATGTATATGCTGTATGGAAGTCAGGCTTGTTCAACTTCGCTTCAGCATAAACATCATTCATGTTGAGGTAAGTCAATTTGGCAACATTGTTCTCACAACCATAGTAATAAGTATCTTTAGTGAATACTTTACCGAATCCGTCAATTGTACCCTTAACAATCTTTGTCTTAATCCATCCTACAGCAACTACCTGATTAGGAACCTTAGTGGTATCTACCAATTCTACACGTAACAATGGCTCGCGATGTTCAGTTGCTTCAGAATCCTGACCTTTATATTCAGGGTTAATAATACCTTTAGCAGCATCACTACCATTAAAGAATGAGTTCTGTTCTGTCTCATTATTAGCTCCACCAATGTAATTGGAAGCAGTGAAGACATATTTCAGACCGTTATCTTTAATATTAGTCATCTTAACTAATTCAGTACCATTGTTTTCTTTATAATAAGTAGAGATTTTATCTGCTAATTTAAGTGTACCATCTGTAGCTACAGTGTAATCTGCATTTGCATCAATAGCTTCTTGTGCCTTACCTGCATTAGCATTAGGAGTAGAACCAGTACGAGAAATGCTTTGTCCATATAAGATTACGTCTTCTGCATCAATTTTTGTTTCTAGAACGAAGTCGCTCATAAGTACCTTATATATACTAGCGTAATCAGAGGTAATTACTTTAGCTTCGTCAGCACCAATAGCTTTGGTCTGAGCCTGCAAAGCATATACAGCTACCTTACCAGAATTCAGTGCCGGTATCTTTTCTGCATCTGCATCCATTGCAACTTTAAGATAACGTTGTCCGTCTTCGGTTACGACATCTGATTTCTTTATATTAGCAGTTGGATCCATTGCAGCAGCACGAGAAACTGGATAATAATCCTTATCGCCTGAAAGGAATTTCAGGCTTTCAATCTGTGCCATTGAAGCACTAGCCGGATTCATGTGATAATAGGCCCAAATTTGTGGAGTAATAAAAGAAGCTGTAGCAGCAACCTCATATGTTTCACCGCTTTCTGTCGGTTTAGCGTATGCTTTCTGCGACCATGCATTATAAGTCAGATTATTAGCTTTCAATGCAGAGATTCCACCTACATAGCAAGTCGGTTCAAATATTAATCCTTTCAAAGGCATAGCATCGATAACAGAAAATTCACCTGTTACTTCTTTACCGTTTTCGATCGTTACAATTCTATATCCTGTAACGACTCCTTTTTCATCAAGGATAGCAGTAATAGATCCTTTTGCAGTCTCAGGAATCGCAACAGAAGTTTTTGTGCCATCATAATAAACATAGCCACCTTTTACAGTCAGTAACAATGGATCAAATTCCTTATACGTCGGAATTTCAGGGATTTCAGGAATGTCGATAGTACCAGAACTAACTTCTTTGCCATCCTTCTTCAAAGTAATCTTACCATCCTTTGTCACATCAAGAGTATACGATGGCAATTCTTCAGGCATTGGTATAGTGTACTCTTTACTATCCGCACCAGTCACTGTTAATTTGCCTGTAGATGCATCATACACCACAGACTTCACATAGCCTCCCACTTGAGCTTGCAATTCCGAGAGAGTTTTTTCAATTCCATCGACTCTGGCATTTACCGCATCAATGTCATCATCGTAGTCTTTACAACCTACGAACGATGCACCGGTAGCAAGCGCCAACGCTCCGAAAAACATCACTCTAACAAATTTTTTCTTCATAACTACTTAAAAATTACATTAATAATATATTATTAAACACTAAGTTCAAATAATACTCGCCCGTTACTTATTAGGTAACGGGATAATGCATTTTCCCACTCCGACAGAAGCGTCTGCGGGCCATTTTCAATAAATAAGTTATGATATTTTTAACCCCTGCTTTGGAGAGACGGCAGAGGGGAGGGAAATCTTTTGCAAAAATTAGAGAGCAAGGTGTGTTCTTCACAAAAAATCCGCAGTTTTGTTTGATGTGTTTCCTTTTTTTAGTTGTTTATTAGAAATAATATCTTTTTTGTTTGCATGTTTTCCAAAATATGTCCATATTTGCAGCGTGTTTTCTTGCCGTTACCTAATAAGTAACACCATATTTATCAGCAACTTATCTTCAAAAACGTTTTTCTAAAGGGAGAGAAAACCGTTGCATTAGCCTCATCAATTTTCTTATTCTTAAAAGGTTTCAGATAAGTCTCTGTTACTGTGATAGATGAATGTCCCATAGCTTCTGAAATGATACCGGGATGCACTTCACTATAATATGCCATCGTAGCCCATGTATGACGGGCAGTATATGAACTTAAGTCAGCAGTCAATCCTAACACTCCTTTCAGAATCACCAGTTGGCTATTAAAATAACGAAGGGCCAGCTGATATTCACGATACGCTTCTTCTGTTCCTTCCTTGCTGGCGATCAGCGAAAAAAGATAAGGAGAGGCAGGATCAGTATTCATGTATTGCCTGATCAGTTTCATTGCTTCGGGCAGAAGAGTTACGGTCAGCATTCTGCCGGTCTTTCTTCGGCGATAAGTCAGGACATTCCCTTCTATATCACGCTTCTTCAAGTAAGCAAGGTCTACGAATGGAATGCCGCGAAGCATAAACATTAATAAAAAGAAGGCACGTGTACGTTGTAAGTCTCTGATTCCGGAATGAAGCTGATTCGGCAGCTTTGCCATCAATCGTTCCATATCCTCTTTGTCCAGTGCACGTTTTCTGTCAGCCCTCGTCCCTGTATAGACATAACGAAAATGATTAGGCACATAAGGAGCAAGATGTCGGTCAACCGCCCGGTTATACACTGCACGTAATGTGCGCATATAGGTGGAAACCGTATTCCAGCTACAATCTTTTCCACGCAAATACGTTTCGAAATTTTTTAGAAACTCCTGATTCACTTTCCGAAAAGGAAGATTCCCACTTCCGTGGAATGAAATGACGGCTCTCATACTACTCCTGTAAATATGGGCGGTCCCATAATTCCCACTTTCCCGCAGCCCATCGGCTACGTCTTTCATGAATGAAATTAAATTCCCCATTATTATACGAATTTAAATGATACTTAAAAGGCTGTTTTAAGAGGAAGAAGATTCCCTTTCCCATGCTTCTTCCATAACACCTTTTCTTTCTATTTCCCTAAATCTTAAAAGACAAAGATAGGGATATATTTGTTCAAAATCCCAAAGTGCTATTGGACGTGTGACATTTTTGTATATATCTTAAGTTTTATATGGGGAAAGATTATCATCAATGATATGCAATAAAAAGGGACGTTCCCAGGGAAAAAGGGGAAATTAGGAACGTCCCTTGAATAGAGTTAGCGAAAAGTCCGGTCTTTCGCAAGTGCAGACCTTTCCTCTCTTCACTAAAATAAACTAAGGACTATAGTGGGGAAATCCTTAGTGGGGAAAAACGACTATCAATCGCTTCACAGAGACAGATACCCGCAAAGTAGTCGCATCCGTTACTTACGTATCGGTTGAGCAACATGATTTATTCAGCAATACAGATACTCACCCGGTTTTCTTCCGGTGTTTTGTAGGGCTGAACAGTATCACCTTTGGAATCGGCAATGATTCTATCAGGAGTTATTCCTTTTGTTTTCAGAACTTCTGCAACATTAGCTGCACGTTTTTCGGACAGTGTTTTATTGATCTTAGAATTTCCTGTATTAGCATCCGCATAGCCAGTCACTTTTACCTTGGCAGACGGATTCTTCTGCAAATATTCTACCAACATATTGATTTTAGACTTTTGGTCGTCTTGTATCTTAGCCGAGTTCAAGGCAAAAAAGATATCCTGTTTCATTGGCTGTACTACTACCTCTTTTCTAGGTTGTGGCTGCTCTACCACAGGAGCAGGTTTCGGTTGTTCCACCACGACCGGTTCCGGTTCGTAATACACAGGCGGGATTTCTTTATAACCTTTGCCAAATTTAATAGTCAAACCCACCAAAGCATTGAACTGCCAGTCGGCATTTCCCGCTTTCTTCGAATTAAACTTGTCGGAAAGAACATTGGCATTACCTTCTATATTGATAGCCAAACGGTCATTCAAGCGCAAGTTGCATCCCAGACCTAAGCGCCCGGCAACAAGAAACTTTCCTTCTGTCCAAAGATAGCCCATCGGGTAACTGGCTGCGTTAATTGCAACAGCTTCGTCATTGTCGAAGCCACGGTTAAGACCCGCTCCGGCAAATATATAGCCATTGAATACACGCTTGGGATTGAAACCACAAAACAGCGTACTCAAATCAGATACTATATCCACATTACCTTGAAGATATTTATATTTATAATCCTGCCGTGGAGCAACCCAACTACCTTTAGCCTGCCATCCGCTAACGCCTACACGAGCACTCCATGCGGGAGCAAACTGATAACCGACATTCAATGCAACTGCAGGAGATATAAGATCAGTGAATTTGGCCTCACCAACGGTATGCGCAGCACCAGCTTGTACCTGCATAAACCAATGGGATTTGAATTCCGTCTTACCTTCTTCTTTAATTCTCTGTTCTTGTGCAGAGACGGCTATACTGCCAAATAGCAAAAAAAACGCTGCTATCCACAATTTCTTTTTATTCATGCTCATCTCTTTTCTTTAAATAAGATATTTATTAAAGAAGGGTACCCTCTCTTATGAAGATACCCTTCTAAAACTATTTACAAGTTAATGTTAGTTCAAATCAGCGTATGAGCCTAATCCTTCAGGAGCAGCCAATGTTCCAAGGAATCCTGTAGCCGGTACAGTATACTTAGTATCCGCTTTCTTAACGTATACAGTGATTTCTTGGGTTTGTGTAGTTGTCTGTTCCGGTTGACCCATCCATGAATTCTTTATCGTTACATCGATAATAATCGGCTGATCAACATCACCAACCAATACACCTTCATCGTTGTTCCATTTCAGCAAGCCAACTTCTTTACCATCTGTCGATTTAAGTATTGAAGCATGTCTCTGTACAATAGCATCATTCTTATCCGAAAGTTTATAAGAAACTTCTACTTTATGCATCTTGAACAGGCCTTTACCAATCTCAACCTCATTTCTTTCGAACCAAGGCTCTTCTTGACTTCCATCAAACATCATACCATTCGTTTCACCTCTCTTTATATCATACAATTTAACGAAGCGGTAGATAGGCAGATAAGCACCTTCCTTCAGGACAGTAGTATTAGCTTTGTCAACCAAATACCAAGCTGCCGCTGCATTTACCTGAGCATAAACTACAGGATTAACGAACATGATGTCAAATTCACTAGTCTTAGTAGCTGATACAATGTTATTGATCTTACGATTATTTTTCGCTGCATCTTTCGTTTCAATATACTCAACGGCACGGACACGAATCTTTTTGCCCATCCATTTCTTATCAAAGATATTCAGTACGTGCTTATTAGTAGCAATATCTGTTGTAAGAGTCATCTCGCTTGCAGGAGCTGTAGTTACTAACTCGAAGTCCCATTGACCACAACCATCCCATGAATCCATGAATCCATCTTCGATAGTAGCTTTCATCAAGAACGGTGCGCCATAGTCTCCTGAAGTCGGTTGACCATAACCAAGCATATACTCTGTTCCTTCCCACATTGACGGGTTATAAGTCCATGTATGTACAGGATCTTTCACTACCAATGTAGCAGTAATAGTGAATGCTTTGTATGTAGGTGCAGTATTCGTTGTAGAATAAGTAAACTTAATCACATAAGTACCGGCACGCAACTGGTTCTTCAATCCGAAGTATACATTGTTATTGTCAGTAATAGCAGATCCTTCGATGTTAGAATAATCGATTGTCAAATTCTTACCTGCTTCTTCAGAATCAAAGCTCCAGCCATCAAATTTAACGCCATCCTTCGTTACTTCCACAGTCGGATTACCTCCACCATAATATTCTACGAATTTAGCTTTGCTTACTTGTAATGCATTAAAGTATTGGTCGAAGTCTATCTTAAGACCTTCCACAACAGTAGCAGTCTGATATGCAGTAGCTGCTGCCAACTTCGCACCGCCACCATACAAAGCTGTACAAGCCAACGTCTGTTCTTTCAAATCTGTATTAACAAAGTCTTTAGTCTGTTGCTCTTGTTCTACAAACTCAATCTTCATCAACTTACTCATAACAAATTTGCCATCTACATACATCTTTACTTTCAAAACAGCCTGGCGCCCAATAGAAGCAGATTGTTTGTCGATTACAGAAATTTTGCTACCATCCAATTTCAGATAACGTTTTGTCTGATCAACTTCAGCATCCATATAACTCACTGCCTCATATTGGAATGTTACGTTTTCAAAACCAAGATCAGTCAATACATATTGACTTTCATCTGCGTCAAAGCCTGTGTTAGTATGGAATTCTGTTGCCAAACCTGTGAGCAATGGTTCCAAATCCAAAGGATCAGCAGTATACAAAAATTTCAAATTAACAGGAAGACTTGCTAAATAATCGTTTACCTTAGTTTCTGCCTTCTTGTACATATCAGACAACAAAGGAAGAGCCGGAGCTTTTACTGTAGGATCAGCATATTTATCTGCATCAACAGCAAAACCAATAGTAGTTTCCTCTTGTTCAACCACCATACGTTTTGTAGCAACATAATCAGATACTACATTGATATTTGCAGTCTCACCAAGTTGTTCATTCGTATTCTTAACCATGTAGGCAAGCATATTCACTTTACCAGCCTCACCGTATTTAGTAGATTCTTTCATCGGTTTGCCATCTGGATTATCATAAGCAGTACCTTGTTCAGAATCATCTTTATACATTTTGAACGCATTTGGGTTATTGGCGTTATCACCAGCAGAGGCCTTTACTATCAATTTGCCACGGTCTGTAGTAGTTACTACTTTAGCCAAAGGTAACCCAACTTCAGTAGCTCTGGTAGTTGTTGTAGCTGTTTGTTCAACAAACGATATTCCAGTATAATATTGGGGATTTACATTAGCAGGATTCAATTTATATTCATATTCAGCCCATCCATTAACCAAAGTACGATATAATGGTTGATTACTACTATTATACTCATACACAGCCGTATTCTTCGAGTTGTTATCATAAGCAATAACTGGCAAGAATACAACATCTCCTAAATCCTTATTGATATTTGAAGGTACATGTACTAAAGAAGAAACAAAAGTAGCAGAGTATTTATAAACTGTAGCAGAAGTTGCTTCACCAGCTTCATTCTTCAGATTACTGAAGATATAGTAGTCACCCATATCAGCAACAGAAACAACTCCTGGGACAATCCAAGTCTTATCAGTCTTGTTTTCCGGCTTCACTTCATTCTTGTACCAGAATCCGTCTTCACCCGGAATATAGGTATCACCGTCTTTACCTGGAGTACCCGGCTGTCCTGGTTCTCCCGGTTCACCCGGAGTACCTGGAGTTCCCGGCTCGCCCGGAGTGCCCGGTTCTCCTTGATCACCTTTAGCCTTAAACTCTGTTTTCTTACCATCTTGATACCAGTATCCGTCTTCACCAATCGTCCACTGAGTACCATCTTTTCCGGTATCACCATTTTTAATGGTAAAGCTCTTACCGTTGCTCAATGTTACTTCCACACCACCGGTAATGTTCTCAACTTTTGTAATCACAGATCCCCCTTCGATCAGCTCGTTGATTTTCGCAATAGCGTCGGCATTTTCGGTTATCTTCTGCTCTAACCGATCGATATCGTCATCGTAGTCCTTACAACCTACATATGAAAATGTGGTTAGCGCCAATGCTCCGAAAAACATCACTCTAATAAATTTTTTCTTCATAACTACTTAAAAATTACATTAATAATATATTATTAAACACTAAGTTCAAATAATATTCGCCCGTTACTTTGTAGGTAACGGGAAACAGTCTGTAGCTACTCCTGAAGAAGCGTCTGAAGGGTAGATTAAAACATGAGTATCAAAATATATTTAACCCCTGCTTTAGAACGGCAGCAGAGGGGAGGGAAATCTTTTGCAATAATAAGAGAGCATGATGTGTTCTTCACAAAAAATCCGCAGTTTTGTTTGGTGTATTTCCTTTTTTTAGTAGTTTATCAGAAAAAATATCTTTTTTGTTTGCATGTTTTCCAAAATATGTTCATCTTTGCAGCGTATTATCTCCCCGTTACCTACAAAGTAACAGGCTTTAATTCAAATGATTACCCACCGAGAAAGACTTCCTAAAGGAAGAGAAGACCATTACATTCGCTTCATCAATTTTCTTATTCTTGAAAGGTTTCAGATAAGTCTCTGTGACAGTGATAGATGAATGTCCCATCGCTTCTGAAATGACACCGGGGTGCACCTCACAATAATAAGCCATCGTAGCCCATGTGTGACGCGCTGTATATGAACTCAGATCCGTAGTCAGTCCCAGCACTTGTTTCAGAATCATCAGCTGATAATTAAAGTTACGCAATGCCAACTGGTATTCCTTATATGCCTCCTCCGTTCCTTCCTTGCTGGAAATCAACGAAAAGAGATAAGGAGAAGCAGGATCGGTATTCATATGCTGTTTGATCAATTTCACCGCTTCCGGCAAAAGAGTCACAGTCAGCATTCTGCCCGTTTTCCTCCGACGATAAGTAAGCACATTTCCATCTATATCATGCTTTTTCAGATAAGCAAGATCGACGAAAGGCATACCACGCAGCAAAAACATTAATATGAAAAAACCACGAGCACGCTGCAATTCCCTGTTTCCCGAGCGCAGCTGTTTCGGAAGATCTTTCATAAGACGTTCCATATCTTCTTTTTCCAATGCACGCTTTTTATCGGCACGTGTCCCCGTATAGACATACCGGAAATGATGCGGTACATAAGGTGCAATACGTCGGTCTACTGCCCGATTGTACACAGCTCTCAACGTACGCATATAGGTAGAAACCGTATTCCAGCTACAATTTCTTCCACGCAGATACGCTTCAAAACTTTTCAAAAACTCCGGAGTCACTTTTCGGAAAGGCAGATTCCCGCTTTCATTGAATGCAAGGATTGCACTCATGCTACTCCTGTAAATATGGGCGGTCCCATAATTCCCACTTTCCCGTAGCCCGTCGGCTACCTTTTTCATAAATGAAATTAAATTCCCCATTTTTTACTGTTTAAAATGATCAATAAAGGTTGCTGCAAAAGAGAAGTGAACCCTTCTCCACATTCCCCGGCAGCGCCTTTTTTCCTATTCCCAATCATAAAGATACAAATCTATTGCCACATTTGTTTGATGTAACCCTAAAAACATTCGATACCAGCTCACCGCCGATCATTTTCTCCAAAACATTTGGCTATCTGATAAATAATTCGTTACTTTGCACCGCTTTCGCGCAATCGCTGTCAAGAGAAGAGATA
>ENA-UOIY01002019-UOIY01002019.1-human-gut-metagenome-genome-assembly--contig:-P114-NODE-2019-length-17630-cov-12.456330_pt1 | contig 17630 bp, 20 predicted proteins | sample MGYA00242335_ERZ723882 | MGnify/ENA metagenome assembly ERZ723882
TACTCGGACTTCTGCAATCGCGTGAAAAACGGATGGTTATTCAGTGGACATTAATGAAGACAATCGTTGACCTGCTTCGTGCGCAGCCGGCGTTTATTTCGGCAAAAGCCCCGACGGCGCAGGAGGTCACGCAGGCGGAGCAATCGCTGGGGGTGACGTTCGCTGCGGATTACCGCGATTATGTGGCGGCGCTGGGCGTGGCAAGCTATGAAGGGCATGAGCTGACGGGCGTGTGCCCCTTTCCGCGGCTGAGCGTCGTTTCGGTGACGCAGCAGGAGCGCGCGGCGAACCCTACAATTCCATCGGCATGGTATGTGCTGGAGCAGACAAACATCGACGACCTTGTGATTTGGCAGGACGCATCGGGGGCGGTGTATCAGGCGATTCCGGGGCGTGCGCCGGAGAAAATCAGCACAACGATGGCGGCGTATATCGCGCCAGAAGATGAATAGGAAAAAACGCGCGCAGTACGAAATGCCGGAAAAGTGATTGCAAAGGCGGCGTACATGCGGTATAATGGGTGCAAATCCACAAAAGAAAGGGTGTGCTTTGCATGAAATGTCCACGCTGCCGCAGCCGTGACGTGCGGGTGGAGCTGGTTCGCGAACGCCGGGCTACGCGCCACAGCTTGGCGTGGTGGCTGCTGATTGGCTGGTGGATATGGCCGTTCAAGCTGCTGTTTCTGCCGGTGATTTGGTCGCAGGAGGCGGAGCGGAAGGGAAAGCGTCCGCCGCCCCGGCGCGACGAGATGGTGACAAGGAGCGTCGCGGTCTGCCAGCACTGCGGACACCATTGGCGGGTCTGGTGAAAAGGGGAGCACTTCCTGTTTTGAATAGCAAAAACGCAGGGCATCGCCGTTTTGACGATGCCCTGTTTGTGCTTACTTCATCAGGTTCATGCCGATCTGACGGCCGGATGCCAGCGCGTAGCCGACACCGGAGCCGGAAGAGTAGGCGTAGGCGTACATCTCGCGGTTCGAGGTCTCGCCGCCAGCGTACAGGCCGTTAATGACCGAGCCGTCCTCGCGCAGGACTTGGAAGTCCAGATTCGTCTTTACGCCCGCAATCGTGCCGCCCGTGCAGACGTAGATGCGCACCGCGTAGTACGGCGCCGCGTCGATGGCGGTCAGGTTGGAGGCGGCCTTGCCGAATTCGGCGTCGTTGCCCGTCGCGCAGGCGGTGTTGTACGTTTCAACGCTCTTGACCAGCGTGTCCGCGTCCACGCCCATCAGCGCGGCAAGTTCTTCAATGGTGTCCGCCTTGACGACTTCGGTGCCGTCCACCGCCGCGTCCAGCAGCGCAGCGCCCGCGAACTTGCTGTCGCCCAGCGCCCACGCGATGCCGTCTTCCGTGCGGCTCAGCGCGACGGTCGCCTGATAAGGCATGTAGCCCTCGTTGAAGAAGCGCTGCGCCTTGCTGTTGACAACCATGCGCCCCCACAGGTTCACGGACATGCAGAAGCCCGCGATGCTGCCGTTGCGGCTGGTCGAGCCAAGGGTGATGACATAGGGGTCGTTGTAGAACACGCCGCCGACGTCAAGCGCCATCTGCATCCCGTCGCCAGTGTCGCCCGCGCCCGCGGTGGTCAGGTCAATCCAGTCGGCGAACTGGGGCAGGTACTCGCGCATCATGGGTTCGCTCGCCGCGAAGCCGCCGGTCGCCAGCACGACGCCGCGGGAGGCGTACACGTCGTAGGAACCGCTTGCGTCCTGCACGGTCGCGCCGATGACGTCGCCCGCGTCGTTGGTCAGCAGCTTCGTGCCGGTCGTGCTCAGGCGCAGGTCAGCGTCGTGATTTTTCAGCCAGTCCACCATGTGGTCAATCAGCATGTAGCCGCCTTCGGGGTCAGCCGCGCCGGTTTCGCTGTCGATGACGTAATCCGGCACCTGATAGCGCCCGTTGGGGAAGAAGGGGTAGGTCACCCAGTGCGCAACGCCCTCGTCCTCCAGCCAGTTGATCGTTTCGCCAACCTGCGTGAAGTAGTTGCTCACGCGCTCGTAGGTCGGATAGCCGGGGTCTTTGCCCAGCACGCCGATGTCCGAATCGGAGGATGCTTTCCACTCCTCCAGCCAGACTTCGCTGTTCGGCTCCAAACCGATGCTCTGCGTGTAGTAGGTGTTTTCCGCCGCGACGACCGCGCCGGATACGGACGTAGAGCCGCCGAAGCGCGACAGCTTCTCGACCACCATCACGTCCTTCGCGCCGTTGTCCATCGCGGACATGGCAGCCGCCAGACCCGTGCCGCCGCCGCCGATGACCAGCACCTCAACGTGCGCCGTACGGTCGCCGACGTCCGCGGTGTTCTTTTCGACCGGCGTGCGCAGGGTATCCGGGTCAGCGCCCGCCTGCTTCACGCAGTCCTCGACCGCCGCCAGAATCGCCTTGCTGGTGATGGTCGCGCCCGTTACCGTGTCCACCGCCAGCGTCTGATGCGCCACGATGTCCGCCGGAATCTGCTCCAGCGCGCCGGACGCAATCGCGGGCGTTTCGGCCTGCTTCGTCACCTTCACATCGGTGATGGCGCTGTCCGAGAAGGTCACTTCAACCGTCACCGCGCCGTTCATGCCGTTGGCGGAGGCGGTGTACGTTCCCGCGTTGAAGGTCGCCGCGAATGCCGCCGGAATCAGGCACAGCAGCATCGTCAGCGCCACAAACAGGGAAATCAAACGCTTTTTCATAGGGAAAAATCCCTCCTTTCATGCCTGTATCATACCGCTTTGTGAAAGGAATGTCAAACAAGCGTTTTCTTTCTCGTCATAAGCGGAACTTATGGATGCCGCTCCGCCACGTCCGCCTGACGAAGCTGCTCGACGAATTGCAGGTGCAGCGGCGTCATCTGGCGCATGACCGCCTCCGTGTGGTGGAGAATCGGCGTGTCGCTGACGATGGGAATCAGGCGGATGCCGACGGGATAGCTGCCCTGCGGCATGAACGAAATGCCCTGATTCAGGTTGATCATCAGCAGCTGATCCTCGATGGTGTCCGCAAAGCGCAGCGCGTCCTTTGTCCACCCAAGCCCCATCAGCCAGCGGGCGATTTGGCTGCTCGCCCTGCGATTCGCGCCCGCCTGCAGGAGGATGACGGGAAAATGCGTCAGCTCCGGCAGGGTGACGGAATTTTTCCCCGCCAGCGGATGCGATGACGCGACGGCGGCGCAGATGGGGCGTTCCATCACCGTGACGTGCTTCATCTGCTGCAAGGGAATTTCGCCCGGAATCGCCAGCGCAATGTCGCAGTCGCCCGCCTCCAGCGCCGCGCCGATTCGCGCCATCGACAGCTGCCGCACGCGCAGTTCGACCTCCGGATGATGCGCCCGAAACGCCGGAATCGCCCGCAGAAGCAGCTGCTGCTCCATCGGCCCGGTGTAGGCAATCGTCAGCGTCCGCGGCTGACGGCGCTGCGCGTCCGCAAACGTCTCTATCGCCTGATAGCACTGAACCAGCTGCTCCGCCATCGGCACAAGCGCCTGCCCCGCCTCCGTCAGCGACGTGCCGGACTTGCTCCGCTTCAGCAGCGGCAGCCCCAATTCCGCCTCCAGCGCCGCCATCTGCTGGCTCATCGCGGTTTGGGTGATGAAGCTCTTCTGCGCGCCGAGGGTGATGCTGCCCGTCTGCGCGACGGCGAGGAAATACGCGAACCGCTCCAATTTCAAGGGAGCCCCCCTCCTTTCGTCGGGATGCAAACGGCTTCTTTCCTTCTATTCTATCACGCATTTTCACGCCGCGCAAGGGGGATTGTGATTCGATTGACAAGCGGCGGGGGGCGGTGGTACAATGAGGGGGGAGGTGCGGACGATGCCGAAGGTCGAAAGCAACGCAGCCATTGAGGCGCTGGAAAAAAAGAAGATGAACGCGGCGCACTGGTGTGTGGCGTCCCTCGCAATCGGTTTGGTCGGGGGGATGGCGCCGGTGTTTCTGATGCCGTGGGACGACCCGTGGTCAACGGTTGTATTGGGAATTTTTGTAATCACAATGATAATTGGTCTTATCGGCAATGCGGTGCGGATTGTGAAGTACGACCTCCAGCAGAAGATGTGCCGCGTGGACATGGCGAAAGGTGCCAGCCGACGAAATGCCGCTCCGAACGAAATGGTGCTGACGGACGGCTTTCTGCGCTACCGCATCCGGCGGCAGGGGGAAGTGTGCTTCCTGCGGGTCGAAGCCTATGACATGGCGGCGGACGACTGGCGCGAGGAAGAGCCGGAACAGCGTTTCGCGTCGCGCCTGAAACTGCGGGACTATATGCGAGAAAAGGACTACGTTCCCGCCGAAGCCGATTGGGACAAAATGAGCGACGCGGCGTTTCTGCAATGGTGGAGGGAATATGAGAAAACAAGTGCTCGTGCCGGAAAACGTTGAAATGGCGGACATTCAGACCATCCAGACGCGCATCAAAAGGCATAACCTCCTGACGGTGGCACTGCTGATTCCGCTGTTTGCCGGCTGTGCGCTGCGGGAATCCAGCGAAACGCTGGGCGGCATTGTCTTTGTCCTTTCGATTGCGCTGATGGTGCTGGGGTTCGTTTCCGGCAGGGGCGACGAGAAGCGGCTGCCCGCGTACTGGGCGAAGTACCAGCAAATCCACCGGATGGACAACCTCCTGCGCGCGAACCTCGTCGGCGTGTGGCTCTGCGCCGAAGCGCGCGTGGCGGTGTACCGCGAGGGCAGCGGCTACCGCGTGCAACTGGGCGTTCTCGACGAAAAGACGGGCGCGTGGGAAAACGACGAGCAGGACGAGGTTTTCCCGACGCTTATCGATGTGCGCGAGTATGCGACGCAGGAAGGGTACGAGCCGATGGACGTGGACTTCGGGCAGATGACGGACGAGGAGTTTCAGCAATTTCTGGATGCGCATCGAATCTGACAAAGCGCGTGCCCCGCAAAAGTATACAAAAAGATTCTTCACGGAATCTTGGGGGAAGAGCAGCTTGGGGCGCGTCTGCGGACGCGCAAAGTTACTGGCAGGGACGCTTCGCTGCCTGCATCTTTGTTGGCAGCTTCCTTGGGATTGGTCTGACGCGGAACAGTTGGGGCGTTGCCCCAAACCCCACAAGGGACGCTGTCCCTTGACCCTGCAAGGGGCAATTGCCCCTTGACCCCTTTTCGCGATTGGGTTGGTCGCGCTTTCATGCTCCTTCCGCGTGTAGCTTTTTTGGGCTTCGCCTAAGCCCTTGTTTGCCCCCCAACTTTCCGTGAAGAACCTACAAAAAATCCCCCTCCGATGCCATTCATCCGAGGGGGATTCCTTTGCGCACAATTACCACCCGCGCCCGAAGCAGCTGCGCCGTGCCGCTCCCTGCTCGCCGGAAACGTACCGCGCGTTAAACGCCGCGTTTACTTCGCGCAGTTCCATCTCGCCGTCAATATACGCTTGGTACATCTCGATGATGCCCTCCGCGCAGCCGTCGCAGGACGCGGAAATGTTGCCAATCGCGTCATCGACAATCTGCTGGCGTTCCTCGCGGGTCGTGTCCTTAATCAGAATGCTGGTCATCGGGAAAAATCGCTCCTTTCAGGCGGTCACTTTCACGCCGTCAATGTCCGGCGGCAGCTTCTGCATCTGCTCACGGTAGACGCGGCGCAGGCAAATCATCTCCGCCGCCGCCGTAATCGCCCACGAAACGATGTAGAGCAGGTACAAGCTCTCAATGGTGTGGAAGTACGCGAACACCGTGTACACCCAGATAATGCGGAACACGCACGACCCCATAATCACGATAACTGTCGGCACAAAGCTCTTGCCCAGCCCGCGGTTCGCGGCAATGGTGCAGTCCATGAAGGCGGAGAAGGCGTAGGAACAGCCCATGATGCGCAGACGGATCATCCCGGCCTGCGCCACTTCCTCTACATTTGTGAAAATGCCGAGGAACTGCCGCCCGAAGATGACCAGCAGCGCGCTCATGACAAGGGCAATGCCGAAGGAGAACGCCATCGAGATGAAGTAGCTGTGGAGGATGCGCTTGCGTTTGCCCGCGCCGTAATTCTGGCTCATGAAGGACGAGCAGGCGGTGTAAATGGCAGCCATCACGTCGTAGACGAGCGCGTCGGCGTTCGCGGCGGCGGCGTTGCCTTCCACCATCAGCTCATCAAAGGAGTTCACGCCCGCCTGAATGAACAGGTTCGCTATTGCGAAAATCGCGTTCTGCAGGCCGGCGGGAATGCTCAGGGACAGAACCTGCCTTGCCTTGTGCGGCTCAATCCGCAGCATCGACCGTTCCAGCCGCACCACGCTCCCCGAACGGCGCAGGGACAAAATCACCAGCGCCGCCGAAATATACTGGGAGATGATGCTTGCCAGCGCCACACCCGCCGCCGCCAGATGGCAGACGATGACGAAGAACAGGTTCAGCAGGATGTTGATGACGCCCGCCATCGAGAGGAAGTAGAGCGGTTTTTTCGTGTCGCCGGCGGCGGAAAGCACCGCGTTGCCGAAGTTGAACACCGCCATGGCGGGCATACCGAGGCAGTAGATGCGCAGGTAGCTGACCGCGCCCGCCATCAGCACCGGCTTCGTGCCGAGCATGGAGAGCATTGCGGGCGTGAAAAGGAAACCCAGCGCCATGATGATGACGCCGACAATCAGCGAGAGAATCAGCGAGGTATGCACCGCCTCGTGCACGTCCTGGTCGTGCCGCGCGCCGATATACCGGGCGACGACGACGTTGACCCCGCTGCCCATGCCGATCAGGAAGCCGGTGAACAGCGAGACAAGAATCGAGGTAGACACCCGACTGAGCCCAGCGCTTCCGGGCCTGCAAACTGCCCAACCACCGCCACGTCGGACATGTTGAACAGCACTTGCAGCACGTTCGTTGCCATCAGCGGCAGGGAAAACAGGATAATCTGCTGGACGAGCGGCCCGTGCGTCAGGTCGTGCGATTTGGATGCCATGATTTTGCTCCTTTGCGAAATCTTCCGCCGCTGATTATACACCGGAAAAACGAAACTGGCAAGAGGAAAAACAGCGTTTTGGGCGAATAATATCATATTGTAGTGGTGAGGATTTCGGCAGCCGCATCGGTTCTGCCGCAATCCCCATCAACCTGCTTAGAAGGAAACCGAAGGAGTCCAGAGGGCGATCGGAAAGCCCTCTGGTCGCGTCCGCAGACGCGATTCTCCCTGCAACATCAACGCACATATAATAAGGAAAGAACTGCTTGAAAAAAGGAGCGAAAAATCCGCTATGCACGATTACCGCGCCATCTTCCTCGACATCGACGGCACGCTCACCAAGCCGGGTCATTCCGCGCCGCCCGTATCCGCCGTTGCTGCCATCGAATCCGCCCGCCGCTTGGGACGACGCGTTTTCCTCTGCACCGGGCGCTGCGAAGCGATGCTCAAGCCGCTTCTTCATTGCGCTGATTTTGACGGCTACGTTGCCTCCTCCGGCGGATTGGTGGTCGTCGGCAGCCGCGACGTCTTTGACTGCCCCATGACCCCGCAGGAGCAGGCGCATGTGCTGACGGCGCTGTCGGATAACGGCGTGTTCCGCACCGTGCAGACCCGCATGGGCGCGTACTGCGACGAGGGCTTCCGTGATTTTCTCCGCGCCCGTGACGTGCAAAACGGCAGCAGCGAGCTGCTCCGCTGGCGGGAAGCCATCGAGCGGCGATTGCAGATGCAGCCCATGCGCGATTACGGCGGCGAACCCGTTTATTCCGTCGTGTGCATGTCCCCGACGCGGGCGCAGCTGGAGCGCGCCATGGCGGAATGCAGCGAGTTCGACTTCGTACTGATGGATGACCGCCAGCACGACCTTGTGAACGCGGAAACCGCCAACCGCCGCTATGACAAGGGCAGCGGCGTCAAGCAGGTGTGCGCGGCAATCGGCGTTGACCCGGCAGACAGCATTTGCTTCGGCGACAGCCTGAACGACCTGCCGATGTTTGCCGCGGCGGGCTTTTCCGTCTGCATGGGCAATGGCGGGGAGGCGGCAAAGCAATCCGCGGACGCGGTCTGCAATTCGGTGGAGGCGGGCGGGCTGGCGAAGGCGTTCGCGGATTTCGGCTTGCTGGCATAAGCGGCGCATCCCCCGCATACCCTCAACCGAATCAACCGAGCGGGGAGGGAGACGAATGCGCAAACGCTCCTGCGGCGAGCGGCAATGGGTCATCTGCACGGGTCAGCGCGCGCTGATGATTGCGGGCATCGTGCTGGTGGCGGCAGGGCTGATTGTGCTGCTGCTGTGCATTCCGGCATGGGCGTGGGCGGCGCTGCTTGGCGTGGCGCTGGCAATCGCCGGGCTGGTGCTGATTTGTGTGGGGAGGAGGTGACAGAAATGCGGGTGCGGATGGTGTGCGTGAAGGTGCCGAAGCCCCTGCGCGGGGTTGTGCGGTTTCTGGTGAAGAAACGGCGGAAATCTTCATAAGTGATTGACAGATAAGCAAAAGCGTGCTATGATAGCATTGGTATCCGATAATTGCATAGGAACATAATCAGAGGTGCGCACGCATCGTGTACCGCGGCGGAGGATGGCTTCCGAAGAGGCCGCGGGAAGGGGTGGTGCGCCGAAAGGCAGGGCAAACGAAGCCGCAGACCCTGTGCTTGGGCGCGGGCCGGACAGGTTCGTGACTGTCATCGGGGCAAAAACCCCGGCGGAGCGCTGATTCACTGAGACACCGCCTGTTCCTTATGGGCAGGGCATCATGCGGGCGACTGCATGGAAAATCGGGTCTTTGGCGCACCGCGAGCAGGATGGCTTGTGGTGGCTTTTTTTGAATCCGAATGGACAGGATACCGCAAAAAAATCAGCAGAAACACATGGATGGAGGATACAGCCAATGGAGAAGTATCGTGTAGGCATTGTTGGCGCAACGGGCATGGTCGGTCAGCGCTTTATTTCGCTGCTGAAGGATCATCCGTGGTTTGAGGTGAACTGTGTGGCGGCGTCGGCGCGCAGTGCCGGAAAGACGTACCGCGAGGCGGTCGGGGAGCGCTGGGCGTTCTCGTGGGAGATTCCGGAAAAGGTGGCGGGCATGACCGTCGTCGATGCGGCGGATATTGACGAAGTGAGCAAGCATGTGGACTTCGTTTTCTGCGCCGTGGACATGAAGAAGGACGAAATCCGCGCGCTGGAGGAAGCCTACGCGAAGCACGAAATTCCGGTGGTGAGCAACAACAGCGCCTGCCGCGGCATCGAGGATGTGCCGATGGTCGTGCCGGAAATCAACGCCGATCACCTTGCCGTCATTGAAGCGCAGAAAAAGCGCCTTGGCACGAAGAACGGCTTCATCGCCGTCAAGCCGAACTGCTCCATCCAGAGCTATGTGCCCGCCCTGACCCCCCTGCTTGATTTTGAGCCGGAGAAGGTCAGCGTGTGCACCTATCAGGCGATTTCCGGCGCGGGCAAGACGTTCAAGACGTGGCTCGAAATGGTGGATAACGTGATTCCCTACATCGGCGGCGAGGACGAAAAGAGCGAAAACGAGCCGCTGAAGCTGTGGGGGCATGTGGAGGATGGCAAGATTGTCAACGCGACGCTGCCCGTCATCTCTGCGCAGTGCCTGCGTGTCGCCTGCTCCGATGGCCATATGGCGGCGGTGTCCGTCAGCTTCAAGAAAAAGCCGACCATCGAGCAGATTAAGGAACGCTGGGCGAACTATGAGACGGAAGCGCAGCGCCTGGAGCTGCCGAGCGCGCCCAAGCCCTTCCTGCAGTATTTTGAAGACCCCTCCCGCCCGCAGACCCGCCTTGACCGCGATTTCCAGAACGGCTTCGGCGTCTCCATCGGCCGTCTGCGCGAGGATAAGCTGTTTGACTACCGCTTTGTCTGCCTGAGCCACAACACGGTGCGCGGCGCGGCGGGCGGCGGCATCCTGACGGCGGAGCTGCTCTGCCGCAAGGGGTACATTCCGCACCGGGTCTAATGCAAAAAATCGTATAAATATCTGGAAGGAAGTTATCACAATGAAACCTTTGTTCACAGGCACTGGTACGGCGCTGATTACGCCTTTCAAGAACGGCGAAATCGACTGGGACGCGCTGGACAACCTCGTAGAGAGCCAGATTGCGGGCGGCGTGAGCGCGCTGATTGCCGCGGGCACGACGGGCGAACCATCGACGATGACGTGGGATGAGCACATTGAGGTCATTCGCTTCGTCGCCGAGCGCGCGAAAGACCGCGCCTGCGTCATTGCCGGCACGGGCAGCAACTGCACGCGCGAGGTCATCCACGCGGCGAATGTCGTCAAGGACTTCGGCGTGGCGGCGCAGCTGGTCGTCACCCCCTACTACAACAAGTCCACGCAGGAGGGTCTGGTGGCGCACTACACGGAGATTGCCGAAAAGACCAGCCTGCCGATTGTCGTCTACAACGTTCCCTCCCGCACGGGCGTGAACATCCAGCCCGCGACGCTTGAGAAAATCTGCCGCCTGCCGCAGGTCGTTGCCGTGAAGGAAGCGAACCCCGACGTGGCGCAGGCGATGGAGAAAATCAACCTCGTCGGCGACGACGCAACCTTCTACTGCGGCAACGACGACCTGACGATTCCGCTGATGGTGCTGGGCTTCCAGGGCGTGATTTCCGTGCTGAGCAACGTCATGCCCGCCGAAACGAGCAAGATGACGTCCCTCGCGCTCTCCGGCAACTGGGCGGAAGCGTCCCAGATGCAGCGTGACCTGCTGCCGATGGTGAAGGCGCTGTTCTGCGAAACCAGCCCGATTCCCTGCAAGGCAGCCATGAGCATGATGGGCATGTGCCGCAACGAACTGCGTCTGCCGCTGATTCCCATGCAGGAAGCCAACCAGCAGAAGCTCGCCGACATTATGCGCGGCTGGAAGCTGATTTAACCGCTTCCATTATAATAGCAGCTGCGAAAAAGACCAAGAAACATGGGTGTGCACTGCGAAGGTTTCCAAAGGGCGACCGCAGACGTTCGTCTGTTTTCATTGCCCTTTGGTCGCGTCCGCAGACGCGAAATCCTCTGCAACAAAAAAGCACAATTTTCTTAGGAAACACAAGGAGCAAAGAACAACGATGACCATCCTCATCAGCGGCGCGTGCGGCTTCATGGGCCGCGAGGTCGCCGCGCAAGCAAAATCCTCCGGCATTGACGTGGTGTGCGGTGTGGACATTGCCGCCGGGGTCGCCCCGTATCAGCCGGATTTCCCCCTCTATGCGAACTATGCCGACGCCCCCAAGGCGGATGTGGTGATTGACTTCTCCAACTGGAAGCCCGGCGCGAACGTGCTGGATTACGCCACGAAGTACCGCGTCCCGGTCGTGATTGCGTCCACCGGGCTGACCGACGAGCAGCTTCACCAAATCGCCGAAGCGTCGAAGGTCGTGCCGATTTTCCGCTCCGGCAACATGAGCCTCGGCATTGCCCTGCTGCGTGCCCTCGCCAAGAAGGCGGCAGGCGTCCTTGGCGATGCCTTTGACGTGGAAATCGTCGAAGCGCACCATAACCGCAAGCTCGACGCGCCCTCCGGCACGGCGCTGATGCTCCTGGACGCGGTCAAATCTGCCTATCCGGATGAGCGCGAAGCCGTTTTCGGCCGCCACGGACGCGACTGCAAGCGCCAGCATCAGGAAATCGGGATGCACTCCCTGCGCGGCGGCACGGTCACGGGCGAGCATGAAGTCTGCTTCTTCGGCACGGGCGAGAGAATCCGCATCAGCCATAGCGCGGAGAACCGCGGCGTGTTTGCTGCGGGCGCTTTGCGTGCGGCGGCGTTCCTGATGAATCAGCAGCCCGGCATGTACAGCATGGACGACGTGGTGGGACAACTGTAACCAGTTATTGGGATGACGGAAATTTTCCGCCGTCCCATTTTCGGTATTCTCGCAAAAACATGAAAACTTTTCGCTGAAAAGGACAAACTGAGTTCATAAAGCCATGGTAGAATCAACATCGATGGGAGGGATACCAACGCATGAATGAAGTCAAAACCCCGAAAAAACCGCTGATTGTCTATTACGCAATCGCGATTCTGGTCGTGCTGCTGATCAACACGCTGCTCGTGCCGATGGTGAGTCAGGCGCGCGTGAAGTATGTCGATTACGGCACGTTCATCCAGATGACCGAAGAGGACAAGATTTCTGAAGTTCAAGTGCAGGACAATCAGATCGTCTTCATCACCAAGGAGGACGAAGCCAACAAGAACGCTGTTTATTACCGCACGGGCAAGATGGATGACCCGGAGCTGACCAGCCGCCTGTCCGAACACGGCGTGAGGTTCGACAAGGAAATTGTGGAGGAAACGTCGCCGCTGCTGTCGTTCCTGCTTTCCTTCGTCTTCCCGATTGTGCTCTTTATCGCGCTGGGGCAGCTGCTCACGCGCCAGCTGATGAAGCGCATGGGCGGCGGCAAGGACGCGATGTCCTTCGGCATGGGCAATTCCAATGCCAAGGTATATGTGAAGGACAGCGCGGGCAGCATTAAGTTCGACGATGTAGCGGGCGAGGACGAAGCGAAGGAGAACCTGAGCGAAATCGTCAACTACCTGCATGACCCGTCGAAGTACCGCGATATCGGCGCGTCGATGCCCAAGGGCATTCTGCTCGTCGGCCCGCCCGGCACGGGCAAAACCATGCTCGCCAAGGCAGTCGCGGGCGAAGCGAACGTGCCGTTCTTCTCCATTTCCGGCTCGGAATTTGTGGAGATGTTCGTCGGCATGGGCGCCAGCAAGGTGCGCGACCTGTTCAAGCAGGCGAAGGAGAAAGCGCCCTGCATCGTGTTCATTGACGAAATCGACGCCATCGGCAAGAAGCGCGACGGCGGCAAGTTCGGCGGCGGCAACGACGAGCGCGAACAGACGCTCAACCAGCTGCTGACCGAGATGGACGGCTTCGAGGGCAGCAACGGCGTTATCATCCTCGCTGCGACGAACCGCCCCGAATCCCTTGACCCCGCGCTGACCCGCCCCGGCCGTTTCGACCGCCGCGTGCCTGTGGAGCTGCCGGATTTGCAGGGTCGTGAAGCCATCCTCCGCGTCCACGCGAAGAAGATTAAGACCGAGCCGAATATCAACTATGCGCAGATTGCGCGCATGGCGTCCGGCGCATCCGGCGCGGAACTGGCGAACATCGTCAATGAAGCCGCCCTGCGCGCTGTCCGCAACCACCGCACCGCCGCGTCTCAGGCGGACATGGAGGAATCCATCGAGGTCGTTATCGCCGGCTATCAGAAGAAGAACGCGATTCTCACCGACAAGGAAAAGAGCATCGTGTCCTACCACGAAATCGGTCACGCGCTCGTCGCGGCGCTGCAGAGCCACTCCGCGCCCGTGCAGAAAATCACCATCGTGCCGCGCACGTCCGGCGCGCTCGGCTACACGATGCAGGTCGATGAGGGCAACCACTACCTGATGACCAAGGACGAAATCATCAACAAGATTGCGACGCTGACGGCGGGTCGTGTTGCAGAAGAGATTGTGTTCGGCTCAATTACGACCGGCGCGTCCAACGACATTGAGCAGGCCACGAAGCTCGCCCGCGCGATGATTACCCGCTATGGCATGAGCGACGAGTTCGGCATGGTGGCAATGGAGACCGTCGAAAACGCCTATCTGGGCGGCGACACGTCCCTGTCCTGCTCGGCGGAAACGCAGGCGCGCATTGACGCGCTGGTCGTCTCCATCGTCAAGGAGCAGTACCAGAAGGCGACGCAGATTCTGACCGAAAACCGCGCGAAACTCGACGAGCTGGCGAAGTACCTGTACGAAAAAGAAACCATCACCGGCGAAGAGTTCATGAACATCCTGAACAAGAAGGAAGCCTGATTGCGCCTGTAATCCAAACCAACAAGTAAATAACCAATCGGAGAATAGGGAGAAAATCAACCATGAAGAAATTCCTGACCAGCAAGATTGGCAACATCCTGCTGTGCATCGCTGAAATCATCGTCGGCGTGCTGCTGCTCGTCAACCCCGACGCCGTCACCTCCGCCTTCATCATCGGCGCGGGCGCTGTCATGATTCTTACGGGCATCGTCTTCTGCACGCTGTATTTTGTCGGCGAAGCAGAAAAAATGGTCATCAAGCAGCTGCTCTTCAAGGGCTTACTGCTCATCATCCTCGGCGTTCTGTGCGTGACGCAGTACGGTGTACTGCTGGCGGCGCTGCCGTTCGTGACGTGGGTGTACGCCATCGCCATGCTGATTCTGGCGGCGTATAAGGTGCAGTGCACGGTGGACATCCTCCGCCTGAGCGGCATCCGCTGGTACTTCCCGGCGATTTCCGCGGCGCTGGCGGTTGTGCTGGCGCTGTTCATCCTGCTCAACCCGAACACCGCGATGAACATCGTCTGGGGTTTCATGGGCGTGTCCATCATCCTCGAAGCCGGGCTGGAAATCGCGACGATTATCCTGCTGAAGTAAGGGCTGCTATCGGCGTCCGCTGGAAACACTTCCGGCGGGCGCTTTTGACGTACTGGGAGAAGAAAAATGGGAGAGAAAATCAGGCGGAAAGCCCTGCTGATTCTGTCCTGCGTCCTGATGCTGGAAGCCGTCGGCATCCGCCATGTCCCCAATTTCCAGCGTGTCGGGCTGATTCTGTACGCCGCCGGGATGCTGGCGATGTACGCGATGACGCTGCGCCGCAAAATCAAGGGGCTGGCAGTGAACGAGAACGACTTTATGCCGTTCCTGTTCGGCGCGGGGCTTCTGGCGATAGAGGTTCGCCGCTATGATTTCGGCGAAGAGGGCAAGCTGTGGCTGTGGATTATCATCATTTTGCTGCTGCTGGCGCTGCCGATGCTGCTTGCGGAGCGCCGCGTTCCGTCCGGAAAGGCGGGGAACAACAAATACTGGATGCGCGCCATCACGATTGTGTTCCTGATTGTCCTCAGCTGCTTCAACTGGGTCTACGCGACCAACGTTGCTTTTGACACGAGCGAAGGTACGGCGACGACGGGCGTCATCACGCGGAAGCGGGTGGAAAAGGGGACGAAGCACCGGATGAGCTATTATCTGGAAGTGTCGAAGCCTTTGACGAACGAAACAAACACGTTTTCCGTCAGCAAGAGTGATTATAACCGATATGACGAACAGCGGGTTGTTACCGTGACGGCGTACGACGGCTTCTGGGGCGCACCGTATTACGAGGTCGAACTGCCGAAGGGGGAGGATTGACATGGTCAATAGAGCAAGAGAAGCCAGAAGAAAACTGTTCACCCCGAAACCCGTGGTTTATGCCGCGTGGGGACTTCTGGCGGCGGCGCTGGTGGCGCACTTCGCACTTGCGTGACTGCAAACGCTGAAAGGTAGAAGATAGACGTGGCAAAACCTAACAAATTCTTCGGCAACAGTCCGAACCCCGCCGTCGCCCTGCCTGCGTGGGGGATGCTGATCATGGCGCTTGCGCTCGTGTTCCTCCCGTCGCTTCGAACTGCCGCGCTGATTCTTTATGCGGCGGATTGGCTTGCACTCGGCATTGCGGCACTGACGGCGAAGCGCAAGCAGTCGCTTGTGAACTATTGGGGGTCGTGTGTGCCAATTGTCGTCGCGATTGTGCTGCTAAATTTTTGGTATAGAAGGTATACCACGCCGTGGATGCGAAATATTTTTCTTGTCGCGCTTGGCTTCGTGCTGCTGACCCTGCCAATGCTGTTGATTGCGGAGAAGCAAGTTCCGAACATGCGGGCGGGAAGGGAAAAATACTGGCTGCGTGCGGTAGCGCTGACGATGCTGGTGTTCCTTGCCGCCATCAGCTGGGCAGCTGCAAGCAACATCGCGTTCGACCAAAGCGCGGGCAGTCTGCGGACTGCCTGCATCACCGAAAAGTGGCGAAATAGCAGCCGCACCGGAGGGCAGTATCACATCCGGGTCGCGGTGGAGGGGCTGGCGGAATCGCTGAACCTTGATGTCGGGCGGAAGGCGTATCGCCGTTTATCCGAGGGGGACGCCGTCACGGCGACGGAGTATCCCGGCTTCTGGGGCGCGCCGTATTACACATGGGAAATCCCTCAATCCCCCTGAAAAAAAAGCAGGAATCCCGAAAAAGCCTTGCACTTTTGGGCGAAATGGCGTACAATAGCCTTGCCTGTGATTCGCATCGGGCAGAGTAGCTGAATCCGCGTTAAGTGTTCATGAACGGGGAGTTGTCATGAAACGAAGCCGCACGGCGGCGCGGTGGGTTCGGCGCATCCCGCTGTCTTGGTGCTGCCTCCTGCGAGTTGCGCGCAAAAATTCGCTTAGGAGGCGCTTTTTGTGATGTCACAATCCGTTTTCCATGCCCACTACTGGCGGGACTGCGCCCGGCTGACCACCCAGAAACTCTGCGTGATGGGCGTGCTGATGGCGCTGCAAATCATCCTCAGCCGCATCACGGCCATCAACCTCGGCAACTGGCTGCGCATCAGCTTCGGCTTTCTGCCCAACGCCATTGCCGGATACCTGCTCGGCCCCATCGGCGGCACGCTCGTCGCGTGGGGAAGCGACGCCCTCGGCACCATCATCACCGGGCAGGCGATTAACCCCGGTCTGTCCGTGGCGGCGGCGCTCGGCGGCTTCTTCTACGGGCTGATGCTGCATAAACGTCCGGTTACGATTTGGCGGACGATGGCGTGCCTGCTCGTCGTGTCGCTGGTGTGCCACTTCCTGCTGAACACCTACTTTCTGGCGATGGCGGGCTTTACCGCGGTGTCCGACGGCGCGGATTATCCCGCGTTTGTCCGCGAGCTTGTCCGCCCGATTTACGGCGAAGGCGCAACGATGCCCGCGTGGATCAGCGTCTGCAACCGTTTCATCAAGCAGGTCGTCGTCTACCCGGTCAATGTCGCGATGCTGCTGCTGATGCTGCGCGGCGTGCAGCGGATGCCGAACGCAGTGACGCACTTGTGAAGGAGAATCCCCCTGAATGACACCTGAAGAAAACAAACAGTTAATCCTCGCCGAGCTTGACCGTCTCTATCCCCAGCCCAAGCCCGAACTGCATTTCACCAACCCCTACGAGACGCTGGTGGCGGTCATGCTGTCCGCGCAGTGCACCGACAAGCAGGTCAACAAGGTCACGCCCGCTGTGTTCGCGCGTTTCCCCGACGTGAAGAGCATGGCGGAGGCGGATGTTGCCGAGCTGTACCCGCTGGTGAAAAGCTGCGGCTTCAAGAGCAAGGCAAGCAACATCATCGCCGCGTGCCGGATGATTCTGGCGGAGGACGGCGGCGAAGTTCCGCACACTATGGAAGCGCTGACCCGCCTGCCGGGCGTCGGGCGCAAAACGGCGAACGTCGTTATGTCCACGGCATTCCATATTCCGGCAATTGCGGTGGATACGCACGTTTTTCGCGTCAGCAACCGCCTTGGGCTGGTGGATGCGCCCGACGTGCTGAAGACGGAGATGCAGCTGCGCGCGTTGATTCCGCAGGACAGGTGGAGCGACGCGCACCACTGGCTGATTTTCCACGGTCGAAGGGTGTGCAAGGCTCAGCACCCCCTGTGCGGCGAATGCACGCTGCGCCCGTGGTGCAGGAAGTACAACAGCGAAACCGAATAACCCTTCGCCCGACTGCGCCCCACCGCCAGCCGGGCGTTTTTCGGTTCTTCACGGAATCTTGGGGGAAGAGCAGCTTGGGGGCGCGTCTGCGGACGCGCAAAGTTACTGGCAGGGACGCTTCGCTGCCTGCGCCTTTGCTGGCGGCTTCCTTGGGATTGGTCGGACGAGGAACAGTTGGGGCGTTGCCCCAAACCCCACA
>ENA-UOIY01002026-UOIY01002026.1-human-gut-metagenome-genome-assembly--contig:-P114-NODE-2026-length-17586-cov-8.908562_pt1 | contig 17586 bp, 18 predicted proteins | sample MGYA00242335_ERZ723882 | MGnify/ENA metagenome assembly ERZ723882
CAATAGAGGTCTGTAGGGTTGCAAGAGGGAAACGATGCAAGATGGGACGTACCGGCGTTTTCTAGCCGGTCTGTTCCGTAAAAGGACCTTCATCCTATAATATCATATTTCTATATCCGAAACGATGTAATTCTCGAACAGAGGAAAACTTTACATTCGATATGATATAATTTCATAAAGTTTACTATATCTGCATCCGATAGAATGTAATCATATTATGAAGACACTATTGTCTGCAACACTCAAATCCCTCCGCAAGGAGTATGGATTGACACAGGAAGACTTCGCCCTGAAATGCGGTGTCGGGCTTAATTTTGTGCGTCAGCTTGAGCAGGGAAAGCCGACGCTAAGGATGGATAAGGTTAATCAGGTGCTTGCAATGTTCGGCTACGAGCTTGCACCGGTAAGAACAGATGAATTGAATGAGAAACGCTGAAATTTACTTTAAGGACAACCTTGCCGGTGTTCTTACTGAAACAGAATCATCAAATCAGGCAATCATCTGGCCATCGTCGGCAAAATGAATGATCTCCAGCATAACATCGCAAGAGGAAAGGCCGGCAATCATGAGCGACTTGTCCAGAAGCACGAAGCAGCGCTTGGGAAGTTTATCAATCCTATGTTTCAATGAAAAAATGTAACTTTGTAAACCCAATTGTAATGATTATGAGAGACAAAGAAGAAGTCGCCAAACTCATTCGAGAGGTATTTGACGCATATTGCAAATCGTTTGATGATAGTCTAAATCGGCTTAAAATATGGCCATGGACTGATAAGAAGACTGTCATTCACGAATCTAACCAGATTCATCGTTTTCTCGATGCTTACCAAAAGACCGGTAGTAATATTGTTACTTGGATGGAATTGCCGGTCTATCAGAAGAATTGGTCCCTTGAGCCCAAGGTGACCCATATTGACGCCTTCATTGTTGATGATGACCGCAAACTCATTTTTTTCATTGAAGCAAAGAGATTCTCGAGGCCTAGTCAGGTAGAAAGCCTGAAAAAGGACATCTACCGTCTATTCGAATTATCCCACGAGATTTATGTCGGTAATGGCAATTTCAGGGGCATCAATCTGTTTGACTACGACGCCTATATGATACCTCTTGCTGACGTCTGGGACTATCGTAGTAAATGGTGTAAGGAATTCGCTGATAACTGGGAAAGAGAATCTTACGACCTTGAAGGCATCTATTCCTACAGACTGGCAACTATGAAAAAAAGCCTAACAGTCCCCCGAGAGCAAGAAAAGGGACAATATCATCTTTTGGCCGCTTTACTTCCTGTGTTTGATTCCGAAGAATACAACAAAGAGGTAGAGAGAACACGCCATAAGTCCGGCCCCGCTTCAAGTCCGTCCATACTTGTGTGGTCAGATGATGTTCGATTCGAAGCACTGTTGGCGAGCGTCAATAAAAAAGTAGTACGGTAGATTCCCAATCTCCTGCTCAACTCATGCATCATCGCATTACTCCTCTCAATCCCCTACCTCAGCAACTTCGCATCAGCAGGAAAGGGATTGTCGTTTAATGTCTTTAATCTGAGCGAGTTGCAAAGTATTCTTCAGTTGGCTGGTAGGAAACAATGATATGCATCTGAAGAACTTCTCTCTGTATGCACCAAAAGGCAAGTGGTTACTTACCCCGGCATGCGATCTTCTAAATGTCTCAATGGCAAATCCGAAAGACACCGAAGAAATGGCGCTCACACTCAATGGACGGAAGAAGCGGATAACGAAAAGCGATTTCGTCAGCGCCATGACACTTTCAGGTATTGCGCCCAAGGTATTTGACAATATGCTAGAAAAGTACAGAAAACTCCTACCGAAATTCCACAGCATGATTGACATGTCGTTTCTGGATGATGAAAGCAAGGAAGCTTATAAGCAGGGCCTCATATCACGGTTGGAAAGAATATCAAATCAGAAATAAAACAGCGAACAAGTCTTTTGAAAACTCAGAAAAGGCGGCCCATTGTAATAATGTTTCACCTTAACTATTTAATTATTAAGCAATTACCTACTAATACTCCTCCTCGTTAAAGAAAAGGAAACACCCCTCTACAGATATCTGGAAGGCTGTTTTTCGGCAATTAGGTAACTGGTAAGGTAACTTTTTGTTGCACCCAATGTGCTTCAATGCGATGATATTGTGCACCTTGCAAATTTAGGTGACTCACCCAGTTTCCGTGTCCTGCAAAGGTAAAAAACTTTCCCGAAAATATGGTCATTTCGATTCATCTTATCGCATTTGATGGAATCTCATAGAAAGTGGAACTAAATTTTAGAATCATTCAAAAATAGCGATTTCTCGCTAAAATGACATGTCCCTTTACTTCGTCACTGTCTGAAATAATCGGCAAAAACGGCAGAAGACTCTTCAATATCATATCTTCCATTAGGTAACTTGTCGCACATTTTTTCTCTACTTTTGCATCAGGTTGCATTGAATTAGACGATACGAGGCAAGGGTTCATGGCTTTGAATTATTATCACTTGCTATTGGCATTCGCTCGCGTACGTAGAGGTCTAGTGGTTTATCGTCCAAGAACCTGAGATGTTTCTTCTCTTCTGGCTCCTCCACAAAGGAAAAACCGCACTTGCGCGCGACACCCAGTGACGGCAAATTGTCAGGAAGAATCTCTAGTGTAATGCGTTTGATGTACCCATTTTGGAACAAATGCTTACAGACGGCATTTACTGCCTCTGACATGTAGCCTCGTCTTCGATACTCTTTGGACATGGCATAGCCCAGTTCGCGGACATCAATCTTGCCTGTGATTGGTGACAACTTGATTTGCACATAGCCGATTACATCGTCAGATTCTTTCCGGAATACTCCGTACAGCAACGTGTCAATTCCCTGGTTGTTGAATTCTATAAATTCTATCGTTTCATCGAGATCGTAAATATAATCATCTGACCACCATGCGGTTTCACTATCTCCGACAGTGCAGAGCAATGCTCTTGCGTCTTTTTCTGTCATTGCTTTGAGTATGAGACGCTCTGTCTCTATTTGTTCTATGTGGCTGTTCTTATGGTGAACTCTTTTACGCATGTCTGAAGTATATTGATATTAATGCTATCGGTTACAGTTAATAATCTGAAAGTGATTGGATTTCTGCCAATTTAGATGATTTCTGTAAGAATACCAAGCTCAAGAGCCTCTTCAGCTGTGATGAACCAGTCCTGCTTCTGCAAGATAACCTGGTTGAGTCGCTCTTCCGTGACTCTGGTTTTTGATTTGATTATATTGAAAAGCATGTCGTTTATACGGCTCGCTTCCGCATATGTTTCTTCAATGTCACGTAGGGTACCGAACGCGATGCCGGATACTTGATGAACCATGAATGTGGTATTGCGGTAGCCCTTCCGAACCTTAGCGCCAAGGCTTACGATGATGCCCATGGACATTATCTTTCCCGTACAGTAGACCTCGACTGGAGTCTGTGACGCTTCGATTACATCATATAGTGCAAGTCCATCATAACAAGATCCACCATTAGTGGACAGGTATAGCTCTATCGGCGTCAATGCAACCGTCATTGGTGACAGGTTGTTGTCAAGAGCCCATTTTGCGCATTGTTGCGCGTAGGCTCGGTCGGTGAGGTTGATTTTCACAATCTCCTTGATGGCCGGCTCCACACTGGAACCTTTGATTTCGCCAAAGAAAGTAATCACTTTCTCTTTCGGCTCAAGTTGTTTTATTTCCATATCATTCTTCATTCTTGACAGCAAAGGTAAACCGCAGTTCGGCAAAAATATGGTAGAAGTTAAATATTTCAACTATGCCATAATTTTGCCGAAGATGTCATTATATTTGTACCTTGTTATGGCAAAAAATTATTTCAAATCATATGTCTGGCTGCTGGATACCATCCAGAGCCGCGGACCTCTTACCTTGAATCAAATCAAGGAACTATGGTTGCGTAGTTCCATCAATGAAGATAAAAAAGAACTGGCCACATGCACCTTCTCAAACCACATCACAGCCATTGCCGATATCTTCGGCATTGACATCGTCTGTGACCGTCTAGATAACACTTATAGGATCGACAACGATGGAGAACTTGGCGGGAGTGGCTTGCGAAACTGGATGATGGAGGCGCTCTGCCTGAATAATCTGGCGAATGAAAGTGCAGGGTTGCGTAAACGCATATTATTCGAAAATGGACCTTCATGTCATAGATTCCTGACAGAGATCATTCGAGCTGTTCGTGATGAACGGATGTTGGAAGTCAACTACAAGAGCTTTTCGATGGATGCGCCCCGGGACTTTCTACTGGGACCTTTTTGCCTGAAAGAATATAAGAGCCGCTGGTATCTTTTCGCACGAGACCATAATGGTAAATACAAGGAACCCCACTCGTTCGCATTGGACCGGATGAACTCGGTTGTCGTGAGCGAAAAGTCTTTCATTGTACCAAAGACGTTTGACATGCAAGACTTTTTCGGAGCCCGCTATGGAGTCTTGCATTATGAAGGTGAGGAACCTGCATGTGTCAAGTTGAAAGTGTGCGCCCGCCAGGACGAATACTTCCGCACCCTGCCTCTGCATGCCAGCCAGAAGGAGGAAGAGAGGAATGCAGAGTATTCCATCTTCAACTACCACCTCACGCCTAACTATGACTTCATCCACGACATCCTCTGTTATGCTGACGATGTGGAAGTGCTGGAACCGGTGAAGTTAAGAGATAGTATTATTCAACTACTGGAACGTACAATCACTAAATACAATTAATAACTATGGCAGAAATGGGACTTGGATATGGGAGCGAATTCCAATTGTTGCGCTTCCTTGGACATCACAGAAATGAGCTGGACAGGCTTATCCTGGAATCTACTGGACAGTCCGGGACGATAAAATGGTTAGATTATCCTTATGATGATGACAAACTTTCTGGAGATGGAGAGTTGGTAGGAATTTCGTGTTTTGAAGGGTTGACTGGATATAAAGACATAATGGATAAATGGAGATCATTTTGGCCTCAAAGCGGAAAGGCTATGAACTGGGATGGCATCTGCACGATAGGTGACACATGGTATTTCGTTGAAGCGAAAGCACATAGAGACGAATCATTCCAAGAGTGCAAAGCATCTCCAGAAAGCAGAATAATTATCAAAAAAGCCTTTTACGAGACTGCCCAATGGCTTCAGGCGAAACCAAATAAGGAATGGATAGACTCCGATTGTTATCAACTGGCTAACAGATTGGCGTTCCTGTATTTCTGCAATAAATGCGGGATAAAGGCCAGACTTCTATACATAGGTTTTGTGAATGGCTTCAGGCGTAAAAAAAGATGAAATCTGTTCAAGTGAAGAGTGGGAGTCTATATGGAAAGAGGAAATGGATACTCTCGGATTGAATATTGATCGGATGAAAACAAAGCACATCTCTTTTATCCATCCGAATTGTGAGAGTCATTCATGTTGATTGTCTCTCCAGTTTCGCATGGCGGTAATGGGAAACTGGGGTCAATGATGAGGCACCTCAAAATTTGCGAATATTCCAATGGAAGATCAACTATGGTCCAGCTATCCACATGCTGCCTATTGTATATTCAGGGAGATAGATTGACAAATGCATCGTTGAGAAAGCGTTTCGGAGTAAAAGATTTACTGATCGGGAGCATATCAAGACTCATCAAACCGCTTGATCCGGATACCATACCACGGTATATGAAGGACATCCCGATGTGGGCATAATTTAACTTGCCGGCAACTTGATTTTTGAGGAGTCGAAAAGCGCAAAACATCAATTGAGGGCTCTATAAGGCAGTTCGCCAACTTGCTTGTAACTTGCTACCGGCTCTCTTTACTGTCCGGAACTTTTACAGGACAGCAATGAAATGGCCAACATATTACAGTGATTTTTTGCATATAAAATGCCACAACTTTTCGTAAATATACCGTAAACTTTCCTGCATTTTCTCTTACAGACGACAGAATGGAAACCGGTTGACTTCAGCACCAAGAATAGCCCAATGCTGTTAAAGGAAGAATACGACCTGCGGCATATACGCGGAAAACAGATAGCGAGGGCCGGACAGAGCATAAAGAACGGCACCGCCGGCAAACTCGGCAAGGGTCAGAATGACCCCAAGCGCTTCATCAAGTGCGAGAGGTGCACCGTCGACGGCGGGGTCGCCCAGTAAGCAGCTACTCCCTAAATCAGAAGATGATAGAGCAGGAATCCCGATTTGACGGTTTCTACGGCATCTGCACCGACCTTTGGAACGACGTTCCAGAAATCATAGAGGTCAATGGCAGGCGATGGATAATCGAGGACTGCTTCAGATTTACCAAAACCGAGTTCTAGGCACGTCCCGTCTTTCTCCGACGCGACGACCGCATCGCTGCACACTTCCTTACCTGCTTCCTTGCGCTCATCATTACAAGTACCTTGCGAAGAAGGGCAACCACGCCTGGGAGAAGTTCAGCCCCGACCGAATAATCGGAACCCTCCAAAACATGAACTTTCTCAAAGTTACGGGAGAAGGATACATCCCGACCTCACAAATCACCTGCATGGTTCAGCCGGCTTCAGAACCGACACCCAGATAGTCACACAGAAGGCCATGAAGAACATCATAGCCTCCATCAAGACTTCAAAGGATGAAAAGAACAATGACGAGGCATAGCCGGACAGGCGGTCAGCCACGGCCTCGGGAAGTGGGAGGTGCCTGCAGAATAAAAGTTCTCGCGATAGCGAGGACGCAGGAGACGGTAGGAGGGCCGAACGAAGCAACGCGGAGTGAGTTCCGCCGTGACGGATTGCCTATCGGCGTGAAATCACCATTGATGCATTACATACTTGCATAATTGCAAAAGTCCCAGAATCGCCATTACAGCGCTCTGGAACCTTTATATCTTAAAATCAAAGTGTCAAAGATGGTAATATAACACTTTTTTCTTGCAAATCATTTCATATCGAAAAATACAGCTGTTTTCCTTCCGCATCCGTATCGCTCAGTATCGCCTGTATAGCACCCGATACAACCGGATACATTTTGTTTTTCGAATCCTTTAACATGTTTTAACAAAGTCCGTTTGGCGGTCTCAAAATGACTTCCTATCTTTGCGGTTGTATTACTTAAATCTTTGATATTTAATAAATTATATAAAAATATGATTAAACCTCCAGGAATTATTGACAATACTATTGAATTGCCAGGTTGCTGTTATGCAATAAGGATGATGCCCCACGAAGTAGATATTGCGGACATACATGATAAATGGGACCAGGCATATGCCGATGCGATGAAGCTAATCGTTGATGGAAATGTAGATGAAGGGAAAGAAATACTTGAAGAACTATATCGCAGAAAGTATAATCGTGCCGGATACACTTTGTCCTACGGATATGGTGCAGGTTGGTTTGGCGAGCCAGATCCAAAGAAGTATCTGTCCCTTGTCTATGCCTTAGTTCTTAAAGGGTATTCAGCTGCATTCTCCGATTACGGTTTCTGCTATGATTGTGGAATCGGGGTAAAGAAGAGTATGAGATGGGCGTTATACTGGTACCGGAAAGCGGCTGACTTGGGCGTCACCGCGGCAATGGTCAATCTAGCGCATATATTACTTTTCCGGGACGAGAAATATAAAGATGTCAAACAGGGATTGCTTTATGCATTTATGGCGGCCGACTATGATGATGAGGAGGCACAGAACATTCTGGGGCTATGTTACGAAGAAGGTATCGGTGTGCTGAAGGACTACGAGAAGGCTTACTACTGGTTCTCACTAGCGGTAAAAAACGGAGCTGGTGCTTGTGCAGAGTACAACCTGGCTCGTTGCTTCAGGCTTGGCAGAGGAATCTCGGAAGATAAGGAAATGGCAAACAAATATGAGGCGCTTGCGGTAAAGCATGGGTACCACAAAAAAGACAAAGGAACAGTAATATGATTCAGGACAATCAAACCAACATGGTATATCTGGCACATGGCCTCAGCCACTACGTGTCGGTTTGCGGGAATCTGCTGGAGGCGCTGCACAGAGAACATATCCACGCCGAATTTCTACCCTACACATCATCCTACAAGCAAGTCTGGGCACGGGACTATATGCCGATTCAACTCGAAAAGACTCTTTTCTTTTTCTATGAGTATTGGCCAGATTATCTGCTGGGATATGATGGCTACATCCCGAATGTCCTGGAAATTATTGACCATTTGCACCTCGGTCGTATTCCAGTGGACTATGTACTGGACGGCGGTAACATTGTCAAATGCGGGGATAAGGTAATAATGACTGACAAGATATTCCAAGAGAACGGCTGGATGGGAAGGAAAGCACTGCTATCAACACTGGAGGGTTATCTGCAGGTCCAGATTATCATTATACCTTGGGACCGATACGAAATCTTCGGTCATTCCGACGGGATGGTGCAGTGGATCGAAGGGAATCGGGTACTAATGAACAATTACATCAATACTGATCCTGGCTTCCGAAGAAAGCTGTTGGCAGCCCTCTCTCCGCATTTCATTGTCGAGGAATTGGAGTATAACACCCCAAGGCTCAACAAACTATCATGGGCCTACCTCAATTTCTTTCGCGTAAAAAATTGTATCTTTGTACCCGGCCTGCACACGGAGGAAGACCATCTGGCCCTTCAGCAAATCCAGCAGTTCTACCCGGATTGCAAAGTCATTCAGGTACAAGGATGTGAAAAACTGGCCCGAGACGGTGGTGCCCTCCATTGTGTGACATGGAATGTCCTTGCCGATGTTTACTAGTGGGCAAAAGAAGAAACATAATTATGGCGATATGATTAACGAACAGTACATATCCAGACACGGTCTCAAAGAGTGCCTGTCTGCCTTCCGCGGAGCGGAAGACGGCTCCATTGATGCGAAGATGTTTGCTCTCAAAACGGAGTTTTATCATCTTGCCCAAAAGATGCTGTACGGAGGTTTCCTGCAGGTTGGTGATGATTACGAAATCTATATCCGTACGGTGGAATTCTATTACCACGAGGAGAAAGAGTCGGAAAAACAGATCCAAGACCCTATCGTATATCATCGTAACGGGAGATTCCCCGGCAGGGACCTGCCACCATTCCCGATGATGTCCCTCCATGCCCATTGGTCCGGTTACGATATTACATTCGAAGATTCATGTGGCCGATACCGTGCTTCGGCGCTCATCAGAGAATTTGCAATCTTTGACCGCCATGCAGGAGAACACGGCAGTTGGATTTACTGGTTCACCGGTGAGGAATATGGTGATGGCCGCTACGTACCACAGCCGACACCCAAGTTCGATGACCGTTCCACCTACCTCCAGTTTTACCTAAATGGATTCAGTATTGACGGCACGGCCAATCGAGTTATTTGGAAGGATTTCAAGTCCCCGGAGTATGGCAAACCAACGATAAAGACACGTCGCAACGTCTTTCAAGACAAGGAGAAGAAGATTCCTTGTGACCGTCCTTGGGCTTTCCGTAGAGAAGATTTACTCCATTTCCTCAGAGAAGAATAGCGGTTTGTATCGTTTTGTATCGGGTGCGCTACAAGTGATACGACTGATACACGGCCGAATATCGCTGGAAATTGTTGACGATTTCTGCTTCATCTGTTCCGCTTGTCCCACTCATTCCGTGGAACGGAACGAGGCCGATAACCAGGGCCAATAGATATTGCCGCTCTGCGCCCGTTACAGGAAAAAGCGGCCAAAGCCAGTTCGCTCCGCTAAAACTTCGCTCACTCGCTTTGGTCACCGCCCGGTGTCTCATTGATGTCAAGCTTACACTATATTATCAGAGTCCGCGTTATATCTATGAATTTAAAGAATAAACTTCTCACTGAAAAAGCAGAATAACATTGCAGTTCCAGAATACAATTCCGACATATTCAGATAACGATAATATCATCTCACTCCGAATGTCCCACGCTGCGGTAATTCCACGTGATGTATTTCTGTTTCAGCTTCTGGCGATCGCCCAGGCTTATGTTGTCCTGACTGTCAAATTCGGTATCAAGACTTTCCCGAACATCCTTTGCGGATTCCTCATCAGTGAAATACTCTATAAGATTTCCGAGCAGCGCCTTTATGTCTTCTCTTGGAATATGCGAATAGACACATCTGCTGATTGCCGTATTCATACGTGTCAGGATCAAGCCAGATGTCCGTTTTGGTATCAGAGGCGTATTCGTTTTCCATCGCATCTTCATGGCTTTCCGTTTCGCCTATCTCATATTGGCTTCCATGATAATTGAACAGCAGTTCTATCTCTTCCGTATATCCGTCGACCAGATTATCGGAATCGATCATTGCATCAGCCATTTCTTTACATTAACTACGACAGAATTTTTAATTTTTTCAGGGATTTTTTTCAAAAGTTGACACGCCCGTGCAATTGTCCTTGTTATCAGCGTATTGCCTCCATTTCTGGACGAACTTGGGCTCGGAGGTCAGTTTCCTACCCTCAAAAGATACCATGACGATTAAAAGTGCGCTAAAAAAGTGCAGAAGTAATCAAAATTTGATTACCTTCGCACTAAAACCGCTCACTATGACAATCAGAGAATGGATTAGAGATAGAGAAATTAGTGGCTTCCCAACCTTTTCACTTGATGATGTAAGGCTGGCATTTCCTAATTATTCAGAACAGGTCATTAAGAATGAACTATTCCGTTTATCATCACAAGGTATTTTATATCCTGTGTACCGAGGATTCTATGTCATTATCCCTCCACAGTATGCAGCCAAAAGAATGGTTCCTCCAATATATTATATTGACCAATTGATGTCGTATCTGAATAAACCATATTATATCAGTTTATTGAATGCCGCAGAAATCTTGGGTGCTGCCCATCAACGGCCACAGAAGTTTTCGGTAATGACGGTATTTCCAAAGTCTTCCGTCTCTTCATCAAAAAACAATTCGCTTGTTTGGGGATATCGTAAAGAGATTCCATCAGATTTTTTGTTGTTCAAGAATTCTGAAACAGGAGTGATCTACTACTCAAATGCTGAACTGACAGCCATTGATATTGTGCAATATGAACAATATATCGGTGGACTCTCAAGGGCAGCGACCATTTTGGATGAATTGGCAGAAAAACTTGATTTTCGTAGAGCTTCTGATAACTTGTTTAACTATACATCAACAGCTACCATCCAACGATTGGGATATATATTAGATGATATTTTAGAACAGAAAGAGATTGCAGAAGTATTACATGCTGAATTATTGACATATGTCAAGCGTTTTAGATATATTCCTCTTAGCAAACAAAAAACTGATGAAAATGCAGAAAAGAATACTCGTTGGAAAGTTAATATAAATTCAATCATAGAAACAGACGAAATATGATAAACAGAACAGCTATTACCCAATGGAATAAGATTGTTCCTTGGAATGATAATGCTCAAGTAGAACAAGACCTTATTATCTCTCGTGCATTGGTCGCTATTTTTAGTGATGAGTTCCTCGCATCACAGCTTGCGTTCAGAGGAGGGACAGCACTTCATAAATTATATCTGTCGCCACAGCCCAGGTATAGTGAAGATATTGATTTGGTACAAATCACACCGGGACCGATAAAACCAATCATGTTCAGACTGGGTGAAGTACTGAGTTTTTTGCCTGATAGGGTTACAAAACAAAAGCGATACAACAACACGATGTTGTTTCGTATGGAGTCGGAAATTCCCCCGACAATTCCCCTACGTTTGAAAATAGAGATTAATTGTTTTGAACATTTCAATGAACTTGGACTGGTTAAAGTTCCATTTGAAATGGAAAACAGTTGGTTTTCTGGAAAATGCGAGATTACCACATATCGCTTGAATGAATTATTGGGAACAAAGCTACGAGCATTGTATCAGCGAAAAAAAGGACGCGATCTTTTTGACTTGTATGTCGCCTTATCAGATGCATCTGTAAATATTGACGAAATTTTACGCTGCTATAATCGTTATATGTCGTTTGTTGTACAACAACCACCCACCTACAAGCAGTTCATCAACAATTTGGAAGAAAAAATGTCAGACCCTGATTTCTTGGGTGACACTCAAAATCTTATCCGTCCTGACAAAGAATTTAATCCACAATTAGGGTATGAACTTATTTTGGAAAAATTGATTGAACGGATGCGAAAATAAAATATAATAAAATAAATAGGTTATATGAACGTGGATTATTTAGATCACCTTTTCTTGGAGTACGGATATGATGTAAAAGAAAAAAATATATCATATAGAGTATATTTACTGAATCAAGGTATGTATCATGGAGCTGAAATCCAAATAATGGATGACGATATTGATGCGACTCCAATACTTGAACGCTACTCTAAATTGGGATATCATGCAAAACAACAAAGGTTTAAATCTATCGAACAGGCGGAAAGTTATTTGTTTAAGGGGTTCTTTAACACACAGACTACTGCAAATGATATAAATAGAAGATATGCCGAATTTGCAGCTAATCAAGTAAAACATTATGGTAATTCTGGAATCAAGTACCAATATATCAGTATGCCATATTCTCTATATAGTGAAAGCTCAGAAGATACGATTAATGGAACATCAGATATTATTTCTGCAATTAAAGAAGCAATCAATAGAAAAGGAGCGCATCTTGTAATTGTAGAGGCAGCCGCTGGATTTGGTAAGACATGTACTGCTTACGAGGTTTATAAATCATTTTTAGATAGTAGCGAATATCAAAAACCTATTTTCACGGAATTATCTAGAAATAGAGATGCAAAGCAGTTTAAGTATATTCTTTGGTCTGAAATTGACAAAGAAAAAGATACGACTGCTAAACAAGAATTAGTCGTTTACAATATAAGAAAAGGAAAAATACCTCTTATTATTGATGGATTTGACGAATTGCTATCCAAGAACATAGATAATGGAAAAGCTGGACAATTGAATGAGTTCGAGCAAGTCGAGACAATGCTTTCAACTATAGGAGATTTGTTGACTGATGAAGCGAAAATTATTCTAACCTCTAGAAAAACAGCAATATTTGCAGGTGCAGAATTCGGTGATTGGATTGATTCTTACAATGGAAATTTTGATGTTGTCAGATTTCAACTAGAGAAGCCTAATATTAAACAATGGCTCTCAACAGAACGTTATGATGAAATCATTGGAAAAAATGTCCCTTTGGATAGTATTTCTAATCCCGTTTTATTAACTTATTTACGAAACATAAGTAAAGAAGATTTTAGTGATTTGTTAGTTTGTCCAGAAAGGATTATGGATAAATATTTTGAATATTTATTGAACAGGGAAAAAGAAAGACAAAATCTTATTATACCATGGGAACATCAAATGCAGATATTTGAAAATTTAGCCAAATCTTTTGTTTGTTTTGATATTACTGGTGAAAATAGAAGTTTTGTCAAAGAACTTATTATTGACTATAATAGGTCTCGTCTTTTGTATTATAAGGACTTAACACCGACAAAACAAACCTTGGATGAACTTGCTGATACACTTACAAATCATGCATTATTAGACAGAATAGGGAATAAAGATTTTATAACATTTATCAATGAATTTATTTTTGGATACTTGATTGGAAAATCAATACTGAAAGAATCAAATACATTTTTACAAACACTTAACCCGATACCTGAGCATCTAATCGAATTGGCCGTTTATGCGTATAAATATTCTTCCGATGAAGATAAACTGAAATTATGGAATAAATTGTCTGTAATAAAGAATAAAATGTCTGTGTATTTGGATATTACTACAGACTGTATTCTTTTGAAAAAAATAAAAGGCAACTATAAATGTGCTGGATTGAATTCTTTTCATTTCGAAGATATTAGTATCTTCAGTGAAGAGTGTGATTTTGTTGATACTTCATTTGTGGATTCTGTATTCGAAAGATGCACCTTTGATGTAAACGCATTTCATAATGTTACTTTTACTGGATGCAAATTTATTAATTGCAATGTGAGAACTAATTCTTCTACATCTAACAATATCCATTGTTATGGATGCGATGACTACAACACAGGTTTTATCTCTACTTTGATAGAAGTTATACCTTCATCTGTTTTACAAAAACAAGAAAATATAAATTTGGAAATTGAGATACTTGCAAAGTATTTTAAAGTGGATGGAAAATCTCCAAAGATGAGGTATATCTCTACTCTTAGAAAAGAATTTGAAGAACAAGATTTGGATGTCATTTTTGCGACATTTGATTTGTTAAAGAAAAGAGGTATGATTTTGATTGATGGAAATAATTCACACATTTCAAGATCTGGTATTGCCTATTATCATAAGAACATACAATTATGAGTGCAGGAAATAAAGTTTTAAGGGATATTGTTACAGACTTAGAGTCTGTTTTAAATAAATGTGGTATAATGTACCATGTGTTTTATCGCACCAAGTCTATATTGTCTATTAAAAATAAACTTGAAAAAAAAGCTGAGGAGTATCGTAGAAAAAACAAGAAAATGCAGGATTTGTTGGCTCTTCGTATTACTTTGTATTTTACAGATGATGTAGAAATTGTTCACAATTACCTACGTAGTCAGTCTAATTTTGACAGTGAATCTGTTGATGAAGCGGAGGTCGATAAATTCTGTCCTAAAAGACTCAATTTAGTTATGCGTGTTCCAGATAAACTTCAACAAGATATGAATGCTGCTAGAAAAGAGTCTGACTATGAAGATTTAATTGATGACACCTACGAAGTCCAGATCAGAACTATTTTATCAGAAGGTTGGCACGAAGTTGAGCATGATTTACGTTATAAATGCAAAGAAGAGTGGGATGAATTTAAAGAAGAATCCAGACTTCTGAATGGAATTTATGCCACATTAGAAAGCAGTGAATGGTCTATGCTGACATTATTCGATAGACTGTCATATTCTCAGTATAAAAATAAAGCATGGAGTAGCATGTTACGTAATAAGATGAGGGTTCGCTTTGCCGATAAAGGTTTATCAGAAGATCTATGCAATTATTTGTTAGATAATAATGATACAGCAAAATTATTGTATCGCGCAAACAGAACAAAAATATTAAAGTTAGTAATGGATAAAAACTTTTCATATCCCCTCACTTATGATACTGTACTGCATCTTATCAATCATATTATTGTAAAGGATAAAAAGTTGGCGATTTTTGAGGATAAAATTCTGAAGCAAGATATGGATATTATGTTTGGTGAATTATAACAACTGTTGTTTAGTATGTAAGCGTCTTCGCGGTTACGTAGGGACTATCGCGAAATTGTAAAAGTTCTTTGAAAATTTATAACAAATTGATTGATAAATTGTTAGAAATTTTATATCTTTGATATGAGGAATAAAAATTCCTCCGAACACCGTAGGAAAGTGAATTTCGGAGGAATCGAACTAAAAGTTTGTATGACGAAGGTACGAAAATTTGCTGAGATTACACCAAATCTCCCTTTCTCGGAGTTCAATTTTTATGAACTTTACAGAGAGACTTTTGAAAAGAGTGAACTGGGCAGGATGAAGAAGCTCCTCCCTTTGCGTGAGATGGCCGAGAGCTTCGGGCTGGTGCGCAAGAGCATGATGCCCAAGCGTGGAAGGAAGTCCTACTTCACCCCAGAGGGGAAAGTGGCGCTGATGTTCCTGAAGATGAAGACGCAGATGAGTTTTCCGAAGTTGATGGAGGAGTTGAACGGAAACATTCACTACCAGATGTTCTGTGACATCCTGATTAACCCGACGCATCCTCTGACGAACTACAAATTGTTGGATGACATCGCTGCGGAACTGGCCGGAAGCCTGAAGATCCAGGAATTGCAGAACTTGCTGTCGGCGGCATGGAAGCCTTACATGAAGAATCTGGACACGATGTTCACGGATGCTACTTGCTATGAGAGCGAGATGCGCTATCCGACCGATCAGAAACTGCTCTGGGAGTGCGTGGAGAAAGGATATGAGCTGATGTGTGCCGCTAGTCAGAAGTTGGGGATCCACCGTCCGCGGACGAAGTACCTGGATGTTGAGAAGGCCAACCTGACGTATCTCAAGCAGCGGAAGCACACGAAAAGTCATACCAGAAAGATAACGCGTCGGCTGCTGGACTTGCTGGGGAAGATACTGAAGGAGACCCGGAAGATGGAACGTGAGCATGAAGGAGTTAAACTGTTCACGGACCGAGAGAGACAGACGTTTGACATCATCACGAAGGTGTACCGTCAGCAGCACAACCACTTTCGGAGCGGAGATTCCCGCGAAAGCATTCCGGACAGGATAGTGAGTGTGAACAAGCCTTACGTGAGGCCAATCGTGAGAGGCAAGGAAGTGAAGAGTGTTGAGTTTGGGGCCAAGTGCAACAATATCCTGGTGGATGGGATATCGTTCATTGAAAAGTTGTCCTTCAACGCCTTCAACGAGGGGACAAGACTGACACACTGCATCAGGATGCATAAGCGGCTGTTCGGAGTAGATGTGAAGAAGATAGGCGGTGATGCGAGTTATGCCGGAAATGCCAACCGTGAGATGTGCACAAGTAATGGCATCCAGACATCCTTTGTCCAGAAAGGCAAGCGAGCGAAGGAGAAACGGGAAAAGGACTTTGTGAGACAGGAACTTGCGCGAGTTCGCGCCACGGCGATGGATGGATCGTTCGGAACGCAGAAGGAGCATGACGGGTCAAGGCTAGGAATAAGGAGACAGAGATCCTGTACATCTTCTTCGGCATTCACACGGCGAATGTAGTGCTGCTGGCAGAGAGGCTGATGGAGCAACAACTGGCGGAAGCCGCATAGTTGAAAAGCTAAACGGTCCCAAGCGGAGTCCTCGAAAGAGAACTCCTGGCTGGTGATAGAAATATAACGCGAAATCCAGGCGATGAAGCCCGTACCAAGCGGAAAATGATATAAAACGACGACTTGGATGCGGCAGCAAACATGGGATGGCTCCCGACCGGCTCAAATTGAAAACATTAAACGACAATCCCTACGTAATGTCACCAAACTTCTAAGCATCTACATGAAAGACTATCTGCTGTTTACATTTATCCTGCTGTTTTTGAAGGCGCACAGTTAAACTTAATTTGGCGACAGGCCCTTTTAACATGAAGAAGATATCACGATATAGGGCAAACAAACAATGTTCGTTACCTCACCCGATATCGTGACGTTTCGACAGACACCCCTCATTCAGGCACATTCAACATTGACTTACTTGCCACCATATATTGCTGACCGGGCGACGTCAAGCGTCTTCGGCAACAGTTTGGCATAGGTCTTTTCGGTGACGATTACGGATGAATGACCAAGGAGATTACTGAGGACTTACGCCCCTGTTGATGGCCCTTACGGCGAAGGTATGCCTGACAACATGAGTGGTCAGACCGACATTGAGATTCAGTTCTTTTCCTATCCTGCAGAGAACGCCATTCTGGGAGCGCGTCTTGGACATACGCTGGGCGTACAATGACTGCTGGTCAGTCATGTCTGTCTGCGGGTCCAACAACCTGAAGACAAATCGTTGCCGTCGCCCCGACCACCGCCTCAGTATATCCATCGCCGTAGGAGAAAGCGGCACACTCACTTCCTGCCGAGTCTTATATTTGTAACCGGAATCGAGAAATGCAGCAAAAGTGGTAACCAGAGTGCAACATAAA
>ENA-UOIY01002027-UOIY01002027.1-human-gut-metagenome-genome-assembly--contig:-P114-NODE-2027-length-17584-cov-6.729762_pt1 | contig 17584 bp, 16 predicted proteins | sample MGYA00242335_ERZ723882 | MGnify/ENA metagenome assembly ERZ723882
CTTTTTATCCGTGCAGTCTCTTTCTTATTATTGTTATGACATATTTTAATATAATAATCTATATTTCTTTATACCTGGTCATACTGGATGGAATCCTTTACCATCTGCGCATGCTGAGGTCCCATAAGAAGACGGATCAGCTCAATCCCCAGATCTAAAGCATATCCAAGTCCTCTTGCGGTAGTAATATTTCCATCGGTGATCACGCCCTGACGGGTGTAGGAAACGCCCTCTAACTTGTCTTCAAAACCCGGATAGCAGGTGGCTGTTCTTCCTTTTAACAGTCCCATTTCCCCAAGGATGCTTGGAGCTGCGCAAATAGCTGCAATGCGCCGTCCCTGCTTATTGGCCTTGCAAATAGCATTCTTTAAGCCTTCGTGGGCTTTTAATGTATTGGTTCCTGGCATTCCTCCCGGCAGGAATAATACATCTGCATCTTCTGCTGCTGTTTCATCAAAAAGGGCATCTGCCTGAAAATGAATATGATGAGAGCCTGTAATCTCACGGCTTCCTGTTACTGATACCAATGTTACCTCTGCTCCGGCACGGCGAAGGACATCTACTACTGCAAGACATTCTACTTCTTCCAGTCCATCTGCAAGAAATGCAAAAACTTTTGACATTTTAATTCCCCTTTACGCAATGATGTTGGAAGCCAATATTTTGGCCTCCTATATGTGTAACCGATCTGAAACTTTATTTATTTTACCATTTTTCCCTTTTTCTGAAAAGAGATAAATGCTATGATAGTGTATACTAAAAAGTGCAAAATATTGTTAAAAAAGCACACAAACCGGAAGGAGAATTTACAATGGAAATCGAAAGAAAATTTCTTGTTAAACAAATCCCTGAGGGATGTACATCTTTTCCCTGCAGACAGATCGAACAGGCCTACTTAAATACAGATCCTGTTGTCCGCATCCGCCGGGATAATGATGACTACTATCTCACCTACAAAGGAAAAGGCCTCTTATCCAGGGAAGAATACAATCTTGCACTGAATAAAGAAGCCTATGAACATCTGCTGACCAAGGCAGACGGTATTATCCTTACAAAAAAGAGATATATGATCCCGGTTCCGGGAAGTGATCACCTTACCATCGAATTAGACGTCTTTGAAGGCCACTACCACGGCCTTATCCTTGCAGAGGTAGAATTTGCCAGTGAAGAAGAAGCAAAGGCATTTAATCCGCCTGCATGGTTTGGAGAGGACGTTACCTTCTCCGGTGAATATCACAACAGCCGCCTGTCCCAGGGATAACTATCATTATTTCTTAGCAATGTACTTTCTGATATCCAGAGCAATTGCAACTACGATAACAATACCCTGTGCAATGTACTGGTAGTTGGTGTCAACACCCAGATACTGTAAGCAGGTCTTTAAGATCTCAAATACCAGAACACCGATGAGAACACCGGAGATACGTCCGATACCACCATTTACAGATACACCACCGATGGTGCAGGCTGCGATTGCTTCCAGCTCCCATCCATAACCCATGTTTACAGAGGAACCGCCGGACTTAGCGCCTACTAAGAAGCCGCCCAGTGCATAGCAAGCTGCTGCTGTAATATAGATGATGATCTTGGTCTTCTTTGTATTTACGCCGGAAACCTCTGCTGCCTGCTCATTTCCGCCGATAGCGTACATATATTTGCCGTGAGGCATCTTGTTATATACGAACCACATTACAATACCAACTGCTAAAGCGATCAGGAACAGATATGGGATCACACCAAATAACTGGCCCTTTGCTACTTCTGTATAAGCGGCACGATAACCACCGATCGGAGTTGCATTGGTGTAAACCAGGCAGACACCATATACGATCAGCTGCATACCCAAAGTTCCGATAAATGCAGGAACCTGCAGATAAGAAACTACGATACCGTTGATGGCACCAAAGATAGCACAAACTGCTACGCAGATCAGAAGCACTACTGCTACCCACCATACACCATAAAATGGCATGTTAGGGAAGAACTTGCCGCTGTAATCCGCTTTCTGAAGTAAAGTACCTGCTAAGCAGGCAGATAAACCTACCATACGTCCTGCTGAAAGGTCTGTACCTTTGGTGATCAGACACCCGGATACGCCGCAGGCGATGATAAAACGTGGTGCTACGTTAAGAGCAATATTCTTTAAGTTGGAGCCGGATACGAATGTCGGCTGCATGATACCGGTGTAGATTGCTAATAACACCAGAACGACTATAATTCCGTTATTGATAAGGAAATCTTTTAAATTAAATTTTTTCGCTGTCATGGCTTAATCCTCCTGCTTGGACTCTGTGGTTGATTTACCCTGGAGATCAAATTGTGTTGCAAATGACATGATCCGCTCCTGGGTTGCTTCTTCCCCTTCTACTTCACCGGTGATACGTCCGTTGCACATTACGATAATACGGTTGGACATACCGATCAGTTCCGGCATTTCTGAGGAGATCATAATAATGGATTTACCCTGTTTTACCAGGTCGATCATAATCTGATAGATCTCATATTTCGCACCTACGTCAATACCTCTTGTAGGTTCATCCATGATCAGGATATCCGGATTGTTTGCAAGCCAGCGGGCAATGATAACTTTCTGCTGGTTACCACCGGAAAGAGACTGGATCAGCGTCTTTCCGCTTGGTGTCTTGATGTTTAACTTCTGGATACTGTCTTTTACAACGGCATCTACCTTTTTCTGGTCGATCACACCTGCATTGGTGTAGTTTTTATAGGAAGCAATGGCCGTATTGTCGTTGATGCTGAGGCATCCTAAGATACCGGTTCCACGACGGTCTTCTGTGATCATACCAATGGAATTATCGATAGCATCTTCTGGCTTTTTAATATCTACTTTCTTTCCAAGAACTTCCACAGTACCACTTGCAATGTGACGCATACCAAAGATAGCTTCCATCATCTCTGTTCTCTGGGCACCTACCAGACCGCCGAATCCTAAGATCTCGCCCTTCTTTAATTCAAAGGAGCAATCTTGGAAGGAACGCTCATGGATACTGCACAGATGTTCTACTTTCAGAACTGTTTCATCTGTTCTGTAGTCTTCCTTTGGAGGATATACATTGGTCAGCTCACGTCCAACCATCTGTTTTACGATTTCATCATCGGAGATATCCTTTACCTCCCAGGATCCTACATATGTACCATCTCGCATGATGGTAATATCGTCTGCGATCTGACGGATCTCAGCCATCTTGTGGCTGATATATATCATAGAAACGCCTCTGGACTTTAAGTCCCTGATAATGCGGAACAGCGCTTCTACTTCATTATCAGTCAGAGAGGATGTGGGCTCATCCAGGATCACGATTTTTGCGTGCTGGCTGACTGCCTTTGCAATCTCTACTGACTGCATCTGTCCAATTGACAATGTTCCTAGTTTTGCCTTAGGATCAAAATTCATCTTTACATCTTTTAACCATTTTTCAGCTTCGCTGTTCATGGTCTTATGGTCTACCATTTTAAGAGGACCAATATTCTTCATGGGGTATCTTCCCAGATACATATTCTCTGCAATGGAACGATCCGGTATCGGCTGCAGTTCCTGATGAACCATTGCCAGACCCTTGTGAAGGGCGTCATCCGGGTTCGTTATCATTGTTTTTTCACCATCTATGATGATCTGTCCCTCATCCATCTTATAAATGCCGAAAAGACATTTCATAAGGGTAGATTTTCCTGCGCCATTTTCCCCCATCAGCGCATGGACAGTTCCGGGACGTACTTTCAAGTTAATTCCATCCAGTGCCTTTACGCCAGGGAAGCTTTTACTGACCCCTATCATTTCCAGTCTGTACTGTTCTGCCATCCCGTTACTCCTTTCAATTCCTTTGACGCTTTTTCTATGCCCTCCGGGAGCATATTTTCCTTAAAAATCGGGTGTGACGGAATGACCCGCACACCCGATAAATAGTCAGTTAACTGTAACTTATTTTAACTTGTCAAGGATTTCCTGTGCGTTTGCGTTAGTAACCTTGATGTAGTCTACAGGGATCTTGGCATCAACTTCTTCGCCGCCGATGAACTTAACAGCTGCATCTGCTGCTGCCTTAGCCTGTGAGAAGTGATCGTTAAATACAGTACCGGTCTGCTTGCCATCGATAACGTTCTGAACTGCCTCGGTCAGAGCATCTACACCTACTAAGTAGATATCCTCATTTACCTTACGTCCAGCTGCTTCGATTGCCTGTAAAGCGCCCAGTGCCATTGCATCGTTGTTGCAGAAGATAACTTCGATCTTGTCGCCATACTGGTTTAAAGCATCCTGTGCGATCTGCTGTGCCTTAGCCTGATCCCAGTCACCACGCTGCTTTAACAGCTCTTCTACTTCTACGTCTGCATCTGTTAATGCCTTAACAGAGAATTCAGTTCTGTACTGAGCATCTACGTTCTCAGGGTCGCCCTGGATCATGATGTAGGAAACTTTTCCGTCACCATTGATATCGCCCTTGGTCTCTGTCTCTAAGATCTCTTCGCCCTGATATGTACCGGACTGTCTTGCATCACAGCCTACATAAGTAGCGTTGATCTTTTCGTCAACCCATCTCTGCTCTTCTGCCTCATCTGGCTCACGGTTGATGAAAACAACAGGGATACCTGCATCTTTACACATATCTGTGATCTCTGGTGCGGAAGAAGCCTGTACCAGGTTCAGGATCAGAACATCATACTTCTGGGTGATGAAGTTATTGATCTGGTTGGTCTGCTCTGCCTGATCGCCCTTACCATCCTGGATAACTACGTTCTCAGCCTTGAATCCAAGATCCTCGGTCAGGTAACGCTGTAATTCCTGTCTGTACAGAGTCATAAAGTTATCATCAAATTTATAAATGCTGATGCCCACTTTCTTATCTGCTACATCTGCTGTTCCAGCTGCCTGTGCTGCAGTCTCTGCTGCTTCCTTAGCTGCCTCTGTAGCTGCTTCGCTTGCTGCTGTAGTTTCCTTAGCTGCTTCAGTAGGAGCTGCTGTTGTAGCGGTACTTCCGCCGCCGCAGGCTGCCAGTGAAAGTGCCATTGCGGATGCCATAGCTGCTGCTGTAACCTTCTTAACTAATCTCATAATTGTAATCCTCCCTATACATATAATTTTGTTTTTTATCGCCTTTTGGTGTATTTTCCTTAACGACAAGCACATTATAAGCCCCGGTTGTGCATTTTTCCATATGATTTTTTAAGGAGTATTATGAAATTTCTTTGATTTTACATTATTGCTGAATTTTTTTATTGTTTTTATGTCATTTATTGTCAGTTTCTGTTGCATCTTCCTGGGTTATCCCCTTCTGGCTGCACCAGAAATATTTTCCATTTTCCAATTTTATGCTCTCATCAACAGGAAGCCCCCTGCTTAAAGAAGCTGCGATCTGGAAAATGGCATTTGCATAGCCTTCTTTATCTGCTGCTACCGTTCCAAAAAGTTTTCCTGCCTTTAATGCCTCCATTCCAGGCGGCGTAGCATCGATCCCCACTATTTTGATCATACCCGGAAGGATTCCCGCCCGGTCAATAGCATCGATAGCGCCCAGGGCCATATCATCATTATTAGCCACCACCAGTTCGATCTGATCCGGATATTCTGTAAGCCACTGCTCCATCATGGCAGATGCCTGGCTGCGTTCCCAGCTGGCAATACCTCCTGTGATTTTTTCCAAAGGCACTCCACCGTCCTTTAATGTCTGTATGGACCATTCAGTACGGATCAGGGAATCCTGATGATTGCTCTCTCCTTCTAATAGCACATAGCTGACGATCCCATCACCGTTGCGGTCAAGACTTGAGGAATCTTTTTTATAGGCATCTACCAGGATCCTTCCTTCAAAAACAGCAGAATCCTTTGCATCAGCCCCTACATAATAAAGCTTCTCCCACCGGTTCATGTCTTCTTCTACCGGCTCTCTGTTAAAAAAGATCACCGGCACATCCGCTGCCATGGCTTTATCAATAACTACAGAAGCTGCAAACCGGTCTACAATATTGACACATAAGGCATCACAGCCTAACTCCAGCATCCGGTCCACCTGATTGTTCTGGGTATTCTGGTTACTTTTTGCGTCTAAAATATCCAGTGTTACCTTGATGCCTTCCTTCCGCTCATATTCTTTAGCCTTTTCTTCAATATAAGAGCGAAGTGTGCTGAGAGAAGAAGTCCCACACGTATCTCCTTAGATGCCGCTTCTTTTTTCGCTCCGTTTCCTGCTACAATAAACAGGCAGATGATCACTATTACAGCGATCATACTAAACAGCATCGCCCCGGTTCCTTTTGTTTTCTTCATTATCATTTCCCCCTATTCCATAGGATAGAGCATTTTCTCATATACACCAGAGGCCAGTTCCTGCTGATCCAGATAAACCAAATCTAACAAAGTCTCCTGCTTCTGCCTGCCTGCATGAATGGCTTCTACTGCTTTTTTTATACTTAAATATCCCTGGCTGAACTGGTCATAGGTCACTAGTCCATCAATAATGCCCTGATCCAGATAATTTAAGATCCCGGTAGTGGAACCAATGCCGTAAAGGGCAGACACATGTTCCCTGTAAACAGAACTTTCATTTAAGATACCCGCTGTCTGGTCTAAGGAGCGCACATCCAGGGCGATCACCTCTACCTTGTCTTTTCCCGGATAAACCGTATTTTCCACCACCTTGCGGAAGGTATTTTCTTCTTTTGCCTCATATAGCTCAAAGGGGATCTGTTTATCATTTAAAACAGAGCAGACCCCTTCATAGACATCCTGTACTCCATTGTAATCCATTCCCTGGGTAAACAGACAGATCTTTTCATCTGAAAGATCCTTTTCAGCCGCCTTTTCCCCCAGGATCCTTCCTGCCTCAAAGTAATCAATGAAAAGTGAATCTGTCACAAACTCGCTGGGAGAAGATGCGCCCACAAATATCACCGGGCATCCCGGTTTTAAGCCTTCCAGATCCATAACTGCTTTTTTTTCCTCTACCGGTTCGATGACCACAGCCCCAGCCCCATCACGGATCTCCCTGGCGGCCAGCTCGATCTGCTGTTCCTGGTCTTTCTGGTCATAAAGAGTGATCAGTCTCACATCACTTCTCAGATCTGTGGCTGCTTTTTCCATTCCTTTTCTGAAATTCTGGTAATAATCGTCTGTGTCTTCACTTAAGATCACAGAAATGGAGTCGATCTGCACAGCACGTTCTTTTATGATCAGATCCGTAGAAGACAGCAGAAACAACAGGACCAGAAAAACAGCACCTATACATAACAGTATTTTTTCTCTCTTAGGCATGTTTCTCCTCCTTTCCCACTGCTTCTTCATAAGCAATTGCAGGAAGATGGATCCGCACAGTAGTTCCCTCATCTGGCTCCGACTCTATAGAAAGCCCGTAGTTTTTGCCAAAATACAAATGGATCCGTTCATTTACGTTCTTTACGCCAATCCCGGAACCTCTTCTGGAAGGAACATGACCGGTATCTGTAAACAGACGCTCTACTTGTTCCTCCGTCATGCCAAGCCCATTGTCCTCCACACTCAGGTAAAGATTCTCTTCCTCTTTCCATGCCCGTATTTTGATCTCACCGTCACCATCCATAAACTCCATGCCATGATAAATGGCGTTTTCCACCATAGGCTGCAAGATCAGCTTTAAACTGGCAAGTCCTAATACCTCTTCCTCTGCCTCTATGGAATAAGAAAATTTATTTTTATAGCGCATATGCTGGATCATCAGATAGTTTTTTACATGCTCCAGTTCATCCCTTACCGGGATAATGCTTTTTCCCTTACTTAAACTGATACGGAAGAAACGCGCCAATGCGGTTACTGCTTTCACTGCTTCTGACTGTTTTTCATTTTCGATCATCCACACAATGATATCTAAGGTATTATAAAGGAAATGGGGATTAATCTGGGACTGTAAAGTATCAAATTCGCTTTTTCGCTTAGATTCATGCTCTGCCACAATGTCATCCATAAGGCGCTTGATCTGCCTTGCCATATTCTGAATGGATTTTCCCAGATGCTGGATCTCGTAAGATCCCCCTGTGTAAACTTCTGTTTCCAAATTTCCCTCCTCAATCTGATTTACAGATTTTTCCAGTTCCTTAATAGGGTCTGTGATCCTGGAAGAAATATAGGAATTGATGATAGTCAGGATAAACAGCACCAGCGCAATAATGAACACGATCAAAATACGGGTCTTGATCGCATTTAAGGATACTGTGTCAAGGGGCATGACACCTACGATCCTCCAGCCTGTATATCCCACCGTTTTTACCGACACCATACGGGTCTGTCCCTGCCACTGCTCCTGGTAATTTCCATCTTTTAACACGGCAGTATTATCATTGTTTTCTGCTACAATGCCGGAGCTTATCAGCTGGCCGTCCGGGTGATAGATCAGGTTCCCGTTGCTGTCTGTAAGATACACATAGCCTCCTTTTGCCAGGTTCATACCATCAAATAACTGTTCTAAGCTGTTATAACGCAGATCGATGAGAAGAACACCCTGGTCTGTATAGGGGCCGTCTGTGATCTCCACAGCTCTTGCCACAGATACCACCCAACGGTACTGGCTGTCTCCTGTGTCAAAAATATGCTGTACATGAGGCATGGAAAAATGAAGGTTTTCTGTTTTTTCCAAAGCCGCCATAAACCAATCCTGGTCTGCCACCCTGGCATTGTTCTTTAATCTTGCTGCGGGAACCGACTCTAACAATTCCCCTTCTTTTGAAAACAGGGCAATATTTTCTACATTGTCCTTGTTATTATCATAAAGGAGCGTGATCTCCCCGTTAATAGAACCGTCAGAAAGATTGGCATTTTTAATCACGCCGTAATACAGGGAATCTGAAAGCTTCATCACCAGACGCAGATAAGAGTCCATTGTCCGGCCTAACTGGTTGATGAGGATGCGGTTCTCCTCCTGAAGTGCAGAGGACATCTGTCCTGACAGCCGTCCGTAAAGAGAAACTCCGATAAAAATACTGGCTGCCAGAGCGGTAATGGTAAAATACATGAATATAATGGAACGGATACTGGCATTTTGAAGCCGGTGTTTTCGTTGTTTCAAAAACATTATTTTGCTCCTCTGAATTTTGTAGGCGAAATACCAAATCGTTTCTTAAATACATAGCTGAAATAATTCTGCTCCTGGTATCCTACCTTTGCCGCGATCACATATGTCTTGTCATCTGTTTTGTTTAAAAGCTCCACTGCTTTATCCAGACGGACTTCCGTAAGATAAGCTACATAAGTCTTTCCTGTTTCTTTCTTAAACATGGTAGAAAAATAAGCCGGGCTCATATGCAGGTGACGGCAGATCTTCTCCACAGACAGCTCCGCATCCTGATAGTTGTCCATAATATACTGCCTGGCTTCCTGGATCACCTGTTTTGTAGTATTATCACGTTCTGTATTCACAGACTGGTTTACTGCAATGGCAGCCTGAAGAAGCCATTTTGCAAAATCTTCCTTTTTCTGGGTACTGGAGATCAGGGCAAAGGCCTCATTTAAGTTGGACTCCCCCTTGAATATAGTCTCCATGTCCAGATCATACATCTGCACCAGCTGGATCATACAGTTTAATACACTTAACATATAGGTCTGGCACTGACGCTGATGGACTTTTGCATCACTGATCTTATCCGCGATTTTATGTACTGCTTCTTCGATCTTTTCCTGAGGACCAAATTTCACAGCACCTACCAGCTCTGCCTCATCTTTGCTGTCAAACTGCAGCTTTCCCCTGCTTACCGGCTCCACGTCGTTGATATAAATGGTATTTCCAGCCCCTACAATGGCCTTATAACCTAAAGCATTGACTGCATCCTTGTAAGATTCGCAAATCATGCCCAGATCCTGGGTACTGTGTCCAATGCCAATGGTAATAGGAACTGCCAGGATCTTTCTGGTCTCTTTGCAGATATCTCCTAATACAGCAGTCAGTCCGGTCTGGGAATTTTCCTCGTCAATAGCTGCGATCACACCGATCTGTGCATCACTGCTTCCGGTAGAGTTAAAAATAGAAAAATGACAGTAATTTCCCAGCTTTTCTTCCAGGATCTGCATGACAGAAATAGGGATCAGGTCCTGCTCCCTGTGGATAGCCAGTTCGCCTTCCCGCTCCTCCTCTGGCCTGTCAATACCTACGGCTGCTGCCACCCATTTCTGGGCACCGGAAAGGGAGATACCATACTCTTTTAAACGGGTCTGCACAGTTTCATAAGCTATGGGGGCATTTACCAGTTCATTTAAAAACTGTTCCCGGAGGATCGGCAGGCTTTTTATATAATTTTCCCGCAAAAGGTTTACATTTCGCTTCTGTTCGATCTCCTGATCCAGATTTGCCTTTATCTTTTGTAAAATGGCAGTCAGCTCTTCTACGTTTACCGGCTTTAGTATGTATTCTGTAACATTTAATTTAATTGCCTGCTTAGCATATTCAAAATCATCATAACCGGAAAAAATGACGATCTTCATGGACGGGTATTTCTGGCGCACACGTTCTGCCAGTGTCAGTCCGTCCATATAGGGCATACGGATGTCGGTCAGGATCAGATCCGGTTCCAACAGTTCGATCTTTTCTAAGGCATCTTCCCCGTTTTCCGCGTCCCCGGCTACTAAAAAGCCGTTTTCCTCCCATTTGATCTTGCGGATAATACTTTTTCTTATCTCTTCCTCATCATCTACAAGGATAATACGATATAGTTTCATGCTTTCTGTCCCCTTTTATTATCATATGTACTCTCGGAGTCTTTCCTGCACTTGCCTTTGCGGCCGATTTTCCGCCAGTCGCACCCGAATTTTATCAACGTACGCACCGCGTACGCCTCAGAAATTTGGGCACAACTGGCAAAAAATCTTCTCGCAAAATCAAGTACAAAAAGATTCCGAGAGTACATTCATGACCAAACTGCAGCCCTTTATTTGATACCGTATAATAGAGCATTGCAGATGGCTGCCGCCACATTGCTGCCGCCTTTTCTGCCTTCTGCCACAATGTATGGTGTATCTTTCAGTGAAAGGATCAGTTCTTTTGACTGGATCACATTAACAAAGCCTACAGGCGCACCAATGATCAGGGCCGGTTTTATTTTTCCCTCCCGGATCAGCTCATAAAGGCGTATAAGCGCCGTAGGGGCATTTCCAATAGCAAAGATACAAGGTCTCTCTCCGCCTCCAAATAATTTTGCCGCCTTATCCATACTTGCCACCGCTCTTGTGCTACCCTTTTCCTTGGCCTCTGCTGCCACATCTTCATCTGCCATAAAGCACAAGGCTTCTCCCCCATAACTTTCCAGACGCTTTTTGTTCACACCGGACCAGCCCATTTTTGTATCGGTAATGATCACGCCTCCGTTTTTAATGGCTTCCCTTGCTTTTTCTACTGCATGCTCAGAAAATTTCAGATGATCTGCATAGTCAAAATCCGCTGTTGTATGAATAGCCCGCATGATTACCGGTGCCAGTTCCGGTTCCAGTTTCTTTCCCATAGCCTTTAATTCTTCACTGATGATCTCAAAGCTTCTGTGTTCTATATCTGACGGAAGCACCTGTTCTATATGTATTTTTTCTTCCAGTCCCATGATCTCATATATCTTTTCCATATCCAGACTCTCCCGCAATATTTCTGCCAGTTTATCATACTGTTCTTCTTTATATGCCCTGTAATCCAGCTGTCCTGCCATTTCCAGGGTAATGCCCTTTCTGGCTGCAAGGGCAGCTGCTATGGTCTCACAGATACCAGGAGCGTCAAATATACCGTGGACATAGGAACCATAAAGGTTTTTCCTGTTCCAGCCGCAGGGGATGCCTTTAACTTCCCTTACTCCGGTATTCTCTCCTGCATTTAACAGACAGAGCGGCTGTTCCTTTTCCCTGCTCTTTGTACGGCCCATATGAATCTCATAGCCAGTAAGTTTCTTTCCTGAAAGCTCCCTGAAACAGCCGTAAAGTTCCCCGAAACGTCCCTCTGTCTGGGTACGTACTTTTTCTTCTTCAAATTCCGTTTCTACAGGGAAAAGACCCATTCCACGGATCTTTCCTTTGTAGGACGACTCAATGGCAAGTTCGTCCACCAGCCATTCTCCCATCATCTGGAAACCGCCGCAGATTCCCCATACAGGCACCTGCTTTGCCGCCAGTTTTAAGACAGCTGCTTCCAGACCATTCTGACGCATCCACAGAAGATCATCAATGGTATTTTTTGTTCCCGGAAGGATCACCATATCCGGCTGTTTCAGCTCAGAGGGCTTTGAAACATAACGGATGGAAACCTCGTTCATACGTTCAAAAGCATCCATGTCTGTAAAATTGGAAATTTTTGGAAACCGGAGCACTGCAATATCGATGCAGCCCTTCTGTCTGGTATTTCCAAGTTTGGTGCTTAAGCTGTCTTCATCTTCAATATCTACGTTCATATAGGGAACGACACCTGCCACCGGTATCCTGCAAAGATCCTCTAACTGGCGAAGTCCCGGCTCCAGGATCGTCTTATCTCCCCGGAATTTATTGATGATAAGTCCCTTTATGCGATTCCGTTCTTCAGGCTCCAAAAGCTCTACTGTCCCGTAAAGCTGGGCGAAAACCCCGCCCCGGTCAATATCCCCGGCAAGCAGCACCGGTGCATCTACCATGGCAGCCAGTCCCATGTTTACAATATCATCTGATTTTAAGTTGATCTCTGCCGGACTTCCTGCACCTTCAATCACGATCACATCATATTCTTCGTCCAGGTGTTTGTATGCTTCCATGATCTGGGGAATCAGCTGTTTTTTATAAGCAAAATAATCTTTTGCCCGCATGTTTCCAATAGAAACGCCATTTACGATCACCTGGGAACCTACATCAGTAGTTGGTTTCAGCAAAATGGGGTTCATGTACGCAGAAGGCTTCACTCCCGCCGCTTCTGCCTGGACCACCTGGGCACGGCCCATTTCCAGCCCATCTTCTGTAATAAAAGAATTTAAAGCCATATTCTGGGATTTAAAAGGTGCTGTTTTATAGCCGTCCTGGGCAAAAATGCGGCACAGGCCTGCTGCGATCAGGCTTTTTCCCGCATTGGACATGGTTCCCTGTATCATAATGGATCTTGCCATGGATTTATTCCTCCTTTTCAGGTTTATGTTCTCCCGGAAACTGTACACTGGGAAAGTTTATGCAGAAATTCCCGGTTTTCTTCTTCTGTTTTTACGCAGATGCGGTAGCAGGAAGCATCCAGACCCGGATAATTAGAGCAGCTGCGGATAAGGACCCCCTGTTTTAACATACGGTCATACATCCCAGCTGTCTCTTTGCCGGCATTTTTCTGCTCCTGACCTGTGTTTTTCTCCTGTTCTGTGCTTTTTACAGCTGCTTCTTGCAAAATCCTTTCCTTAAAGAAAATATAATTGGCCTGGGACGGATAAACGATATATCCCAGTTTTTCTAATGCTGCTTCCATTTTATTTCTCTGCTCATGGATCAGTTTTCTGGTTTTCAGCACATATTCTGTCTCTTTTAAAGCTGCAATTCCTGCTTTCTGGGCCAGTCCCGAAACAGACCAGGGCTGTCTTACCTGAGAGATCCTTGTTAAAACCTCCCCGCTGCTGCACAGTGCATATCCTAAGCGCATTCCAGCCATGGCATAGATCTTTGTAAACGCTTTTAATACAAAGACATGCGGAAGCTTCTCTAAAAACGGAATAACACTGTAAGCCTCCGGCTCATCTAAAAACTCTCCAAAACACTCATCCACAACCAGAAATGTATTTGTCCTTTCGCAGGTTTCTGCCAGTTTTAAGACCTGTTCCTTCTTCACAGCAATGCCTGTTGGGTTATTGGGATTGCATAAAAACAAAATGTCCCAGCCCTTTAAGGCTGCTGATACAGACTGGTCTTTCTCCAGGCAGCTGATTTTAGCAGGATCTGCAGACACCGGATCAAAACTGTTTTTTTCTATAATCTGACATAATTCATCCACATCCAAGCAATACCCATTTTCCTCTTTCAGATAAAAAAGACTGATATCACAGCCTGCCGCCTTTAAAGCCTGTTCATATTCCAGAAAAGAAGGGGCTAAAAGCAGGGCTTTTTCCGGTTTCAGGGCAAATGTAAGACCAAAGATCAGATCTGCCGCACCATTGCCACAGATGATCCAGTCACAAGATACCTTATGATAGTCAGCTAATGCATTTACCAGATCTGTACACCGGCTGTCCGGATAGACGCAGCACACCTGCTCTTTAATACATCGTGCCAGTTCTTCTTTCACTCCCTGAGGCAGTCCTAAAGGGTTAATGTTAGCGGAATAGTCCATTGAAACCTTGTTACTGTAAATATCACCGCCGTGCTGATATTGGGTATGCATGTGGATTCCTTCTTTCAAAAATTAATATCTATATTCCCCTCGTATCCCGGTCTGGCCAGGAAAGAGGATTTTTGAATAATCATTATAGCCTGACTGCTGCCAGGATCACCAGCAGCACTGCCATCAGTATCCCCTCTGCCAAAAACATTAAAAGGGATGCTTTCCATATATCTTCCGGGACGATCTCCCTGTCATTATCTCCGATAAACTGTTTCTTGTGAAGAACCCCAAAGTACCAGGCATCTCCTGCAAGACGCAAATGAAGGGCTCCCGCACAGGCTGCCTCTCCATGAGCAGAATTGGGGCTGTCATGCTTTCTGCGGTCCCTTAAGAATATACGCCAGGCATTTTTCCCGTCTGCCCCGGGAAGCAGATATGCTGCCAGTGTAAGCAGACAGCCGGAAATGCGGGCTGGTATAAAGTTTAATACATCATCCAGCTTTGCAGCTGTCCGGCCAAACAGGATATATTTATCATTCCTGTAGCCAATCATGGAATCCATGGTGTTTACTGCCTTATAAAAGGTACCGCCCAACGGTCCGAAAACTGCCATAAATAAAAATGGAGCGATCACACCATCTGAGGTATTTTCTGCCACAGTTTCCACTGCTGCTCTGGTAATGCCTGCTTTGTCCAGAACTTTGGTATCACGGCCTACGATCATGGAAACAGCCTTTCTTGCCCCTTCTATATCTCCCTTTTTTAGTTCCCTGCATACCTTCATGCTTTCCACACAGAGACTTTTGGCTGCCAGAAGCTGATAACAGAAAAAGCTTTCCAGAAGAAATCTTGCCGTCAGACCCAGATATTTTCCTGTTACCTGAAAAAGCAGCCCAGGCATGATGATCCAGAAAAGGCACATAGTCATGGTAAGAAAAGTTCCTGCAAGCCGTGGCTTTTCAGAAAAAAGTTTACGCAGATCCTTTTCCAGACTGCTTATCATATTCCCCATCAGGCGTATCATATGGGGAAAATTATAGGGATCTCCAAAGATCCAGTCCAGAATACTGCCTGTTAAAAGGGCCAGCCCATGCAGCTGCCATAACTGTATCCATTCCATTGTTATGTTACTATCCTTTCCTAATATCAGAGTGATCAAAATACCTTTTGTCCCCAACATCATTATATCAAACATTACTCTTATAAGCTGTCATGCTTTTCACATTTTCATTTTCTCTACTTTAAACGGGTTCCAAGCCCGCAGCAGACCCGCCATACTTCCTCTGATCTTTCTGCCAGCAGACAGCAGATACGGCCTGTTTCTTCCCTGTACTCCCGCTCAAACGGATCTACAGGAACAATGCCGTAACCAATCTCATCTGTGACCAGAATACGGTGAGGACCGGCAGTGTATATGACCTCTGCCATTTTTTTCCAGTCCGGCAGACCTGTAGGCATTATTTCAAATACGCCTTTTTCCTGCTCATCCGGCAATCCCAGCGTCTCATCTTTTTTTAATATCCGCCGCACCAGCAGGTGAAAATTCCGGCTCCATGCAGAGGCAAGAAACTCTTCCCAGGTGGCTGTTTCTCCATCTGTCCAAAGATCTGTCTTTAAATTTTCCAGATGGTCTTTCTGGATTTCCCCGTCTTTCTCTATTTTTTTATTTTCCTGTATCCTGCTTTCAAAATGTTCTCTTGCAAAAGAAGATTTTCCCTGACATCTTCCTCCAATGACCATGATCATCTGTTTTTTCTCCTTTGACACTCACATCATTTTTATAACATTTTCAATAAAAATGCCACTGCAGTCAGACAGCCCAGTTCCTCTGTCTGCAGGAAAAATCCGGCCAGATCCCCGGTAATACCTCCGAAGTTCTTTTTTGACCATTTATCATACCAGGCAAAAAGCACTCCCTGAAACACCAGGCATACTCCATAAATTTTTATCCCCTGCATACCCCAGATCCCAAAAGCCGTCACTGCGATGAGTGCCAATAACAGGATCAGGATCTTTTTATCCAGCTTTTTTTCAGATGCCTGGGAAAATGTGGCTGCCAGCCCGTTGTTTTTCGCTGAAGGGAGCATGATTACAGAAAGGCCGCTGAACACCCGTTCACTGGACAAAAACAATACTGGATAAAATATGGCTTTTCCCTGTGCATTTTTGCAAAACTCATACATGCTCCCTGTATATAATAATAAATATACAGCCGCACAGATCACTGCGAAAGCCCCTAAATGAGGATCTTTTAATATTTCCAGTTTTTTCGTCCTGTCTCCATAGGAATGGACTGCATCCATAGTATCCATAAAGCCATCCATATGGATACCCCCTGTTACAAGAAAGGGAATGGCAGATGCCCACAGAAATCTTATGCCCACAGACAGATCAAACTGTGCTGCAATAACCAGCCAGAGGCCCAAAAGGCATCCCTGCACAGCACCTACCAGCGGAAAAAAGCACATGGCATGGTTCATTTTTTCTTTGGTCCACTCTACCTGGGGCACAGGGATCTTTGAATACATGGATATTGCGATCAGACAGGAATCTAACCATTTCATACAGTTTCTCGTTCCTTTCATTAATGATATACTCCCAAAATCCTTTTGAACTTGATTTTGCAGGAAGATTTTTGGCCAGTTGTACACAAGGTATCTGAAAGACTTAGTGAGGGCATTTAACTGGTATACCGTATACTACTTCAACCACCTCTGAGGCCATTTTCGCCAGACGGCAGTTCACAAGCCCCAGAAGACGGATATATTCTAACGTCTCTTTTTCATACATTTCCCCGTCAGAGCCCACTTCATTGGTGATCACTGCGAAAAAGCCAGCTGCTTTATCGATCTTTACAATATCGGCACAGATTTTTTCTGCTAATGCCTCTATGCGTCTGTCTGGTTCTAACTCTGTTCCATAGGAACTACCAAACATTTCGTTGGCGGTGAGGTTGGAAACACATTCCAACAGCACTGCACGTTTCCTGTGCCCCGTTTTTTCCATTTTTTCTGGATCTTCCAGCTTCGTCTGTCCATTCTGACTGTCTGGATGGCCTGCATAGATCGTCTCCAACACTTTTTCCCGGCCCACATCTTTCGGGCTCTCAATGGTGATAAATCCTTTTCCCTGACGAAGTTTTTTATGCCGCTCCACTTTTTTTCTGCCTTCTTCCCCAAATACTTCCATGGTGGCAATATAATACCGGGTCATTTCTCCAGCTTCCAGTATTCTTTTTTCTCCATAAGCAGATTTACCGCTGCCGCTGCCGCCGGTGATCAGTATCATAGCTATTCGTTATCCTCGTTTTTATCTTC
>ENA-UOIY01002044-UOIY01002044.1-human-gut-metagenome-genome-assembly--contig:-P114-NODE-2044-length-17446-cov-5.110459_pt1 | contig 17446 bp, 13 predicted proteins | sample MGYA00242335_ERZ723882 | MGnify/ENA metagenome assembly ERZ723882
GGATTTTCAGTCCCCTGCTCTACCGACTGAGCTACAGAGGCATAATGGCGACCCGAATCAGGCTCGAACTGACGACCTCTAGCGTGACAGGCTAGCGTTCTAACCAACTGAACTACCGGGCCATACCCAGCTTGTTGAACCCCGTGGCGCTTGCCGTGGCGGCTGCAACGTCAATTATTATAGCGGGAGACGGCAGAAATGTCAACACTTTTTTTGAATTTTTTTCGGATTTTTTCAGCTTTTTTATTTTTTGCCGTTTCTGCGCCGGTTTTTAAACGCCGAATTGCAAATTAACCTTCGCCGTGGTATGATAGTATCAGCTTTTGGGGCGGAAAAACCGCTTTTCTTCCCTGGAAAAAATTCTGCGCAGGCCGTTTCTGTGCCGCCACAGCATCATGGCGGCGGCCAGCAGTGTGACGATGCCGCTCTCGGCCCCATACTGCACAAAGGCCACCGGCACAGCCAACGCCGGGATAAGCACCGCGCCCAGCGGCAGGTAGCCCCACACCAGCACCGCAAAGCCGCCCGCCAGGCAGCACAGCGCCCCGGTGACGGGCAGGTACAAAATCAGCCAGGTGCAGGTAACAGCCACCCCTTTACCGCCGCAGCCCTTGTGGAACAGGCTGTAGTTGTGGCCCAAAATTGCCCCGGCCCCAGCATACAACAGTGCCGTGTGGCCGAGCTGCGGTGCGATAGCAAAACGGCAGAGCGCGCAGACGAGCACCGTCTTGGCCACATCCCCCGCCAGCACGGCAAAGCCCGGGCCTTTGCCAAGCGTTGCCATGATATTGGCCATGCCAGGGTTGCCGCTGCCCAGGTCCCGGGCGGTCCGGCCCGTCAAGCGGCGGGCGACGTATTCCGCTGTGAGGAAGCTGCCAAACAAAATCCCCGCCGCCAGGCAGAAGATGCGCAGTGTGATTTCCATCGTTCGATTTCTCCCCTTTTTAATTGTAGTATGGGCGCTTTTGCGGGTGCCGCATATCGGATGAGGTGTTTTTTATGGATCTACAAGCTTTGCAGCAGGAATGTCTCGCCTGCCGCCGCTGCGGCCTGTGCGAAACGCGTACCAACGTGGTATTCGGCCAGGGCGTGCCCACCGCCGAAGTGCTGTTTGTGGGCGAAGGCCCCGGCGCGAGTGAGGACGAGCAGGGCCTGCCCTTTGTGGGGCGCAGTGGCCAGCTGCTGGACCATTACCTGGAGGCCATCGACCTGAGCCGCGATAAAAATGTGTACATTGCCAACATTGTAAAATGCCGCCCGCCGCAGAACCGTGACCCGCTGCCCGAGGAATCCAAAGCGTGCATCCCCTGGCTGCGCCAGCAGTTCCAAATCTTACAGCCGCGCATCGTGGTTTGTTTGGGGCGCATTGCCGCGCAGCAGATGATCGGGCCGGAGTTTTCCATCACGCGCGAGCACGGCAAGTTTTTTGACAAGCAGGGCACCCTGTTTATGGGCACCTACCACCCCGCCGCGCTGCTGCGCTACCCCGTAAACAAGCCCGCCGTGTTCGGCGATTTTGTGCTGCTGCGGGAGAAAATTGCCCTGCTGTGCGACCACACCTACTGATTTATAAAGGAGAACCCCTATGCCGGAGACAGAACCCCTGGCGCTGACGCTGCCCATCCGGCGGCTGGTGGAATTTCTTTTGCGCAGCGGCAGCATTGACAGCCGCTTTACCGGCTTTGACCGCGCCAATGAGGGCGCACGCCTGCACCGCAAATTGCAGCGCGCCGCCGTAAAGACCTACCCGGACTATGAAGCCGAAGTGGCTCTGCGGCAGGAATTTTGCTGCGAGGGCATCGCCTACACCTTGGAGGGCCGCGCCGACGGCCTGTTTACCGACCGCGACGGCATGCGGACCATCGACGAGATCAAAACCACGACCCTGCCGCCGGAGTTGATCACCGGTGAGCAAAGCCCCGAGCATTGGGCGCAGGCGCAGTGCTATGCGGCCATCTACGCGCTGCAAAACGGTCTGCCCGCCATGCGGGTGCGGCTGACCTACTACCAGGTGGATGAAGAGTTAGAGTTTAGCTTTACCCACGATTACACTGCCGACGCATTGCAAGCCATCGTGCAGGGGCTGCTGGCCCAGTACGCCCCCTGGGCGCGGCGGGCGGCGGCCTGGCAGCGTGACCGCAAAGCCAGTTTGCAGGCGCTGCGTTTCCCGTTTGCCAGCTACCGCCCCGGCCAGCGGGCGATGATTGGGGCCGTGTACAAGACCTGCTGCGAGGGCGGGCAGCTGCTTTGCCAGGCTCCCACCGGCATTGGCAAAACCATGAGCGTGCTGTTTCCTGCCTTGAAAGCGCTGGACAACGGCGGGCCGGTGTTTTACTTGACGGCCCGCGGCACCACCCGCGCGGCAGCGGAAAATGCCGCCGCCGTGCTGCATGCCCACGACCCGGCACTGAAACTGCGCAGCGTGACGCTGACCGCAAAAGATAAAATTTGCCTGCAAGACCACCGCGAGTGTACGCCCGAAGCCTGCCCCTACGCTAACGGCTATTTTGACCGCGTAAAAGCGGCGCTGTGGGACGGGCTGGATACGCATACCCTGACCGCCGACGCCCTGCGGGAACTGGCGCGCAGACACAAAGTGTGCCCGTTTGAGTTGGGGCTGGACCTGAGTTTGTGGTGCGACCTGGTCATCGGCGATTACAACTATTTATTTGACCCCGTCGTGCATCTGGCGCGCTTTTTTGAGAGCCGGGGCGACTATTTATTTTTAGTCGATGAAGCGCACAACCTGCCCGGCCGTGCCCGGGACATGCACAGCGCCAGCCTTTGCAAAAGCGCCTTTTTTGACGCCCGCAAGCGGCTTGGCAAGGGCAAAAGCAGCCTAAAAAGTGCGCTGACCAAGATCAACAACCTGTTTATCGAGTGGCGGCATCGCTGCGAGGAGACCGAGGGCCACACCTTTTTTGAGCGTGAGCACGCCGACGCCTTTGACCGCGCCTTGCAGAAGCTTTGCGAGCCGCTCGAAATCTGGCTGGACGAGCACCGCGAACCGGACGAAACGCATGACGCGCTGTTGCAGCTGTTTTTTGATGTGCGCGGCTGGCTGCGGGTGGCCGACACCTTTGACGAGCATTTTGTGCTGCAAGTTTCGGCCCGCAGCAGTGAGGTACGGGTGAGCATGCTGTGTCTGGATCCGCACGAATTTTTGCAGGCGGATTTTGCCAAGGGGCGCGCAGCGGTATTGTTCAGCGCCACGTTAAGCCCCGCCGGGTATTATAAGGACCTGTGCGGTGTGCCCGATGCGCGGGCCGTGGCATTGCGCAGCCCGTTCCCTGCCGAAAATTTAGGGCTGTGGTGCGCGCGGAACGTCAGCACCCGGTACAAGGACCGCGCGGACAGCGTGGAGAAGATTGCCGCACTGCTGTATGAGATGGTACAGGGACGCGCAGGGAATTATCTGGCGTTTTTCCCCAGCTACAATTATCTTGAACAGGTGCGTGAGGTGTTTTGCGCCGCGTACCCAGAAGTGGAAACACTGCGGCAAGATACTGCGATGGATGAGGCGGGCCGCGCGGATTTTTTGGCACAGTTTACCGCCGCGACGGGGCGCACGCTGTTGGGCTTTGCCGTACTGGGCGGCGTGTTTGGTGAGGGTGTCGACCTTGCCGGGGAACGGCTGATCGGCGCAGCCATCGTAAGCCCGGGCTTGCCGCAGGTAGGCCCCCGGCAGGAACAGCTGCGCGCGCATTTTGAGGAAACACGCGGCTCCGGGTTTGATTATGCCTACCGCTTTCCCGGGATGAACAAGGTCTTGCAGGCTGCCGGGCGGGTCATCCGCACGCCGGAAGACAAAGGCGTAGTATTGCTGATCGACGACCGTTTTTTGGCCCCGGATACCCGCCGTTTGATGCCGCCGCATTGGGATGGATTGAGGGCGGTAAGCAGCGTGGAGGAATTGCGGGGAGAACTGGAAAAGTTTTGGAAACAATCGGATAAGTAGATGCTAAAAATGCTCCCCGGGTGGGGAGCATTTTTTATTCCGGTTTGCGCATGCGCAGGAGACTGTAGGGCATCAAGGGGGTGGCGCACGGGATGGTGTACTGCATCATCGGGTGCGGGGTAGCGTCGACACGCTCACCCTCGGCATTTTCGATCCATTCCGGGGTCAGGGTCACGACGCTGCCGTCGGGCTGCAATACCTCGATGGTGTCCCCCATGCTGAACTTGCCGCGCTGGGTGCAGTGGGCCACGCCCTTGTCCCAGCCGTCCACCGTGCCGATGAAATCCCAGTCCCGCACATAGGTGTGGCTGGGGGTCTGCTGCGCCTGCTCTTTGCCGAAGTAGAACCCCGGCGAATAGTGGCGGTGGCTGGTACGGTTCAGTTCCTCGATGACGTCATCGGGCAGCTCAAAATTATCGTTGTAGGGGTCTTTCAGGTAGGCATCCAGTGCGCGACGGTAGGCGCTGGTGACGGACGCGACATAGTAAAACGTCTTGGCGCGGCCCTCAATTTTCAGGCTGTCGACACCGGCCTTGCAGATCAGGTCGATGAACGGCGCGGTACACAGGTCGTTGGCGTTCTGGATATAACTGCCGTTGCCCTCGCTTTCGCCGATCTCCATATACTGGCCGGGGCGGTGTTCCTCGACCAGATCATACTTCCAGCGGCAGGGCTGGGCGCACTCGCCCCGGTTGCCGCTGCGGCCCGCCATATAGCTGGACAGCAGGCAGCGCCCGGAAACGCTCATGCACATGGCGCCGTGGACAAACGCTTCCAGCTCAAGGTCGGCGGGGCAGTTATCGCGGATGAGGGCGATCTCGGTCAGGGGCAGCTCGCGCGCCAGCACGACGCGTTTTGCGCCCAGCTCGTAGCAGACCTTGGCGGCCTCGTAGTTGGTGATGCCCGCCTGCGTGGAGACATGGCGTTCGACCTGCGGGGCGTACTTTTTAGCCAGTGCCAGCACGCCCAGATCGGCGATGATGAACGCATCCACGCCCGCCTCGGCAGCGTCCTGGATATACTGGGGCAGCTTGCTCAGTTCTTCGTTGGTGGGCAGGGTGTTCAGGGTCAGATAGACTTTTTTGCCGCGCGCGTGGGCAAAAATGCAGCCCTCGTGCAGTTCGCCCACCGTCAGGTTGACCGGGGCGGCGCGCATGCCAAATTCCGGCAGGGCGCAGTAGACGGCGTCCGCGCCGTACATGACGGCGTATTTTAAGGTTTCCAGGCTGCCGGCCGGGGCCAGCAGTTCAGGTTGTTGCAGCATGGGTGTTCCTCCGTTTAAAAGCGCGTATCAGTTTTTCCAACCAGCCTTGACGCAGTTCTGGTAATGCTCGTCGGCAGTCTTGGCGTAGAAATACTGGCCGGCAACGTCGGTGTCCGGGTGGCCGGTGACGAAGAAGTAGTAGCCTTCGTCCAGATATTCCTGGTCGGGGTTGAGCGCGGCCTCAATGGCGGCGTAACCGGGGTTGGAGATGGGCCCCGCGGGCAGGCCGCTGATGGCATAGGTGTCGTAGAGGGCAAGCACGTCCTCGGGGATGGCCCCCTGCTCGGGCCAACCGTAATACTCGGCCGTGGGCGAGTTCCAGAGGTAGTTGTTCTCGACATCCTGCGTGATATAGCTGCATGCGTTGGATTGCAGTATGTGGGTGGACCACAGCGGGTCGTCAGACTCAAGGCGGTTGTGGAAGCAGGCGCTGACCTTGGCATCCTCGCTGGCAAGCCCGGCTTCCTCCTGGATGAAGCTGGCCAGGTTGACGACATCGTCAATGGTGGTGCCCTTGGCGGCGATGGTATCGGCCAGGGCGGCGGTCTTGTTGGCAAACTCGCTGTACAGAGTGTCGACGTAGTAATAGACATCCTCATCCGCATAGACGTTGTAGGTCTCGGGGTAGAGGTAGCCCTCGCACTTCATCAGGCGGCCATTGTCAGGGATCTGGTTCCAGAAATCGTACTGGCTGAAATCGGACCCATCGGTGCCGTTGGCGCAGTTGAGGAAGGTATCCACATCGTCGACCAGCCCGGCATCGACAAAGATCTGGGCCACGCCGACGGCGGTGGTGCCCTCGGGGATCGTGATGTTGGTGGTGGCGCGGCGCACGACCTCGGAGATGGTCTTGATGATATCGTTATAGCTCATGCCGGAGCGCAGCGTAAAGTCGCCGTACTGGATGCCGTCGGCCTTGCCGCTGTATTTGACGTACTGTTTGAACAGCCAGTCATGCTCGATGATGCCCTCGTCCTTGAGCTGGGTGGCAATGCTGCTGACCGAGGAGCCCTGTGCGATGGTCACGGTCTGCTCGGTGCCCAGATCGGTGCCGCCGTCGACCTCGTTATAGAATTGCAGGCCCTTGTACGCGCCAAAGCCCAGCAGCGCCAGGATGATGATAACGACCAGGCACCCCACAGGGAAACGGCGGCGGTGGGGCTCTTCCTCTTCTTCGTCCTCCTCTTCATATTCGGGCTCGGGTTTCGGCTTGCGGCGGGGCTTGGGGGCTTCGGCCTTCGGCTTTTTAGGGGCCGGGGCAGGCTGCGCCTTGGGCTGCGGCGCGGGGGCGGTTTGCGGGGTCTCCCCGCTGGTACGGCTGATTTTCATAAGCGTTCTCTTTTCTGTTTATAATCCTGTTTCCGGTGGGCCGGGCGGCCCTGCGGTTGGCGGTTTTTCCCCTGCTGTTACAGCAGCATGCGGAAATAGACATCGGTCACGGGGAACTCGCCGCGCAAAAAGGCGATCATGCCGTAGCCGCAGCGCCGTCCGGCGCCAAGGTACAGCGTCTGATTTTCGGCCAGCAGTACACGGGCGTTTTCGGCACCGGTCTTTTCCCGCGCGGCTTGCAGCAGCTGGTCCGCGCAGTGGTCGTTATCGGCTTGCAGCTCGATGAACTGCAAGGTGTCCCCGTTGGTATAGTATAACCCATAGCCGCGCCTGTCCGACACAACGGTCAGGCCGCGGCGGTAAAGCTGGGTCATCATCTCGTTCATGGCCGGTTCCGGCAGCGTGATGCAGCCAGGCTGGCTGCGCAGGCGGCGCTCCATCAGATGGCGCACGGTCAGGCTGTCGAACTGGGCCTGGGCCAGCAGATTGCGGCGGATGGGTTTGCTGACCACCCGCAGCGGCAGCAGGTTTTTAAAGCCGAGCGCACCCAGACGGGCGGCATCGGCGGCGGTATCGGGCGTCATCACGGCAAAATCGCAGCCCTTTTCGGCAAAGGCACGCAGGGCACCCTCCAAAAGCTTGGGCAGCAGTTTGTCCGCCGGGATGCCCCTTTCTGCCGCGAGACCCGTGAACCAGATGCCCTTGCGGTGGGCGTACTGCACCGGCACAGCAGCCAGCATCAGGGCGGGCGGCGCGCCGGGCTTTTCCAGCAGCAGCACATTTTCCAGCCCTGCCACCTGTTGCAGCCAGCCGACGGCATCCTCGGTCGATTCGCCGGTAGCAGCGCGGCGCAGCCTGGTCAATGCCGTCAGATCTTCTGCGGCGGCGATCCGCAGCATAGGCTTCTCCCCTTTCGGTGCGGTTTACAGAACCGTTTCCAGTTGCTGTAAAATTTCATCGTTGATGCTTTCGATCGTGCGCATCTTGCGTTCCTGGCTGTCCGGGCTTACCGGCTCGGTACACTCGATGCGCGTCCAGCCCAGGGCGCGGGCGCAGTACTCAGCGGCGGCGCGGCTGCGGGCGATATACTCGCGGTCTTTTTCCTGGATGTCCTTTTTTTCCTCGTGGCCCTGGTAGCGCTCGGTCAGGAGCTTTTGGGAGACATCGGGGTCTACGGCCAGGTAGACGACCTTGTCCGGGGCCGGGATGCCGAACTTTTTGTACTCGAAATCAAACAGCCAGTTCAAAAAGCCGTCCCAGTGCATTGGCGGCAGCTTGGAGCACTGGTGCACAGCGTTCGAGGTCGTGTAGCGGTCAGACAGCACCAGGCCACCCTCGCGGTAGAACTCGCCCCAGTCGGTCTTGTAGCTGGCAAAGCGGTCAACGGCGTAAAAGGTGGATGCCGCGTAGGCGTTGACATCGTCGGGATGTTCGCCGAACTCCCCGGCCAGGTACATTTTGACAAGAGCCGAAGAATTGCTCTCGTAATTCGGGAAGGTGATCTGGCGCAGGTCCGCGCCGCGCTGGCGCAGGCGATCGGCGGTCAGCTTGGTCTGGGTGCCCTTGCCGGAACCGTCCAGACCTTCAAAAATGATGAGTTTACCCATTCGGGAGTACCTCCTTTTTGAGTGCCGCGTACTTCTCGCGTACTTCGGCCTGCTTACCGCAGCACATGCGACCCTCCGGGCAGGGGCCAACCAGACAGCGGGGGCCTGCCGCGGCAAAGATATGCGGGGCCAGCGGCAGCACGAGCTTGAGCATTTCATCGGCCACAGCGCGGATCTCCCACTGGGCGCGGTTGCAGCAGCGCAGGTTGAAGAAGTTGAGCAGGCTGCGGCAGTTCATTGTCATGACCATTTTGGTCTCGCAGGCGTTGGGCAATACAAAGCGCGCGTCCTCGTTGGCCTGCTTGGATGCCTTGGCGCGGGCGGCTTTTTCGTCCATGCCCTGGGCCATGAGCCTGGCGGTGTGGGCATCCTCCAGCGTGTGGACCAGCTCAAGATATTTTTTTGCGTCGTCGTTCATCGAGGCGATGAACTGCGCTTTCGCTTCGGGGATGGTTTCGATCTCCGGCGGGATAACATAGCGGAAATCCTCAAGCCGTACATAGCGCTGGCTTTGCACGCTGAAACTGCCAATGCGGTGGCGCGTGACCTGCGCCAAAAACGTGCGGGACACGCCCTCGATGCCAAAGGTGAAGCTGGCGTGCTCAATCGGGCTGGCGTGGCCGACATCGGAAAGCTTCTGTAAGAAGGCAGCGGTCTTTTCGGGGGTCAGGCCCTCCAGCAGCGTGTCAATATGGGCGTCCGAGTAGCAGAGCTTGGCCGCAGCGGCCACAGTGCGCTCGGGGTCGTTGGTATGGGCGATCAGTTCAACCAGCATGGTTTTTCTCCCTTTCCCTGTTTTATTCTTCCGTCAGTTTTTTCAGCGGGGCGTAGTTGGCCATCGTCTTTTTGATGCCGACGCGGTCGAACTGAATTTCGACGATGCAGTCGCCCGCAATGGGCGTGGCCTTGAGCACCTTGCCCTTGCCGAATACGCGATGCTCGACAAGGTCACCGGGCGCATAGCTGACAGCCTGCTTCTTTTTGGGGGCAGCGGCAGTGGGTGCCCCGGCCAGCGTGGACGTGCCCGCCCCCGCCGGGGTGGCATTGTGGGGGTTATTGCGGGCATAGCCGGTGCCAAAGCCGGTGGACTGCACAGCGTGGCGGCCGCCTTGGTAATTGGGGCTTTCGTGCCCGCCGCTGGCAAAGCCGCTGCTGTAGCCGCCGCCAAACCCGCCGCGCGGGCGGGCGTTGTACTCGCTGTTCAGATACCCTCGCGAGGCACCGGAATACCCGCTGCGCCCGCCGGGTACATTGGTGCTGTAGCTGCCGTACCCGGCCCCGAAACCACCACCGCTGTAGGCAAGCTCGGGGCTTTCGGTTTCGTCAAGCAGGTCGGGGTCAATCTCGGTTAAGAAAGTAGACGGCGGGTTGCGGCGCGTCTGGCCGAAGATCAGACGGCTGCGGGACGAGGAAAGGTAGAGTTCCTTTTTGGCGCGGGTGATGGCCACATAGCAAAGGCGGCGTTCTTCCTCCATGTCCTCTTCGTTATAGCGGGCCATATCGCCGGGGAAAACGCCGTCCTCCATGCCGATGACGAACACATACGGGAACTCCAGCCCCTTGGCGGAATGAATGGTCATCATCGTGACGCTGTCGGCGTCCTCATCGTAGCTGTCGAGGTCGGAGATGAGGGCGACTTCCTCGAGGAAGCCCGATAGGGTCGCGTCCTCGCCGTTCTGGTCGACATAGGTCTTGACCGAGCTGATGAGCTGACCAAGGTTCTCGAGCCGGGTCTGCCCTTCCTCTTTCTGGGCTTTCAGCATGGCCTCGTAGCCGGTTTTTTTGACGACCTCGCCGGCAAACTCATCCAGCGGCAGCGTAACCGAAAGGTCGCACAGTTCGCGGTACATCTCGTAGAATTTTTCAAGGGCCACGGCAGCACGCTGCAACTCAGGGTATTCGCGCACGTGGCCGATAATTTCCAGCATTGGCACGCCGTTCCGGGCGGCAAGGTCGCCGATCTTTTCGATCGTGGTCGCGCCGATCTTACGCGCAGGCTCGTTGATGATGCGGCGCAGGCGGACATCGTCGCGCGGGTTGACAATAACCGCCAGGTAAGAGTTGATGTCCTTGACTTCCTTGCGGTCAAAGAAGCGCTGGCCGCCCACAATGCGGTACGGGATGCCCGCGCGGGCGAAGTAGGTTTCGATGGGGTTGGACTGGGCGTTCATGCGGTAGAGCACAGCGTGGTCGCGCAGGTGTGCGCCCTCGCGCAGATGTTCGCCGATGATATCGGCCAGATGGCTGGCTTCGTCCTGCTCGTTCGCAGCCGTGTAGTGGTGGACCTTTTCGCCGTCGCCGTTCTGGGTCCACAGGGTCTTGCCCTTGCGGCCCGCGTTGTTTTTGATAACGCTGTTGGCGGCGTTGAGGATGTTGGACGTGGAGCGGTAGTTTTGTTCCAGGCGGATGGTTTTGGCCCCCTTGAACACCTGCTCGAAGTTCAAAATGTTCTCGATTGTCGCGCCGCGGAACTTGTAGATGGACTGGTCGTCATCGCCGACGACACAGACATTGTTGGAGCCGCCCGCCAGCAGGCGCACAAGGTTGAACTGTGCAATGCTGGTGTCCTGATACTCGTCGACGACGACGTACTTGAATTTATCCTGGTAGTAGCGGCGGGCTTCCTCGTCGTTTTGCAAGAGCTTGACGGTGTGGTAGATCAGGTCGTCGAAGTCCATCGCACCCGCCTTTTTCAGCCGTGCGGCGTAGGTGGTGTAGATTTTGGAGATGAGAGCGGCTTTCGTGTCGCGCGGGGCTTCCGAGGCGATATCCTCGGCCGAAAGCAGCTTATCCTTGAAGGAGCTGATCTGGCCAATGGCTGACTTGACGGGCAGGAACTTATCGTCGATCATCAGGTCTTTATAGATCTGCTTGATAACGCGCTGCTGGTCGTCGGAATCGTAGATCGTAAAGCTTTTGGGGAAGCCGATGCGCTCAGCATCGCGGCGCAGAAAACGCACACAGGCCGAGTGGAAGGTGGACGCGAACACATCGCCGCCCAACGTCTCGCCCAGCATGGCGCGCAGGCGTTCTTTCAACTCCCCTGCCGCCTTGTTGGTAAAGGTGATGGCAAGCACATTCCACGGGCGGGCCGGGCGCACGGCGAGATAGGCTGTCTCACGCGGCAGGTCGCGGCCGGTGGCCACAGCGGTGCGCAGGTCGTTCAGGTCCGCTTCGGTGATGGCGCGGGGCAGTTCCCTGCTGCCGTGGGCCGAGCCGAAACGGATGATGTTGGCGATGCGGTTGACCAGCACGGTGGTTTTGCCGGAGCCAGCACCCGCCAAGATCAGCAGCGGACCCTCGGTAGTAAAGACGGCCTGGCGCTGCATGGGGTTAAGCTTGGTGAAGCGGGCTTCAATATATTGATCGCGCAGGGCGAGGTATTCACTGGTAAGATCGGGCATGGAGTTTGTTCCCTTTCTGGTCATTCCCCGGCAAAGGGGTCATGGTTATTTTGCAGGCGTTTGTGCCAGGCTTTGGGGGTGGCATCGCGGAAACCGGCGGTCAGGTAGCGGCCCTCGCTCAAGCTGATGGCCGTTCCGCGCGCAACACAGTTGAGCGGGTCGGGCGCGATGGCAACATCAACATGCAGCTCCCCGGCCAGATAGCTGGCAAGGCCGCGCAGCAGCGAGCCGCCGCCGGTGAGCAGCACGCCGGACGACGAAACATCCGCCGCCAGTTCCGGCGGGGTGCTTTCCAGCACGGCGCGCGCCGACGCCGCAATGCGGGAGGCAAGCTCCTGCACCGGCTCGTACAAATCGCGGGTGTAGATAACATGGCGGGCGGGCAGGTTTGTCTCCCACGAGTGGCCGCGCACTTCCATCACGCCCTCAAACTCGCTTTTGGTGCAGCAGGCCACCTGCTTTTTTAAGGCTTCGGCGGTCAGCGGGCCGATGGCAATTTGGAATTTTTCCTGCACATATTGGGCAATGCAGCGGTCAAACGCGTTGCCCGCCACCGGCACACTGGCGGCTTTGACGCGCCCGCCCATGCTGATAACGGCAATGTCGGTCGACCCGCCGCCGATATCCACGACCATGCAGCCGTGCGGCTCACGAATTTGCAGACCGGCACCCAGCGCGGCGGCAACCGGCTCATCCACCAGAAAGACCTGCTTGGCCCCGGCCCCCATGACGGATTCCACTACGGCGTCTGCTTCAACGCCTGTAATTTGCGCAGGGACGCAGACCGCAATGCGCGGTTTGAAGATGCGCGAGCGGCAGACCTCGTTGACAAAGCGGACGATCAGCTCGTTCGTCATGCGGTGGTCTTGAATGACGCCGTCCCGCAAGGGGCGCACCAGGTCGATATAGGCGGGCGCGCGGCCCACCATCTGCAAGGCATCGTCCCCCACAGCGATGATGGTATTGGAGCGGGTATCCACCGCGCCGATGGTCGGCTGGCGGAAGACCACGCCCTGTTCTTCGGTTGCTATGATAATGGAAGTTGTTCCCAAATCAATACCGATATCGTATTGCTTCATTTGCGTTTCTCCGTAGATTTTGGCAGTTCTTCGGTGGCCGCCACGGCGGCTGCCGTTACTTCGACGGCCCCGGCCTGTAGCAAGGCCAGCGCACAGGCCGATACGGTCGCGCCGGTGGTGATGATATCATCCACCAGAAGCACCCGCTTACCGGTCAGGTCGGTGCCGGGGCGGCAGGCGTAGGCGTCCTTTTTGTTGGCAAGGCGCTCGGCACGGGTCAGGCCCTTTTGCGGCTGTAAAGGTTTTGTACTGTACAGCGGTGTCGTCACCGGCAACTGCATCAATACGCCCAGCCGCCGGGCCAGCAACAGCGGCATACCGACGGTGCCGGGCAGCGGTTCCCGCGGGGGCACTGGCACAATGGCATGATAGCGCGGCATGGCTGCCGGGGCCGTGCCCGCCGGGCGCTGGCCTGGGGCCGGTGGCGGCATGGCACCCCAGATCAGCACGGCCATGCGGTCAGCCAGTTCGCGGGCGCGCCATAGTTCCCCGCCGCGCTTGCAGGCCAAGATCGCGTGGCGGACCTCGCCGCTGTAATAGTAGGCGGCCACAGCGGTTTGCAGAGCGTAAAAGGCGTGCTCGGTCTCGGGCAGGCGCGGTGGTAGATGCACCAGACGCTTGTCGGTCACTTCAAAGCAGGCCGGGCAGACGGTGCCCTGCACGGCATCGCGGCCCAAAAGTGCGCCGCAAAACGGGCAGCGCCGCGGGTAGAGATACAGCGCGGCTTTTTCTGCCAGGGTCGGCCAATCCGGGTGGTTCATGCCTCATCATCCCCTGCTTTGTACTTTTCGGCGGTGGGTGTAGCGGCATCGGCCAGCAAAAAGCGCAGGCCGCTGTAGCGCATGTTCTGGCGCACATTGCGCACCATGGCTTCCTCGGTGCGGGCGGTGCCGGTCAACACGCAGAGTTTGCGCGCACGGGTGACGCCCGTATATAAAAGGTTGCGGTAGCAAAGGCGGGCGGGCACATCGGCCACCGGCAGAATGACTGCCGGGAACTCCGAGCCCTGGCTTTTGTGTACCGTAACAGCGTAGGCAGGTTCGAGCTCGGCAAGCTGGTCGGCCGAGTAAACATACTTGCGGTCGTCCATCATGACGGTGACGGCGCGCGCGTCGGGTTCGACAGCCGTGATGATACCCAGGTCGCCGTTGTAGGCACCGACACCGGCCTCGGCGCCGTCGCGCTCATAGGTGATGTCGTAGTCGTTTTTGATCTGCATGACTTTGTCGCCCAGGCGCAGAATTTTTGCGTTTTTCTCGGTGCCGATCTGCGGCTTGCTGCGCATGGGCGGGTTGAGGATCTCCTGCAAGCGGCGGTTGAGCTCGACACTGCCAGTGGGGCCGACCTTGGTCGGGCACAGCACCTGGATATCCTTGACCGGGTCAAACCCGTAGGCCTTGGGCAGCCGGGTGCTGACAAGATCGCAGACCAGTTTCTGGCAGGCAAGGCCGGTGGATTCGATCATGAAAAAGTCGTCCGTCGGCCCACCTTTCTGGGGCATCTGCCCTTCGACAATGCGGTGGGCGTTCTGCACGATCAGGCTTTGCTGCGCCTGGCGGAAGATGTCGGTCAGGCGCACGGTCGGCACGACATTGGCGCGCAAAATCTCGCCCAGAATGTTGCCGGGCCCGACGCTGGGCAGCTGGTCGGCATCGCCTACCATGATGATGCGGCAGTGATACCGCGCCGCAGCCAGCAGCGCCTGGAACAGCTTGACGTCCACCATGCTCATCTCGTCAAGGATGATGACGTCATATTTCAAAAGGTTCTTCTCGTTGTGGATGAACCGCACGCTGCCGGTCGTGTAGTCGACTTCGAGCAGGCGGTGGATGGTCGACGCGCTGTGGTTGGTCAGTTCGCTCAGCCGCTTGGCTGCGCGGCCCGTCGGCGCACACAGGGCGACGCGGTCGTACAGCGCTTCGTACAGGCTTAAAATCGCGTTGACCGTGGTGGTCTTGCCGGTGCCGGGGCCGCCGGTCAGTACCATGACGCGGCTGGAAAGCGCCAGACGGATGGCCTCTTTTTGCAAAGGCGCATACTCGAAGCCCTGCGTCATTTCCAACACGCGGATGTCGGTTTCCAGCGTTTTGGGCGGCTCGGTCGGGAAGGTCGAAAGCTGGCCCAGGCGGGCGGCGATGTCCTCCTCGGCTGAGAGCAGGTCGGGCAGATAGATATATTCGACACCCTGATAGGTGCGGGTGCGCAGGTCCTCGGTCGAGAGCAGCTCGTCCAGCCCGGCTTCGATGCCCGCAGGCTCAACGCGCAGGAATTTGGCGGTCGAGTCCAGCAGTTTTGCGCGCGGCAGGCAGGTGTGGCCGTTGTTGGCGTTGTGGCGCAGCGCGTACAAAAGTCCCGCCGCCACGCGCAGGCGGCTGCCGGAATCAAATTCCAGCGCAGCGGCGATGCCGTCCACCTGGGCAAATTTAAGCTGCAGCGGTTCGCCGCACAACAAATACGGATTCTGCGTCAGTGCTTCGACCGTGTGCGGGCCGAACGCACGGTAGGCCGTGACCGCCTGCTGCGCCGAAAGGCCGTATTTTGTGAACCAGGCCACGACCTCCCGCACACCATACATGCGGCGGAACTCATTGGAGATGGCGGCGGCTTTTTCGGGCGTGATGCCCTTGATGCGGCACAGGCTCTGCGGCGTTTCGGAGATAATATTTAACGTATCCTCGCCGAACATGGCCACGATCTTTTTGGCGGTGGACGGCCCGATATAGGGCAGCACACCGCTGGAAAGGTAGCTTAACAGCGCTGTGGTGTCCTGCGGCAGACTGGCCTCACAGGTCTCGGCCTTGAACTGCTCACCATAGCTGGGGTGGTTGACCATGCGGCCGTAGACGGTGACGCTCATGCCGTTATCGACACTGCCCACGTTGCCAGCCACAATGACATCGGTGCCGCTGGCGTCGACTTCAAACACGGCATACCCGGTCTCGGCGTTTTCGTAGATCATATGCTCGACTACGCCCTCGAGCTTTAGCAGCTGGTCCTGCGGCGGGTTGTCCATGCGGCGTCACCTCCCCTTTTCGGTATTGGCAGCGGGCTGCATTTCGGCACACTACCACAATATTTTTATTATACCCCAACAAGGCCCTTTTGGCAAACAGAAAAAGCACGGGACAAGCCCGTGCTTTTTGTCGTATTTGATGGTTGAATTTTTCAGCGCAAGTGCTTCATACGCAATCAGGCCAGGGCGGCTTTCAGCGCATCGATGCGGTCGGTGTTTTCCCACTTGACGCCGAGGTCCTCGCGGCCCATGTGGCCGTAGGCGGCCAGCTGGCGATAGATGGGCTTGCGCAGGTCGAGGTCGCGGATGATGGCGGCGGGAGTCAGGTCAAAGACCTTTTCGACAGCCGCCTCGATCTTGTCATCGGCTACAACACCGGTGCCGAAGGTATCGACCATGATGGAAACCGGCTTGGCAACACCAATGGCGTAGGCCAGTTCGACTTCGCACTTCTTGGCCAAGCCAGCGGCAACCACGTTTTTGGCGACCCAGCGGGCAGCGTACGCGGCGGAACGGTCGACCTTGCTGGGGTCCTTGCCGCTGAACGCACCGCCGCCGTGGCGGGCGTAGCCGCCATAGGTATCGACGATGATCTTGCGGCCGGTCAGGCCGGTATCACCCTGCGGGCCGCCCACGACGAAGCGGCCGGTGGGGTTGATGTAATACTTGGTGTTTTCGTCGAGCAGCTCGGTGGGAATGACCTTGCGGATCACTTCGTTGAGGATGTCCTCATGCAGCTGCTCCTGGCTGACCTTGGGGCTGTGCTGGCTGGAAATGACCACGGCGTCGATGCGCACGGGCTTGCCGTCGTTATACTCGACCGTGACCTGGCTCTTGCCGTCCGGGCGCAGATAATCGAGGGTGCCGTTCTTGCGCACTTCGGTCAGCCGCTTGGCCAGCTTGTGGGCCAGGCTGATGGGCATGGGCATCAGCTCGGGGGTCTCGTCGCAGGCATAGCCGAACATCATGCCCTGGTCGCCTGCACCGGCAACCTCATCGTTGGTGCCAAGGGCAATGTCGGGGCTCTGGCCGTCGATGTTGGTGATAACACCGCAGGTGTCGCAGTCGAAGCCGTACTTGGCGCGGTCATAGCCGATGGAACGGATGACGTCGCGGGCCACGCCGGGGATATCGACATAGCAATCGGTGGTGATCTCGCCCATGATGTGGACAAGGCCGGTGGAGCAGGTGGTCTCACAGGCTACGCGGGCACCGGGGTCTTTCTCGAGAATGGCATCCAGGATGGCATCGGAGATCTGGTCGCAGATCTTGTCGGGATGCCCCTCGGTAACGGACTCGGACGTGAAAAGAACTTTGGACATTTGGGGTAAGCCTCCTTAAAAAATTCGGCAGAAACGCAACCGTGAGAAACAAAAAAGGCGCGCAGCCAAAAGACCGCGCGCCATACGCTTATCTTTCGGTTTCCCGCAGGATTTGGCACCTTGCACTTGCATGCAGGTTGCCGGGCTTCATCGGGCCTGTTCCCTCAGCCGCTCTTGATAAGTTGCTATTCTGTTGTTGTGTGGATAGTTTAGCACAGCTTTTGGGCAAAGTCAACGATAAAACGTGGTACACACCAGCCAATTTGCACAAAAGTAGGACATTTCTTGCCCTGTGTACTTATTTGCGGCCATGCAGGATGGGCGAAAGCGGCTTGTAAATCAGGAAGCAGAGCACCGCATCCAACACACCTTTTACAAAGGTGAACGGCAGGTTGAACACCAGCAGGCAGGTCAGCAGGCCGTCGACACTGGGGTTGATATCCTGATACATGCCGATGATGGCCTCGAGC
>ENA-UOIY01002054-UOIY01002054.1-human-gut-metagenome-genome-assembly--contig:-P114-NODE-2054-length-17399-cov-4.580028_pt1 | contig 17399 bp, 21 predicted proteins | sample MGYA00242335_ERZ723882 | MGnify/ENA metagenome assembly ERZ723882
AACAGCAGCAGGCAAAAGCCGCCCTCCGGGTGCAGCCCGCATTGCAGGAAAAATACATTGCGCCCGCCTGCCGCACCGCCAAGTGAAAGCCGCGCCGCCAGCACGGTGAACCCCTCGGCAACTACGCTGCCCACCACCCAAAGCACTAGAAGCGCCCGGCGGATGCTGCGCCGCGTGGCACCAAAACTCAGCGCCAGCGGGCAGTAAGCGCCCGAAAACTGCCAGAATGAAAGATGCAGAAACAGCCCATACAAAAAGCAGAAGGAGAGCGCGTAATCGGAGAAGATGACCAGCTTCGTCAGCCCGCTCAAAGCCAGGGTGCAAAAATAAAGCAGTGTCGCAACCCCAAGCATCTCCGTCAGCGGCGCGGCAAAAAAGCGCAGGGTCTTAGCGGTAGTTTTCATCGCTTACCCCTCCTGGTGTTCCTGCTCGTGGCCACACAGCGCCACAAACACCTTTTGCAGGGACAGGCTCGTGCAATCCACATCCAGACCCTTGGCGGCCATGGCCTCGGCAGGCACCCGCACCACGCAGGACTTCAGCCGCGCGAATGTTTGCGTATGCAGGATGTTCAGCCCGGCGCAGGCTTCGTTCACCACATCGTCCCGCCCTGTCACGGCGCAGAACTGCGCCAGCAGTTCGTCGGCATCACAGGCTTCAATCAAGCGCCCCTCTTTCATGATGAGCACCTTCTCAAACACATTCGAGGCTTCTTCCAGAATGTGGGTGGAGATAACGAACGTGCGCCCGGTCTCGGCGTAATCGTCCAGCAGCAGGCGGTAAAAATCCTCCCGCGCTACCACGTCCAGCCCGGCTACCGGCTCATCCATAAAGGTGATGGGTGCGCGGCTGGCCAGCGCCAGCACGATGGTCAGCATGCTGGCCATGCCCTTGGACAGGGCGCTGATCTTCTTTTTTGGGGCCAGCTTAAACTGTTTTATCAGCTTTTGGGCGTAGGTTTCGTCCCAATGGGGATAAAACAGCCGCCCGGCGTTCAGGTAATCCTTCACTTTCAAGGCGTTGCTCATCCCGCCGACGGTGCTGCCTAATTCCCGGCTGAAGCACAGCTCGCCCAGCACAGCCTCATTCTCCCACACAGGCGCGCCGCCGTAGGTCACGGTGCCCGCATCCACCGGCATCTGCGCCGTCAGGGCCGAGAGCAGTGTCGTTTTGCCCGCGCCGTTGCGGCCGATCAGCCCGTAGATGTGCCCAGGCTCCAGCGTCAGGTCTACATGGTCCAAAGCGTCTAGCGTGCCGTAGCGCTTGCAAAGGCTTTGGGCTGTTAAAACTTTTGCTTCCATCATTTACTCCTTTTCGCTGGCCTGGGCCAGCATGGCCTGCAGTTCCGCAGGGGTGATGCCAAGGTTCTTGGCTTCGGCCGCCAAGGGGCGGACATACTGCTCAAAAAATGCCTGCTTGCGCTTGGCGCGTATCTTTTCGGCCGCGCGGGGGACTACAAACATGCCAATGCCGCGGCGCTTGTACAGGATGCCGTCCTCGGTCAGCAGGTTCAGGCCTTTGGCCGCCGTGGCCGGGTTGATGCACAAAGTACGCGCCAGCTCGTTGGTGCTGGGAACCTGCGTATCCTCGGGGTAGATGCCGCGCAAAATGCCATCCTCCAGCATTTTGGCAATCTGCAGATAAATCGAAGTCTGTTCATTCAATGTCGGGGGCAAGTGCTCGCCGCCTTTCCATACATGGTTGATTGGTTCATTACTTGTGTAACTAACAGTAGCACCTGAGCGACGCTTTGTCAAGCATTTGGCTGTAATTTTTTGGCGGTGGGTTCTGTACCCGCCCCGCTGCACATACAGTGGCAGTGTGAGGTGAAACGGAAAATGGACGAGTATTATCGCCTGGCACAATGTCTGCCCCAGCCCTACGCGGCCGAGCTGGCCGCCCTGCCCATACGCTGTGCGCCCTATGTGCAGGAGATCCGCCTGCGGGCCGGGCAGTCTATGCTGTTTACGGTCAATGGCCGGGTAAGCCCGGCGGCCAAGTACCTGCCCCGGGCGGACAGGCTGCGCAGGCTTACGGCCAAAGATCTACAAGCCTGTTTCCAGTACCTTTGCCGGGATTCTGCCTTTGCGTATGAGGAAGAACTCCGGCAGGGATTTTTTACCATCCGCGGCGGGTGCCGCGTGGGCGTCGCGGGCAGTTGGGGGCCGGGCGGTTTTTCCGCCGTGACATCCCTCAATCTGCGCGTGGCGCGCCCCATTCTGTGCGAGCTGCCGCCTGAAGTACCCGCCTACTTACAGCAAAACCGCGGCGGCCTGCTGGTGGCAGGCCCGCCGGGCAGCGGCAAAACGACCTTTCTGCGCACTCTCATCCGCCATCTTTGCGAAAAAGATGCCCTTGTCACGGTGGCCGATGAGCGCGGTGAACTGCTGGCAGGAGAAAGCGACGGTTTCGCCGCCGGGGCGGATGTGCCGTGCGATGTCTACACCCGTTTCCCCAAGGCGCAGGCCGTCTGCATGGCGCTGCGCTGCATGAACCCGCAGTACATCGTCTGTGATGAGATCGGCACCGCCGCCGATGCCGCCGCGCTGGAAGCAGGCGTAGCCTCGGGCGCAACGTTCCTCGCCTCGGTCCACTGTGATACGCCGGAGAATCTTTCCCGCAAACCGCAGCTGACCCGCCTGCTGGCGACCGGCGCATTCGGCGCGGCGGTGTTCCTTGCCAGCCGCAGCCGCCCCGGCACGGTGCAGACATGGATGGACCTGTCATGACGGCGCGCCTTGTGGGCACGCTGCTGTTGGCCTGCGCGGGAGCAGGTCTGGGCCTGTGTGGGGCTGTGCGGCGGCAGGGTACGGAAACCCGCATCCGCCTGCTTGCACGGTTCTGGACTTACTTGGAAGAACTGCTTGCCTGCCGTGCACTGACAGGCCCCATGCTGCTGCGCGCCGCTGCCGAAAACCCCGCCTTTGCGCCGCTGGCCTTGCCGCAGGACTGTGCCCTGTCTGCCTTGCCGCTGCCCGCACTGCCCAAAGCGCTGGAGGGAGAGCTGCGCGCCAGCCTGGCCGCCCTGGGGAGAAGCGACCGCGCCGCCGCCTGTGCCGAGCTGCACCGCATGGCCGAACTCTGCTGCCGGGAAGCCGACCGCCAGGCCGAACGCACCGCCCGTGCCATGGCGCTGTGGCCCCGCCTTGGCGGTTGTGCCGGGCTGCTGCTGGCCATCCTTTTGTGGTGAAGAAGATGGATATTGACCTCGTTTTCAAGATCGCCGCCACCGGCATCATCGTGGCCGTACTCAACCAACTGTTGATCCGTTCCGGGCGGGAGGATCAGGCCATGATGACCACGCTGGCGGGGCTGATCGTGGTATTAAGCATGCTGGTGCGCCAGATCAGCGACCTGTTTGTGCTGATCAAAGCACTGTTTGAGCTGTGATGTTGTATGCTGATCTTTCAACTGGCCGCGCTGACCTTTACGGCAGCGGTGCTCTGCCTGACCCTCAAAAAAGACCAGCCCGCGTTCGCGTTCCTCGTATCGGTCTGCGCGGCGGCGGGGGTGCTGGCGGCGGTACTGCACCAGGCCCAGCCCGTGTTGGATTGGCTGGATACCTGGGACGGGTACTTTCAGGGCGCGGGGCTTGGATGCCTTGTGCGGGTGCTGGGCATTGCGCTGGCGGCGCAGTTTGCCGCCGATACCTGCCGCGAAGCCGGGATGGCCGCAGCCGCCACCGCCGCCGAACTGGGCGGGCGTATTTTGGCTTTGCTGCAGGCACTGCCCCTGCTGCAAGAACTGCTGGACTGCTTTGCGGGCTACTTGCAATAGCTGTGCTCTGCCCGCTGCCCGCCGGGGCCGAGAGCTTGCAGCAAAACGCCGCACAGCTGCTGGGCGGTGTGCCCACCTTGCAGCAGGCTGCGGCCTGGGGCTTTGCCGAACTTTGGCAGGCGGCGAAGGATTTCCTTTCTGCCAACATTGGCGAACCGCTGCGCTTCGGCCTGCGTGCGGCGGGGTACTTACTGGTTTCGGGCGTATTAGGGCTGCTGGCGGGGGCTGCCAGCTGGCGGCGCTGCATCGACGCCGTGGCCGTACTGGGCTTTGCGGCGATGAGCCTTGCGGCGGGCATCGACCTGGTCCGCGCGGCGGGGGACACTGCCCGGGACTGCCAGAACTATCTCATCGCGTTCGTGCCTGTCTACAGCGGCATTGCGGCTGCAGGCGGGCAGACCGCTGGGGCGCTCGTCTACAGCGGCATGTTTTTTGCGATGGCGCAGTTTTTGGCGGCGGTCATCGGCAATCTGCTTTTGTCGGTGCTGGAAATTTACTTCTGCTTTGCGGCCTGCGCCTGCGTCTGGGGCAGCCATGCGGTCGAGGAAGCCGCTGCGCTTTTCTCAAAATGCCTGCACTGGCTGTTGAAAGCCTGCGGCGCGGTATTCAGCCTGGTCCTGGGGCTGCAAGGCGTGCTGGCAGGCACGGCGGATTCCGCCGCGCTGCGCACCGGAAAAAGCGTGCTACAAGGCGCGGTGCCGGTGGTGGGGGATGCCGCCGCTGCGGCCCTTACCGGTGCGGCGGCTGCGGTGCAATTGCTCAAGGGCTCGCTGGCGTTGGCGGCGCTGCTGGCACTGGGCGCATCCTTTGCGCCGGTTCTGCTGCACTGCCTTTTGTACAGTCTTGCATTTTCCGGTGCGGGTATTGCCGCGCTGGCTGGCGGGCAAAAGCAGTGCGGGCGGCTGTGCCGGTTGTACGCCGAGGGGGCCGGGCTGTGCGGTTCTGTCCTTGTTTTGTACTTTTTCCTTGTGTTTTTATCCACAGCACTTTTGCTGCTTACCGGAAATGGGGTGTAGGGATGGCCGCTCTGCGTTCGGCCGCGTTCGGCTGCTGCGTGCTTTCCACCGTGGCGGGGCTGGTGCGTGTTTTCTGGCCGGAAAACGGCTTCAAACCAGTCATAAATGCGGTGCTGGCTTTGTATATTATAACGGCGGGTGTGCAGATCGTCCGCGGCACCAACTGGGCTGACCTGGCTGCGCAGCTGGCCCCGTCGGCGGGCAGCGCCGCCGCGTCCGAAGCTGAGGTAGATGCCTACCGCCAGACGCTTACCGACCAGGCCGCCGCGCAGGCTTTGCGGGATGTGCTTTCCGCCAGCGGCATGGATGCGGCCGTCTCCCGCACAGATACCGGCTGGCGGGTCACGCTGGTGCACGCGGCGGACCGTGCCCGGGCCGAAGCCCTGCTTGCCGCCAACTGCGGCGCGATCCCCTACGAAATTTCCATAGGGGGTGCACCATGAAGCTGGACACCGCCGCCCTTTGGCAAACGCTCACGAAACGCGCGGCGGCGCTGTTGGCCGACGAGCAGAAGCGCACCGGCCTGCTGGTGGCGGCGGGGCTGCTGGGGCTGATCTTACTGGGCGTTTCGAGCTGGCTGCCCGCCAAAACGGAACCCACAGCCGAAGCCGCCCCGCAGGCCACCGCAGCATCGGCCTACGAAGCCGACCTCGAGACCCGCCTGCAATCGCTCATCTCAAACTTGGCGGGGGCAGGCGAGACCCGCGTGATGGTTACGCTCCAATGCGGCGAGGAGAGCATCTACGCCGCCGACACCGAGACCTCCGCCGACGGCACCGCCGCCAGCAAGCATGTCATCGCGGGCGGCACGGGCCTTGTCGAGACCATCCAGACGCCCCAGGTATTGGGCGTGGCGGTGCTTTGCCGGGGCGGCGAGGATCCCGCCGTCCAGTCCCGCATCACGGCTCTGGTGCAGGCGCTGACCGGGGTGGGGGCCAACCATGTTACCGTAGCGGCGCTGGGCGAACCAACGCCCCATCCATGACCCAAGGGAGTGACGATTATGAAACCAAACCCCGCAAAAAAGACCCATACCCGGCAGGCCACGGCGGCTGTTCTGGCCCTGGCGCTGGGGGCGGCTGTTTACCTGAACTGGTCGTTTGCCCGGGCTGCGCCACAGGACCTTACGGTTGGCGCGGTCGCAGATGACACCGCGCAGGAGGTTTCCGCCGTGCTCGACCCACTGAGCGACGATACCGCCCTTGCCACAGCCGCCGAAACCGATGCCGCCGACACCCAGGCACCCGCTGGCAAAAACTACGGCGAAGCCCAGATGGTCAGCGTCAGTAAAGACTCCGGTGCAGAATTTTTTGAATCCGCACGCCTGGCCCGCACCAAATCCCGGGATGAAGCGCTTGACGCCCTTAAAAAATCGCTGAAAGACGCCAAACTCAGCGACGCCGAAAAGAAAAAACTGACCGAGGATCTTGCCGCGCAGGTGGGCAACATCACGCTCGAAACCAAACTCGAGACCCTTATCAAATCCAAAGGCTTTGCCGACTGCGTTGTCGACCTCGAGGGCGAAAAGGCTAATGTTACGGTCATGACCGAGAACGACGCCCTGAGCGCCGCCGAAGTCACCCGCATCCGCGATGCACTGCTCAGCCAGTGCGAAGGGCTTTCCGCACAGGACATCACGATCGTAGAAGTAAAATAACCGTGAATCCCCGTGTATCAGTTGCAAATAGGTTGGTTTTGTGGTAAACTAAGCTATACTATCTAAAATGGCGGCAATTGTAAGCTGTAGCAGCAGCCTTGCAAACCGCATGCAACGGGAGGGTACACAACATGGATGTACAGAAGACCATCGGCGGCAGCCTACAGATATCGACCGAAGTTCTTGCCAAAATCGCCCGGCTGGCAGCGTTGGAAATTGACGGCGTTGCCGAGGTGACGACCGGCGGCAGCCAGAATGTGCGCGGCCTGCTGGGCCGTACCGGCCTGCAAAAGCCGGTCAACGTGGTGCTGGAGGATGGCATTGCCACCGTTACCGTACACCTGACCGCTGTATACGGCAGCAAGATCATGCCCCTTTGCGAGAAGGTGCAGGAAAATGTCAAGCAGACCATCCAGAATATGACGGGCATCACCGTGGCCCGCGTGGATGTGCTGGTCGTCGGCCTGACTGAGCCTGCCGCCCAGGCCTGAACAAATCAGGGATAGAGACAGGAAAGAAAGACAGGAGCAAGCATGGAAAAAAAGCAGACCCGCCGCGAATCCCGCGAGACGGCGTTTTTGACGGCCTTTGCCGCCACCTTTGAGCCGGAGACCCCGCTGGTGCCCGCCGAGACCGAATCGGCCGCACCGGACGCCTTTGCCACCCAGCTGCTGGCCGCGATGAACGACCACGCCACGGAACTGGATGAGATCATCACCGCCCACCTCAAGGGCTGGACACTGGCCCGCGTGCCCCGTGTCAGCCTGGTGGCGCTGCGTCTCGGCTTGGCTGAGATGCTCTACGGCGAAGAGCAAAAGACCGGCGTTGCCATCAACGAGGCTGTCGAGCTCGTGAAAAAATACGGCGCAGACAACGACTATCAGTTTGTTAACGGCCTGCTGGGCGCCGTTGCACGGGAACGCGGCGACCAGCCTGCTGATGCCGCCCAGCCGCAATGCTGACGCTAGGCATTGATACCAGCAATTATGCAACCTCTCTGGCTGTGTTTGACACAAACGCCGGAGAGGTTGTTTGCGATTGCAAAAAGTTTTTGCCGGTCAAAGAGGGTCAGCTCGGTCTGCGCCAGAGCGATGCCCTTTTCCACCACACCGCCGCGCTGCCGGACCTGCTGGCGGAACTCGGCACCAAAGCGGACCTGACAAAAGTTGCCGCCGTGGGCGTATCGGCCAAGCCGCGCCCGGTCGATGGCTCGTATATGCCGTGCTTTTTGGCGGGCGTCAACGCGGCCACGGCGTTTGCACGGGGCAAAGGCATTCCGCTTGTGCACACTACCCACCAGCAGGGGCATATCGCCGCCGCCCTGTTTGCGACGGGGGAGCGCGGGCTGTTTGAGCAGGAAAACCTCGTTTTTCATGTCTCGGGCGGCACGACCGACCTTCTGCTCTGCCAGGGGGCCGAGCGCATCACGCCGCTGGGCACCAGCCAGGATCTGTACGCCGGGCAGGCCGTTGACCGTCTCGGCGTCAAATTGGGCTATCCGTTCCCGGCGGGCGTCTATGTCAGTGAGCAGGCGGCCCAATGCGCCGAGAAGGTACACCCCAAGGTCAGCGTAAAGGGCGTCAATTGCAGCCTTTCGGGGCTGGAAAACCAGTACACCAAGCTGCTGGCCGAGGGCAAAGACCCCGCCTACGTCTGCAAATACTGCCTGATCTGCGTGGCCGAGACTCTTACCCGCATGGCCCGCGCTGCGCTGGAAGAGCACCCCGGCCTGCCGGTGGTGTTTGCAGGCGGCGTGATGAGCAGCGACCTTATCCGCACCTACGTATCGGCCCGCGTGCCCGGCGCACGGTTCGTACCCGGTAAATTTGCCAGCGATAATGCCATCGGCGTGTCGATCCTGGCCGCAAGGGAGCAGGGAGCATGGCAGACTACATCAATGTAACCAGCCTCAACCGCCTGGCCAAGCAGGTGCTGGCCCAGTGCGAACCGCTGAACGACCTTATCGTCTGCGGCGAGATCTCTGGCTTTGTCCGCCACTACAAAAGCGGGCATATGTACTTTGCCTTAAAGGACGAGAACGCCAGCGTCAAAAGCGTGATGTTCCGTTCCTCGGCGCAGTTGCTCAACTTCCAGCCGCAAAACGGTATGCTGGTGCTTGCCTACGGCCACGCCACGTTGTACGAGCGAGACGGCGCGTTCCAGCTGTATGTGGATTATATGAAGCCCTTTGGTGCCGGTGCGGCCCAGATGGCGTTTGACGCGCTGTACAAAAAGCTGGAAGCCGAGGGTCTTTTTGCCCCGGAACGCAAGCGCCCGCTGCCGCTGGTGCCGCAGTGCATCGGCGTTGTCACCAGCAAGACCGGCGCGGCCTGGCAGGATGTGCAAAACGTCATAGGCCGCCGCTGGCCGATGGTCAAGCTGCTGCTGGCTCCGGTCAATGTGCAGGGCATCGAAGCTGAGCGCAGCATCGTGGCGGGCATCCGCGCCCTAGATAAAGATAAGCGCCCGGACCTGATTTTGGTCACGCGCGGTGGCGGCAGCAAGGAGGACCTTTGGGTCTTTAACAGTGAGCGTATCGCCCGTGCCGCCGTAGCCTGCCGCAAACCTGTCGTCTCCGCCGTCGGGCATGAGATCGACACGACCATTTTGGACTATGTGGCCGACCTGCGTGCGCCGACCCCCTCGGCTGCCGCCGAGCTCTGTGTGCCGGACAGGGAAGAGTTGTGGCAGAAAATATTCATTTTAGAGCAAAATATTCAAAAAAATATACAGAATCGCTGCCAAGTATGCTATAATAAGTTAGACACCCTGGCAGCGCCGCAGACCATGCAGCGCCAGAAGCAGGCCATGCAGCGCCGCGAGGCTGACCTGGCCCGGCTGAGTGACGCCGTGCAGGGGGCATCGGCCCGCCGCTTTGCGGATGCCGAGACCCAGCTGCGCCACGCCGCCGCAATGGCCCAGTCGCTGAACCCTTACGGCGTGCTGGCCCGCGGTTATGCGATGGTCGAAAAAGACGGTGCAGTCAGCGAGGTCGCCGGGCTGCGGCCTGGTGATGCGATCACCCTGCGCGGTGCTGCCGCCCAGGCCGATTGCGTAGTGCAGCGCGTGCACGAGAACGCGCAGGGAGGTACGACCCTATGAAACAGCCAAAATCATTTGAGGAGGGCTTGGCCCGTCTGCAGGAGCTGCTGACGGCGCTGCAGGATGAATCTACGCCGCTGGCGCAGTCCGTCAAGCTGTATGCCGAGGCCGCCGGTCTCATCAGCTACTGCAAGCAGACGCTGGACGCCGCCAAGCTCCAGATCGACGAGATTGACGCGAGCCTGCTGGTCCAGGCGGAGGACGTACAATGAACTACGAGGATTACAAGGCAAAATTTACCGCCTGGGCGGCACTGACCGAAACGCGCCTAGGCGAGCTGTGTGATGAGTTTTTGCCCGCGCACGAGCAGATCGCCCAGGCCGCGCGCTACAGCCTGCTGGGCGGCGGCAAACGCATCCGCGCCGTGCTGGCGCTGGCCGCGTGTGAACTGGGCGGTGCTGCGCCGGAAAAGGCGCTCGACTACGCCTGCGCGCTGGAAATGCTGCATTGCTACTCGCTCATCCATGACGACATGCCCTGTATGGACAACGACGATTTCCGCCGCGGCCGCCCGAGTTGCCACAAGCAGTTTGGCGAATCCACGGCCCTGCTGGCGGCAGATGCCCTTGTCACCGCCGCGTTTGAGGTCATCGCCCATGCGGATCTGCCCGCCGAAAGCCGGGTAGAGGCTGCCGCCCTGCTGGCTAAAGCAGGCGGTGCGCGCGGCATGCTCTACGGGCAGGAGCTCGATAAGCATTACGAAATCACCCGCGCGAGTGAGGAACAGCTGTTAGAGCTGCACCGCAACAAGACCGGTACGCTTATCATCGCGGCTGTGGAGCTTGGCTGCACGGCCGCAAACGCCGCACCTGCCCTGCGCGCCGCGCTGGTGCAGTATGCTGCCGAAGTCGGCCTTGTGTTCCAGATCGTGGACGACATCCTTGATGTGACCTCTACCACCGAGGAACTCGGCAAGCCTGTCGGCAGTGATGCCGATAACGACAAAACGACCTTTATCACCCTGTACGGCCTGGATGGGGCGCGCGCACTGGCAAAAAGCCATAACGACGCAGCCCTGGCTGCGCTGGATGGGTTCGGCACGCAGGAAGATTTCCTGCGCCTGCTGGCAGCGGAACTGCTGCAACGTAAAAAATAAGGCCCCTGCCGCCATGCTGCGGCGCTGCCATAAGGAAGTGAGGATACCATGCCACTGCTGCGCGCCGCGCTTGGGTGGAACTACGTGCTGGTAACGGCGTTGTGCGGTTCTTTCCTGGCGCAATTCATCAAGGTGATCCTGAATCTTTTTATTTTCCATCGTTTTATTCCGGAGCGCATGTGGGGCGCGGGCGGCATGCCCAGCTCCCACTCGGCTACTGTCTGCGCCATGGTGGTCGCTACGGGCCGCTACTGCGGCATTACGTCCACCGAGTTCGCCCTCGCGGCGGTCATCTCCATCATCGGTATGTATGATGCCATGGGGGTGCGCTACGAAACGGGCGAGCAGGCCAAATTGCTGAACCGCATGTTTAACGAATGGATGGATCAGGGCGTGAACTCCCTGCCGTTTTTGGGCGGCAAAAAATTAAAGGAAATGGTCGGTCATACCCCGATCGAAGTGCTGACGGGTGCTGTACTCGGCATTGCACTTGGGTTTTCCATGCCCATGGTATGAGCGCGTAAAATTACAGCGAGGTGCTTATAATGACCTATCCGCTTTTAGGGCGCATCCAGACGCCCGGCGATGTAAAGCGGCTGCAAGACAGTGAACTGCCTGCCCTGTGTGAAGAGATCCGCCAATTTTTGATTGAGAGCGTTTCCGCAACAGGTGGGCATCTGTCCTCCAACCTGGGTGTGGTGGAGCTTACTGTAGCTTTGCACCGTGCCCTGGATCTGCCGCAAGATAAAATTTTGTTCGACGTCGGCCACCAGTGCTATACCCACAAACTGCTTACCGGCCGCCGCGAAGGCTTTGCTGAACTGCGCCAGAAAAACGGCCTGTCCGGCTTCCCCAACCCGAAGGAAAGCCCCTGCGATACCTTTATTGCAGGTCACGGCAGCGCGGCGTTGTCGACTGCCATCGGCATTGCCCGCGCCAAAAAGCTGAAAAACGAGCCGGGCAAGGTGGTCGTTATCGTAGGCGACGGTGCCTTTACGGGCGGCATGGTCTACGAGGGCATGAACAATGTCAGCAAGCTGAACAACCTCATCTGCATCCTGAACGACAACAAGATGTCGATCTCGAAAAACGTCGGCCAGATGGCAAATTATCTGACCAAGCTGCGCACCGACCCCAAATATTTCCACGTTAAGGCCCAGATGGAAACCGCGCTGGAGCGTATCCCTGTGGCGGGCAATGCCATGGTCAAGGCACTACAGGGCGGCAAACAGCTCGTACGCCGCGGCATCTACCATTCCACGATGTTCGAGGAAATGGGCTTCCAGTATATCGGCCCCGTCGACGGCCACGATGTACTGCTGATGGAGCAGATGTTCACGAACCTACAAGAGCAGTATGCCCCCATCTTTTTGCACATCGTCACGCAAAAGGGTAAGGGATTGAAGCCGGCCGAAGAAAACCCCGGCGAGTTCCACGCTGTTTCGTCCATCGACTTAAGCCATCTGACCGACCCTGAGCTGTCGCCGAAAGATTCGTTCTCGACAGTGTTCGGCTCCACGCTGGCCGAGATCGGCGACGAGGTGCCCGAACTCTGCGCCATCACGGCGGCCATGAAGTACGGCACCGGCCTCAACTTCTTTAAGCACCGTCATAAAGAGCGGTTCTACGACGTCGGCATGGCCGAGGAACACGCCGTCAGTTTTGCGGCAGGCCTTGCCAGCCAGGGCATGCTGCCCGTGGTGGCGATTTATTCCACATTTTTCCAGCGCGCCTATGACCAGATCATCCACGACGTCAGCCTGATGCGGCTCAATGTGCTGTTCGCCGTTGACCGCGCGGGCCTTGTTCCCGGTGACGGCGAAACGCACCAGGGCATCTACGATCCGGCGTTCTTCAGCCAGATCGGCATTCCCGTATTCGCCCCGGCCAACTATGCCGAGCTGAAATACTGGCTGCCGCATCTCGTCAAGGATATGACCGGCCCGCGCGCTATCCGCTATGCCCGCGGCAACGAGAAAGAAGCCCTCGCCGCCCTAGGCTGCACGGGCAAGCTGTTTGATAAGATCGACACCCGGCCGGGCGCAAAAGTTGCCCTCGTCAGCTATGGTGCCGAAAGTGAAGAGATCATCGCCGCCACCGATTTGCTGCTGCAAAAGAAAGTGGCCGCCGATGCCTACAAGCTGACCCGCATCTTCCCGCTGCCGGACGGCCTGTGTGAAGCACTGGCGGGCTATGATATGATTTTGTTTGCCGAGGATGCCATCCGTACCGGCGGCATCGGCCAGCAGCTGGGCTTTGCCTTGCAGCAGGCTGGCTGGCAGGGCAAATACCTTTTGCACGCCGTCGATAATTCCCACCTGCTGCACGCCAGTGTGGCGGAACTGCGCAAAGACCAGAATCTGGATGCCGCCGCCCTGGCTGCGGACGTCCTTGCGAACCTGAACTAAGGAGAACCCAAGCATGAGTAAGATCCGTCTTGACCAATATCTCTGCCAGAACGGCCTTGTCCAAAGCCGGGAGCGCGCCAAAGCCCTCATTATGTCCGGCATTGTATTTGTGGACGAGCAGAAAGTGGATAAGGCTGGTGAAATGATCAACCCCGACGCCAAAGTCGAAGTGCGCGGGCATGATATCGGCTATGTCAGCCGCGGCGGCCTGAAATTGGAAAAGGCGATGCAGGTCTTTCCCATGCGGCCGGACGGCAAGGTCTGCATGGATATTGGTGCTTCTACCGGCGGCTTTACCGACTGCATGCTGCAAAACGGCGCCACCAAGGTCTATGCGGTGGATGTCGGCTACGGCCAGCTGGCGTGGAGTCTGCGCACCGACGAACGCGTTGTCAACATGGAGCGCACCAACATCCGCAATGTAAAGCCCGAGGACTTGTCAGAACCGGTGGCGTTCTTCAGTGTCGATGTATCGTTTATTTCCCTCAAACATATCTTCCCGGTAGCCGATGCCATCACCACGCCGGACGCCGTGGGCGTCTGCCTGGTCAAGCCTCAGTTTGAGGCCGGGCGCGAAAAGGTCGGGAAAAAGGGCGTCGTGCGTGAGCCCGCCACCCACCGCGAAGTGCTGGAAATGGCCCAGGGCTACGCTATGGCCAACCACTTTACCCCGGCTGGCCTGGATTTTTCGCCCATCAAGGGACCGGAGGGCAACATCGAATTTTTGATGTACGTGCAGCACAGCGAAAACCCGCAGCCGCTGCCCGATGGCCTCATAGAGCAAACTGTGGCCAAAGCCCACGAAACGCTGGATAAAGCCCCGAATCTGCACTAAGTAAGAGGGTGAACCCGCAATGACGGTTTTACTGGTAACAAACCCCACCAAGGACAGCGGCTATGCAGTCACCGGCCAGACGGCCGCGCTGCTGCATCAGCTCGGCGTGGCCGTGGTCATGGCCCAGCCTGTCTTTGAATCCAAAGTACCCATCCGCTTTCTGCCCGAGGAAGAGGCCTACCGCGAAGCCGACCTGGTCATCACCATCGGCGGCGATGGCACGCTGCTTAAGGCCGGGCTGGACTGCGTGCATTACGGCAAGCCGGTTTTGGGCGTCAACCTGGGCCGCACGGGCTTCCTTGCTACCTGCGAGGTGGAAGAACTGCCCGAAAAGCTGCGTTTGCTGGCCGAGGGCCGCTATACGCTCGATGCGCGCGGTCTGCTGCTGGCAAAATCCGCCAACGGCTGGCAGGCCGAAGCCATCAACGATGTGGTACTGTTTGGCCGCACCCGGATGCACCCGATGGATTATAAAGTCTACTGCGACGGCTGTTTTGTCAGCAGCTACCGCAGCGATGGCCTGATTTTGGCCACGCCCACCGGCTCCACGGCCTATTCATTCTCGGCGGGCGGCCCGGTGCTGGATGCTGCCGCCGATGTCGTCGTGCTGACGCCTGTTTGCGCCCACAACGCCCAGGTGGCCCCGCTGGTGTTTGCCGCAGGCCGCAAGCTGGAGCTGGTAGCCGACGCCGAAAACCGCGACACCTGCTACGCCTGCGCCGACAGCACCGCCCAGTGCGATTTGCGGCCCGGCGATGTACTTACCGTTACGGCTGCGCCCCAGAAATTGCAGCTGATCACTTTTTATGATTCTGAGCAGTTCCATGCGATTGAAAATAAATTGATGAGGAGTTGATCTCATTTGAAAAGCGCGCGTCATCAGGCAATTCTCGATTTGATCGAAAAACATCCCATCGACCGCCAGGAGGATCTTCTGGCCCACCTGCGGGAAGAGGGATTCGATGTGACCCAGGCGACGGTCTCCCGCGATATCCGCGATTTGCAGCTGGTCAAGGTGGCCGATTCGGACGGCCATTACCGCTACATGCCCGCCGCCGCATCCGGCAAAGTGACCCATTCGCCCAGCCGGTTTGAGATGATCTTCCGCGAGTCGGTCCTGAAAGTTGACTACGCCGGGCATCTGGTGTTGGTCAAGTGCTTTTCCGGCATGGCCAACGCCGCCTGCGAGGTGTTTGACGCCAAACAGTGGAACGGTGTTGTCGGCACGCTTTCCGGCGACGATACGTTCTTTATCCTGATGCGCACCGAGGATGGCGCGGCTGAGATCTGCAAATCTTTGCAGCAGTATGTCCGCCGCGGTTAAGCAAAACGCAACAACGGACGGGGGAGGGCTGGCCTATGCTGGCAAACCTGAAAATTGAAAATGTAGCCGTGATCGAAAAAGCCGAGGTGAATTTCACCCCCGGCTTTAACGTGCTTACCGGCGAGACCGGCGCGGGCAAATCTATTCTGATTGATTCCATCAACGCCATTTTGGGCAACCGCACCTCGCGCGAACTCGTGCGCAGCGGCGCGCAAAAAGCCTGCATCTGGGCCACGTTTGAAAACATCCCTCAGCCGGTCAAAAAGCAGCTCGAAAAATGCGGCTATGAAGCCAATGATGATCTGCTGCTTTACCGCGAGATCAACGCCGAGGGCAAGGGCAGCTGCCGCGTCAACGGAATGCCCGCCACTGCCGCCGTCGTGCGCGATATCTCGGCGGGGCTGCTGTCCATCCACGGCCAGCATGACAGCCAGAGCCTGACGAACCCCGCACTGCATCTGGGCCTGCTTGACCAGTACGCCCAGAACCGCGACCTTTTTGCCGAGTATTACCGCCGCTACCGCGAGCTTGTCACCGTCAAACGCCAGCTGGACGCGCTGAACGCCAGCGAGGCCGATAAACAGCGTAAGATCGAAGCCTTGACCGCCGAGATTGATGCCATTGACGCCGCAGCCTTGCAGCCCGGAGAAGAGAAAAACTTGCAGGAGCGCAAGACCGTCATCACCCACGCACAGAGCATTCTGGACGGCATCACCGCCGCACATCTGGCACTGGCAGGGGATGAGGACGGTGAGCAGCCCGGCGCGGCGGACCTGTTGGGCGGCGCAGTCGAGGGTTTGCAGAACAGTGCGCGGCTGGACGAAACACTCGCCCCGCTGTCTGAGCGTCTCAACGATATTTACTACAGTGCGCGCGACCTTGCCACTGAGCTGGCCGACCGCCTGGACGCCTACGGCTTCGACCCCGGCGAGTTGGACATGATTGAGAGCCGCCTTGATACGATTTACCGTATCAAGCAGAAATTCGGCATGGAAGTTGAAGAATTGCTGGCCCGGCGTGAAGCCGCTGCCGCGGAACTCGAAAATTTCCAGTCCTCGGGCCAGAAAATTGCTGAACTCAAGACCCGCATGCAGGCTTTGTACGCCGACGCCAAGCAGGCCGCCGAAGCCCTGACCCAGAGCCGCTTAAAAGGCTTTGCCGCGATGAATAAAGAAATGCGCGCGGCGCTGGAATTCCTGAACATGCCGGGCATCCGCTTTGCCCTTAAACACGCGCGCGGGCCGCTGTCCTCGCACGGGCAGGACACCGTGGAGTTCCTCATCTCCACCAACCCCGGCGAGGACCCCAAGCCGCTGGCAAAAATTGCCTCGGGCGGCGAACTTTCCCGCATTATGCTGGCGTTCAAGAGCGCGCTGGCCGACCGCGACGCACTGCCCACCGTCATTTATGACGAGATCGACACCGGCGTTTCCGGTCTGGCGGCGGGGCGCATCGGCCAGTTGCTGCACCAGACGGCGGCAGGGCATCAGGTGCTTTGCATCACCCACACGCCGCAGGTGGCCGCCTTTGCCGATAACCAGCTCCTGATCCAGAAAAATGTACGTGCCGACCGTACCTTTACCGAGATCCATACCCTTGATATGGATGGCCGCGTTGAAGTGCTGGCCCGCATGATCTCGGGCGATAAAGTTACCGAGCTGAGCCTGGCCAACGCCCGCGAACTGATTGAAAAATCCAAGTGAGCACAAAATAAATAAAAATCTACACTCTGTCTTTTCTGCCCAAAATCCCTCATCATCATGCGGGAATTTTCAAGAAGCAGGGGAGGCACTCCCATCCGTACAGCTTGACAATTGCGTGTATGTGTGCTAAAGTTAGCTGTACATTATGCCGCCGTGGCGGAACTGGCAGACGCAAGGGACTTAAAATCCCTCGGTAGCGATACCGTACCGGTTCGATCCCGGTCGGCGGCATGCAGCTCCGAAGAATCAGCGATATATCGCTGATTCTTCGGAGCTTTTTCTTTGCACCAGATAGGTTTTACTTGCCTGTAATCCCTCGAAATTTGTTGTAATCTCCCGTTGATTTTGTTAAACAAAAAAGGAGCAGCTAAAGCCGCTCCCTTACAATGCCCCAAAATGTAAGGGCGAGCACTGCTCGCCCGCGGGCCGATGCCAAGCATCGGCCCCTACAGCCATCCCTGCGTAGGGGCGGATTCTATAT
>ENA-UOIY01002061-UOIY01002061.1-human-gut-metagenome-genome-assembly--contig:-P114-NODE-2061-length-17311-cov-6.039638_pt1 | contig 17311 bp, 16 predicted proteins | sample MGYA00242335_ERZ723882 | MGnify/ENA metagenome assembly ERZ723882
CCCCGCGGGATACTGTGTACCCGTGGGGAAAAGGCGCAAACAAGCATAAGAGTGAGCGTTATCGCCCCCGATAACGTGATTTCAAAAGCGCAGTTTGCGCCGTGCAGCGCAATATTGTGTCAGATTGTATGTCTTATTGACACGTTTTACGGCAAAAATAAGCCCAATCCGTGTCAACGGGACACTTTTCGGGCATTTTTCAATTATTCGGCAATCAAATTCTTATTTGTAGCCGAGTGCCTTTCTTACTTCCGTATCGTCGAAAAAGTAGTTTTCGTACAGGTCTTTTTTATAAAGCGTCTTTATGTCGGTCTTTGCGGTCAACACCGCCTTTTTGAGCGACGATTTTGCTCTTAACGCAAGCACCCACCACAATTCTTCGGGGAATTCGTAAACCTTTACATCGGGATACTTTTCGTTCAGCATCGCCTTGAACTTCGCGTTTTTGTCGCAAAGCGGATATATCACGCCGTTTTTGCCGTTCAATATTACGCTTAAAACGCTCTCAGCCGCGCTTTCGTCGCCGATTTCGGGATATCCCCCGTCAAAAGTCAGATAAAAATTCCTGCATTTCAGCGCAGGTACGCCGCCGATTGTAAATATTTCTTTCGGAAGCGGATACGCCAAAGGAATTTCCGCAACCGACACCGATATTTTGTCCGAAAAAGCAAGGATTGCGTTTTCGCAATCGGTCTGATTTTTCACAAACGGATGTTTTTCAAGATTTTGACCGGGATTGCGCCTGTTGAAGTAACAAATTGCGCTCGCAACATAAACCGCGCGCTTCACGCCGCTTTCGACGGCTTTTTCGACAACGGTTTTCAGATTATCCTTGTTTTCGCCGAAATATGCGACGGCGTCGATTTTGTCGAAATTAAGTTCGTCGCCGGGCGTTGAGACTTTCGGCGTTATTCCTGCTTTTTCGACGTTTTCCGAAAAGTTATCGGGCAGTTGATTTTCATAAACGAATAAGATATTTTCCATTTCAGCCTTTTTTGAATTTTTTGATTTTGTCGGGTTTCAGGTTTTTTTCGGCGGAGTCTTCGCGCATTACGTCGTGATAATCGTTTGCGGATATGACGTATTCTTCGTACGGCAAAAACTCTTCCTTATAAAAGAAATTGTGATAATCGGATTTTTTCACGCTTTCAAAATACTTCCACGGGGCGGGCGTCATACATTCGCCGCACCAGTATCCTCCGCAAAGCACGCCGTACGGCGTCATTTTGAAGGTATGGCCGTTTGCACATTCCCACAGCGTTTTGCGCTTGAAATCCACGCCACGGGTACTCACGTCAAAACATTTTCCGCCGCGCGCCGCCGCATAAGTTTTCAGGTCGTTTTCGGTAAGATACGGCGAGTTTTCGCTCTCGTAAAATCCGGGCGGATCGCCGCCTTCCGTCGGGGTTATCGAAACGTCCGAAATTTTCAAAGGAAGTTCCCTTATTTTGTCGTATCCGCCGTAAAAAACGTTAACTCTATCGTTCATTCCGTTTTCCTGCCAATAGTACGGCGAATTTGTCATAATCGACAGTTTTGACACGATAAACTTCTTAATAAGCGGTGATAAAGTGCCGAATATGCGATTTGAGTTTTTTACCAAGTTTTCGGTGATATATCTTTCGACGCTGACTTTTTCAATGCCGAAGGCGTCTTGCAAAACACGCCCGTCCTTTATCCACGCGCCGAATCCGCACCGTTTTACAAACCATCTCGGCTCGGCAATTTTATCGACGTTGAGTTTAAGCTTTCCCGCAATATTCGCGACGAAATCGCGATATATTTCGCGCTCGCCGCAGCCGACGTCGTAAATCGCGTTTTCTTTCACTTTCTTTTCGTTTTCGTCAATGCTTACGACAAGCCTGAATATCACTTCCGACAGTTCTTCCGCCGTGATAAACTCTGCGGGCGCGTCAAGCGGATTTTTGAAAATCATCGCGCCGTCAAGCATGCGTTTTACAAAAGTTTCGTCCGCGACGGGGGCGGTACGGAGCACGTAAAAACCTTTTATCCCGCTTTCGACAAGGTATCTTTCGCCGCGAAGTTTCGACACGCTCGCAAGGTCGTAATACGCCGGCATTGCGGGGTGTCCGACCGCCGCGTACGGCCGTTTCATCGTTCTTCCGCCGTATATGCCCGTTGTCGACAGCTCGATAATCTTTGCGTCCGAGCCCGTTTCGATAACGGCGTCAACAAGGTTTTTCGTATAAAAATAATTGACCTTTTCCGCAAAATCGGGAAAATGCTCGCTTTCGGGCATGCCGACGAAATCAAGGTTCAATATATAATCGGCTGCCGCGACAAGTTCCTTCGCTTCCTGAAAATCAAGCGGCGAGAAATCGCTGACAATGACGTTTTCGCCGTAATTTCGGATAAGTGCGTCGACGCGGTCGCTTTCACGCACGCGCACGGGCGCAATCACGCGCATATTTCCGTCTTTTATAAGTTTTTCGGCGACGAGATACGCAAGGCTCGTATGCATACCCGTCACAAGCGCAGTTTTTCTCATAGGGATATTTTACCACATCGTGCGATGCCTTTCAACCGTTGTCGCAAAATTCCGCAAAAAAGAAGCGCGGATTTTCCAAACAAAAAACCCGTCCAAAGACGGGTTTCGATTTTGAAACGAAAATTAACGTTTGCTGAACTGCGGAGCCTTTCTTGCTTTTTTAAGGCCGTATTTCTTACGTTCTTTCGCACGCGGATCACGGGTAAGGTAACCTTCCTTTTTAAGCGCGCTGCGAAGTTCGGGTTCTGCAACGATAAGAGCGCGGGCGATGCCGTGACGGATTGCGCCTGCCTGACCGGTGTAGCCGCCGCCGCACACGTTTACGAAAACGTCGTATTTGTCAAGCGTGTTCGTGAGAACAAGGGGTTGACGGACGATAAGTTTCATCGTGTCCTGCGGGAAGTATTCGGTAATATCGCGTTTATTGATTACGATTGCGCCTTCTCCGCCGGGGATAAGACGAACGCGGGCGATGGCCTTTTTACGACGGCCGGTGCCCCAATATTGAACTTTTTTCTTTGCGGTTTTTTTAGTTGCCATAATTACACCTCATTAGAACTTCAACTCAACGGGCTGTTGTGCCTGATGATTATGCTCGTTGCCGGCATACACGTGGAGTTTTTTAATCATCGTACGGCCGATAGCGTTTTTGGGAAGCATACCCTTGACGGCTTTGTATACGACGAATTCGGGTTTTTCGGCCATAAGTTTCTTGTATTGAACTTCTTTGAGACCGCCGATGTAACCCGTATGATAACGGTAGTATTTCTTTTCAAGTTTTTTACCGGTGAGGCGAACCTTATCGGCATTGATGATAATGACGTAATCGCCCGTATCGACGTTGGGAGTGAACGTGGGTTTATTTTTACCGCGAAGAACCATCGCGACCTGACTTGCAAGACGACCGAGAACCATATCGGTAGCGTCGACCACATACCACTTTCTTTCGACTTCCGCGGGCTTTGCCATATAAGTTTTCATAATGGTAAAGACCTCCTAACAATTAAAATGTAAGCGTTTTGGGCGTACAATAATTACAAGGGGCTAACTTTATAACCAATGTACAATCCTAAATTTGACTTATATATAATATCCAAGAAAAAAATTGTTGTCAAGCATAAAACGTCATTTTCGACGTCAAAAGATTGTTTTTTAGGCGAATTTAACGTTTTCCGACCGAAATTATTTGTATTTCACCGAATAAAGCGTGAGCCCTTTTGCGGGAAGAGTTTTGCCCGCGCGCACCCTGTCGCCGGATTTTATAATGTCTTCGACGTCGTTTGCGGCGATTTTTCCTTTGCCGACGTCAACGAGCGTGCCTGCGATAATCCGCACCATATTGTACAAAAATCCGTTGCCCGTAACTCTTATCTCGACGTCTTCGCCGTTTTTTATTATTTCGACTTTTTCAACCGTCCTTACGGTGTCCTTTACGCTGCTTCCCGACGCCTCGAAACACCTGAAATCGTGCGTGCCTTCGATAAATCGCGCGGCTTTTTCCATTTCCGCAAAATCAAGGGGGACGCATATATTTTCCGCCGTGGCGATTTTCAGCGGATATAGATGCGGCGACAGAAAAAGTATATAAATCGGGAGATACTTCCTCGCAACTCAAAACCCTGACGTCTTCCGGGAGCATGGTGTTTATCGCAAAAGGAATTTTTTCGGCAGGGATCGACGTTTCCGCGTCGCAGTGCGCGACTTGTCCGAGAGCATGCACCCCGGCGTCCGTCCTGCCGCTGCCCGTAACGGCGGTTTTTGCGCCGAACAATTTTGAAAACGCGTTTTCCAGCACGCTTTGAACGCTCGTTCCGTTTTTCTGAGTCTGCCAGCCGCAGTAATTCGTGCCGAGATACGATACGGTGATTTTATAGCGTTTCATCAGAACAATCCCCCGAAAACGTACTTGTCGACAATGACCAGCGCAAGGTATCCGCCGACGACAAGTATGCCGACGATATCCGAGCCTTTGATTTTCTGCACCTTGTATTTCGTGCGGTTTTCGGTTGCGTTGTAACACCTTGCGTCCAGCGCGAACGCAAGCTCGTCCGCACGCCTGAACGCGTTGACGAAAAGCGGGATAAGCACGGGCAAAAGTGCCTTCGCGCGCTGATGCAGATGCCCCGTATCGAACGTTGCGCCCCTTGCCTTCTGCGCGTTCATAATCTTTTGCGTTTCTTCCATAAGAGTCGGGATAAACCTTAACGCAATCGACATAATTACGGCGATATCGTGCACGGGAATTTTGACGTATTTCAGCGGAGTCATAAGGCTTTCAAGCCCGTCCGTAAGTTCCGTAGGAGTTGTCGTAAGAGTAAGGAAAGTTGTGCCGATAACCAAAAAAGTGAGCCTTAAAGCCATCATTATGGCATAATTAAGTCCGTAATCGGTAATTGTGAATATCCACCAGTGCGCGATGATTTTGCCCGTCTTCACGAAAAACAGGTTGAGCAGCGCGGTGATTACAAGTATCACCGTAATGCGCTTCACCGATTTCAGAATCTTCGTGATCGGCACTTTCGAAACAAGCGAAAACGCCAGAATAAATATGAGCGTTACGGCGTATCCGAAGTAACTGGAAATAAAGAAAATCGCCGCGATATATAAAATCATCAGAAGAATTTTGACGCGGGCGTCCATGCGGTGCACGACGGAATCGGAAGGATAATATTGTCCGAAAGTCAGATCTTTCATCTTTTCTCCCTCCACTTTACGACGGCTTCCACAAAGTCGTTTGCCGTAACGATGTCGTCCGAAAGTTCGACGCCGCGCGTCTTCAGCTCGTTTTTGAGTTTTATCGCGGTCGGAATATCCAGCCCGATTTCTTCAAGTTCTTCCGTGTGTTTGAAAAGTTCTTTCGGCGTGCCGTGAAAACGCAATTTTCCGTGTTCGAGCACGGCGATTTTGTTTGCGACCTCACTTATTTCGTCCATATTGTGCGACACCATTATTATGGTTTTTACGGTGGTTTCTTTCAATTTCGCGATAAGGTCGAACATTTCGATGCGGCCGACGGGATCGAGCCCTGCCGTAGGCTCGTCCAGAACAAGGATTTGCGGGCGCATTGCGATAACGCCGGCGATTGCGACGCGGCGTTTTTGTCCGCCCGACAGTTCAAACGGCGAACGTTCTTTGAATTGTTCGTAATCGAGCCCCACCGTTTCGACGGCTTCTTTCACCCTTTCGGCGATTTCGTCCTTTTTGAGCCCCAGATTTTTCGGGCCGAACGACACGTCTTTTTCCACCGTTTCGTCGAACAACTGATATTCGGGATACTGGAAAACCATGCCGACTTCCGCGCGGAGTTTTTTGAGGTCGGGCTTGTTGTGCAACTCGATCCCGTCGACGGTAATTTTGCCCGACGTGAGTTTTATAAGCCCGTTAAGGTGCTGAATGAAAGTGGATTTTCCGCTGCCCGTCGCGCCGATGATTCCCAAAAAATCGCCGTCTTCGACCGTGAGCGAAATATTGTCAAGTGCCTTATGCTCGAACGGGGTTTTGGGGGAATATACGTATGACAGATTTTCAATTACTATCGACATATCGCGTCAATCAGATCAGCCGCGTGCAACACGTCGGCTTCTCCGACAGCCCCCCTTTCTTTCAGTTTGACGTAAATTTGGTTTATCAACGGAAGAGTGAGTTTATATTGCGAAACGTCCTGCTTAAACAGTTCTTTTGGCGAATCTTCAAAAACTTTGCTGCCGTCTTTCATGACGATTACCCTGTCGCAATCCACGATTTCGTCCATGTGATGGGTGATATGCACGACGGTAATTCCTTCTTCCTTGTTGAGTTTTTTCACGACGTTCATGACGTCGCGACGACCTGCGGGATCCAGCATCGACGTGGATTCGTCAAGCACGATGACGCGCGGTTTCATTGCAAGAATCCCCGCAATCGCGATACGCTGTTTTTGTCCGCCGCTCATATTGTGCGGCGTCGCGCGGCGATATTCCAGCATGTTTACGGCGGTCAGCGCGTCGGTGATGCGACGGCCGATTTCTTCACGCGGGACTCCCAGGTTTTCGGGACCGAAAGCCACGTCGTCTTCAACGATGCTCGCCACCATCTGGTTGTCGGGATTCTGAAACACGACGCCGACGTTTTTCCTGATTTCGTAAATATCTTTGTCGTTTTTCGTGTTATGACCGAAAACGAAAACGTTGCCCGAACGCGGCAGAAGAAGCCCGTTAAGATGCTTCGCAAGCGTGGATTTTCCGCTGCCGTTTGCGCCGACCAATGCCAAAAACTCCCCTTCGTTTACCGAAAAGGAGACGTTTTTCAAAGCGTCGACGGGCTTCGAATCGTACGACTTATAGCGATAGCTTACGTTTTCGACCTTAATGATTTCCATAAAACCTCAATCGGAAATATTGTAGCATAACGCGGCGATTTTGGCAAAGATATTGACGGCAATAAAAAATATTGTATAAATACTATGGTTTGAGTAACGAATAAGGTTGACAATTTAAGAGCGAAATTTTATAATTACGCTTGCATAAATAATTTATTTATCTATATATCGTAAAATTTATACGTTATAAACAAACGGAGGTTCAAATGAGTACAAAAATGACCATTGACGGTAACACCGCGGCCGCTCATATCGCTTACGCTTTAAGCGAAGTTGCCGCAATCTACCCCATCACGCCGTCCTCGCCTATGGCAGAAAACGCCGACGAGTGGGCAACTGCGGGCAGAAAAAACATTTTCGGTCAGAAGGTTCGCATCGCCGAGATGCAATCCGAAGCGGGCGCAGCGGGCGCCGTACACGGCAGTCTTTCGGCTGGCGCGCTGACCACCACTTTCACGGCAAGCCAGGGCTTACTGTTGATGATTCCCAATATGTACAAAATCGCCGGCGAATTATTGCCCTCGGTTTTCCACGTAAGCGCACGTGCGCTTGCTTATCACGCGCTTAACATTTTCGGCGACCACAGCGACGTTATGGCGTGCCGTCAGACGGGCTTTGCAATGCTTGCAAGTTGCAGCGTTCAGGAAGTCATGGATCTGGCTCTCGTCGCACACCTTGCAACCCTTCGCGCAAGCGTACCTTTCCTTCACTTCTTCGACGGCTTCCGCACCTCGCACGAAGTTTCGAAAATCGAAATGATCGACTACGAAGACATCAAGAAAATCGTCGATATGAAGGATATCGAAAATTTCAAGAAACGCGCTCTGAACCCCGAGCATCCGCAACTTAACGGAACAGCTCAGAACCCCGATATTTACTTCCAGGGACGCGAAGCCGGCAACAAATACTACGACGCCGTTCCCGAAATCGTGGAAGAAATGATGAAAAAAGTTGAGGGTATCACCGGCCGTAAATACAACCTGTTCGATTACTACGGCGCAAAAGACGCCGAAAAGGTCATCGTCATCATGGGCAGCGGCGCGGAAGCAGCCGAAGAAACCGTCGATTACCTTAACGCGAAAGGACAAAAAGTCGGTCTTATCAAAGTTCGTCTTTACCGCCCGTTCCGCGCGGACAAACTCGTTGCGGCACTTCCCAAAACCTGCAAATACATCTCAGTCATGGACAGGACGAAAGAAAGCGGCAGCCTTGGCGAGCCTTTATACCTCGACGTCGTCGCGGCACTTGCGGAACAAGGCGTTACCGGCGTGAAAGTTCTCGGCGGTCGTTATGGCCTGGGCAGCAAGGAATTCAATCCTTCGATGATCAACGCCATCTATGAAAACATGGGCGGCGAAAACAAAAACCACTTCACGGTCGGTATCAACGACGACGTAACTCATTCTTCGCTGAAAGTCGTTGAAAAAATCGACGCTTCCCCGAAGGACGCAATCCGTTGCAAGTTCTACGGACTCGGCTCCGACGGCACGGTCGGCAGCAACAAAAACAGCATCAAGATTATCGGTAACTACACCGAAAAATACGCTCAGGCATACTTCGCGTACGACAGCAAAAAGTCGGGCGGCCTGACGGTATCGCACCTGCGTTTCGGCGACACTCCCATCAAATCGTCCTATCTTATCGACACGGCGGATTTCGTGGCTTGCCACAATCCTTCCTACGTCACGAAGTACGATATGGTCAGCGACCTTAAAGACGGCGGCACCTTCCTTCTGAACAGCATCTGGAAGCCCGAAGAAATGGACGCTATGCTCCCCGCCGAAATGAAGCGCACCATCGCAAGAAAACACATTAAGTTCTATACCATCGACGCAATCGAAATCGTCACCAAAATCGGTCTCGGCAACCGTATCAGCACCACGATGCAGTCGGCGTTCTTCTATCTTGCAGGCGTAATGCCCTATGAAGAAGCCAACAAACATATGAAAGAATTCGTCGTCAAGTCTTTCAGCAAGAAAGGCGAAGCGGTCGTAAATATGAACTTTGCGGCAATCGACGACGCGATCTCCGGACTTGTCGAGGTTAAATATCCCGAAAGCTGGAAAGACGCAACCACCGGCGCGGAAGTCAAACCCGTCACCGACGATCCTTACTACAAGGCTTTTGTCGAACCTATGCTCGCACAAAAAGGCGACAGTCTTCCCGTTTCCGAAATCGAAGCCGACGGCCACGTTCCCACCGCAACCACTCGTTTTGAAAAACGTGGCGTTGCAGTCAACGTCCCCGCTTGGATCAGCGAAAACTGCATCCAGTGCAACCAGTGTGCGTTCGTTTGCCCGCATGCGGCAATCCGCCCCGTGCTTCAACCCGCGGAAGTTCTTGAAAACGCTCCCGAAACCTTCGTTACGAAGGACGCGACGGGCTTTAAGGGCTTCAAATACAGAATGCAGGTTTCCGCCCTTGACTGTACCGGTTGCGGAAGCTGCGCGAACGTTTGCCCCGCAAAGGTAAAAGCCCTTACCATGATCCCCTTGGAAGACGCTTTGAAGAACGGCGAAGAAAAGAACTGGGATTACTCGGTCGATCTTCCCGACACCCCCGCGGACTTCAACGTCAACACCGTCAAAGGCAGCCAGTTCAAACAACCTTTGTTTGAGTTCTCGGGCGCATGTGCAGGCTGCGGCGAAACTCCTTATATCAAGGTCATCACCCAACTCTTCGGCGACAGAATGGTCATCGCAAACGCAACGGGTTGCTCGTCAATCTACGGCGGAAGCGCGCCTACCTGCCCGTATTCGAAGAACAAGAAAGGTCACGGCCCCGCTTGGTCGAACAGTTTGTTTGAAGACAATGCGGAATTCGGCTACGGCATCAACCTTGCTTACAAATACAGACGTAACGAACTGAAAGACCTCGTTGCACAACTCGCCCTCGTCCTTAAAGACAACGCGGATTGCAAGGAAGCCTGCGACAACTGGATCAACAATATGAACGACGCCGAAGGCAGCAAACGCACCGCGGCGGAACTCGTGAAAGTCATCACCGCGCAAAAAGGCGCAAGCGCAGACGCGGACGCTCTTATCGAAGAAATCCTTAAACGCGAAGATTGCCTTATCAAGAAATCCGTTTGGATCTTCGGCGGCGACGGCTGGGCATACGACATCGGCTACGGCGGACTCGACCACGTTATCGCGTCGGGCGAAGACGTAAACATCCTCGTTCTCGACACCGAAGTTTACAGCAACACCGGCGGACAGGCAAGTAAATCCACCCCGACGGGCTCGGTCGCAAAATTCGCGGCAGGCGGCAAACTCACAAAGAAGAAAGACCTTGGCAAAATCGCCATGACTTACGAATACGTTTACGTCGCAGAATGCTCCATGGGCGCGGACAAAGCGCAATTCGTCAAGGCAATTTCCGAGGCAGAAGCGTATCACGGACCTTCCCTTATCATTTGCTACGCGCCGTGCATCAACCACGGTATCAATATGAGCAAATCGCAGAACGAGGAAAAACTTGCGGTTGAAAGCGGATATTGGCAGCTTTATCGCTACAACCCCTCGCTCATCGAAAAAGGACAAAATCCGTTCAGCCTCGACAGCAAGAAACCGACCGGCGATTATCAGGCGTTCCTTATGGGCGAAAACCGCTATGCACAGCTTGCAAAGGCGAAACCCGAAGTCGCGAAAGAACTCTTCGCAAGGAACGAAAAAGAAGCGCGTATCCGTTACGAAGAATACAGCGAAATGGCAAAACACGAATAATTGCATTAAAAAAGAACCCTCGCTTGTGCGAGGGTTTTTTATTGCGTTTTTGTGCGAAACATATGCACTAATTTTACATCATTTAGACACTGTGGCATTGTCATTGCGAAGCGTCGCTATGCGATGCTGTGGCAATCTCCCGGAAGGGAACCGCTTTTAACGGAGCAACGTGCGTGAATTATTGAAGTTTTCCTGCACTGCTTTGAACGCATCGGACAATCGTTTCCCGTCGACGAAACAGTGGCTCACTGTAATGTTCAGCGTCATAACGTACCGTCCGTTTTCTTCGCGGTATTTATCCCAACCGATTCTCGGGCACGACGACGACTCGATATTATTGTCGGGCAACGGGTGCATAAGACTTTCAACCGAAATCCACGGCAGACACGTCATATAATAATCGTCGTAATCCGAGGAATCGTTGTATTCCGCCGTAAACATCGTTTGTTTCTTTTTCTCATCGATAATGCGGCGGGTGGTGTCGTAAAACTCCTTATAATCGTTCGTCATCTTAAAGCCGGCATTGACAAACTTTCCGCTGTCGGTCATAACGGTGAAGGTCGGATTGATTACGTCGTAAAGGCGAATTTCGTTTTTGACTTCGCGCATACGCATTTCCGGCACGGAATTCAACGCCGTCGTCAGAAGAAACAGCACGTTTGCAAAGAAACTCGTGCCGCTTTCCTTCGACGTTTTCACGACTTCCGTGACGTCGACTTTGACGTTCATTCCGTAACACGGATTTGAAAACTTTCTGAACCAATCGTATTGCGACGGATTGTCGAGTTCGTAACTTTTAAAAACTTTATACATATTCCTTAATTGCATAAACGCCGCTTTATCGCGACGTTTTATATTGTTATCTTACTCTTATGCGGGTTGCGGGGACGTTTCCTTCCAGAATATCGCGGATTGAAAACTTGCTGTTGGCAATGATGACTTCCGTACCTTTTTCGACGGGGGCTTTGATGTATTCCAGCTTCGCGCCCGCTCCGTTTGCGCCCTTTCTGGACGCGCCGTGACAGAACTTTCTGTACTCTTCGATATTTTTCAAAAGCTCTTCCGTGTTCTTCCCGTTGATTTCTCTGACAAGGGAATTTTCGTCGGAAATATCGGTGTAAATGCCGTTGACGCTTGTCAGAATCAGCAAACGTTTGGCGTTGACAAGACACGCGATCTGGCTTGCGGTTTCGTCGTTATCGACGCATTCCACCGCTCTTTTCTTTTCGTTCATAAGCGCGCGGATTTCCATTTTGCGGTTTTCCTCGTAGCATACGGCGTCGTTGTAATTTATGATGGGAATCGCGTCTTCTTCGGGACAACGCAAAAGCACTTTTTTAAGATATTCTCTTTTTTCGGCGTCGTTGAAGTGTTGGTGCTCCACAAGAATCTGGCGCAAGCTGAAACGGCTGTCAACGAACTGACGATACCACCCCATAAGCACGGATTGACCTTGCGCGGAATAGTCGGTTTTGTTGTCTTCGTCGCTGCCGGTAAGTTCCCGTCCGGTGCGCTTGATGAAGTCGAGCCTGCCGATTTCCGTCGCGCCCGACGTAACCCATATGATACCGGGGCGAAGTTCGCGTGAAATGCGCGCGATTGTCGAGTAATTTATGTCGCCGTACGCCTTATCGATAAGCGCAAGGCTTCCCACCTTGCCGACAAGGTCGATGTCGAATTTTGCCATTTTATCCTCCGTAATACGAGGTTATTTCTTTCAAAATAACTTCTGTCAAATCTTTCTTTCTGACGGCGTCGGCGTTCACGTACACGTCGTAGCCGTATTTATATTTGTATCTGCTGTGATTTGCGACGTCTTTCAATATTTTTACGCCGTGCTTTTGAAGAGTCGTGAAACTTTCGCCCAAAAAAACGATAAGCGCGGTGTCTTCCAGCGCCTTTATATGCGTGAGTTTCAGGTCGGTGAAGTCTGCCGCCGCAACCATGCTTTCAAATTCCACGGCGTCCTTTACGGCGATGTTGACGTACTTTTCGTAAAGTTTGTTGCCGCCTTCCTTTAAGACGACTTCCTTCGACGCGCGGTTTGCGTAATATAAGGTAAGGTCGGGAATGGATAAATAATACAGCGAAAGACAGTCGGCAAGTTCTCTTGCGACGTTTTCGGTCAGTTTATTGTCAAATCCGGTGATTAAAATATTCCTTTTCATACCTTTATGATATTATAACCGCAATTTTCACTTTTCGCAACTAAATCAAGCGGCGCATTGTTTTTCGCACGAAAATGCCATTTCGCCCGTGTGCGACACCGTGAGAACGACGTTTCCGCACTTGTCGGTGCGGTGGATTTTTTGTATGCCGTTTGCTTTAAGGCGGTCAAGCGCTTCCTGTTCGGGATGACCGTAAGAGTTCCCGTCGCCGACCGAAATCACGGCGTATTCGCACTTGACGTGCTTCAAAAACTCTTCGGACGACGAAGTACGACTTCCGTGGTGCGCGACTTTCAGTACGTCGCAGTCCACGTACGGGTAAGTTTCGCAATAATACTTTTCGTTGCTGTTGTTGCTGTCGCCCGTAAACACAAGCCGTCTTCCCGCATATTCGAGGATACCTATCGGCGACACGGCGTTTATTTGCGTTGCGCTTTTCAGATTTCTGCTGTCCCACTCTTCCTGCGACAAACAATAAAAAGTGAAGGTGTAATCCTGTCCTCTTATTTCGTATTTTCCGATATTGAGCGTGATATTGCAATTCGGCTCCGACAACGCCGCAATGAAAAACTCGGTATATCTTTCAGTGTCGATTGTATCTTTATCGGTAAACTTTTTGAGTTTGCCTGCGTCAAGGTCGCCGACTTTCACGTCGCGCCCGCCGATTTTCACGCTTTTGTCAAGGTTGTTCGACCTGATGTTGGGCATATAAACGTTGCCCACCTGAAATTCGGAGAGCACTTCGTCAAGATACGAAATGTGGTCGGTATCGCTGTGCGTCGCCATAACGCGGTCGATTTTGCCGTCGGGGTTGAGTGCTTTCAAATCGCTTATCGCGGACGTTTCATACTCTTTGCGCCCTTTTTCGCTGCCGCAGTCGATAAGCATATCGGTGCCGTCGGGGAACGCAATGTAAATGCAGTCGCCCTGCCCGACGTCGATGTAATGCACGACAAGTTGTCCGCTTTCCGGCATCGGTCCTCTGAACCACTCGGGCTTCACGAGGTAAAGCGCGCCGACGATAATCGCGGCGGTTACCACAATCGCGACGATTGCGATAAGCAGTTTCGGATTTTTCTTATGCAGTTTTTTCGCGGCATTCACCGCACTTTCGACAGCGATTTGCTCGTTCGTCTTTTTTGCGGTTTTCGCCTTGGTGTTTTTGGTGTTTTTGGGTTTCTTATTTGCCATTTTGTTGCAACAAACACACTTTATATGATGATTTTGTAATGATTAAAGTATGTTTTAAGTTTTTTTTGCAAAATGCCACCGCGGTTGCGGTGGCTTTTGTATCGTCTTTTATCAGTCGGAGTCGACAAGGTCGCCGTATTGTTCCAGCTTATTCTTTTTGGGAATAGGTTTGCTGTCGCCGTGTTTGACGAACATCATCAATACGATTGCGATGATAATGCAGATCGCGCTGTACAGGAACAACATTTCGTTTTTGCTGTTGTCCATGATAAGACCCGCGATGAACGGGGTGATTGCCTGCGCGGACATCGTTGCGGTGTAATAATATCCGGTGTATTGTCCGACGGTTTCCGCGGTGGAAAGTTCGGTAACCATCGGGAACGTGTTGACGTTTGCAATGATAAGACCGAAGCCCGCGATAAGATAAAACAGCGCAAACAGTACGGCGGGAACAATCGCTTTTTCGCCGGCGTGGACAAAGAAGAAAATAAGGAAGAACGAAACGACCGCCAGAGCAAAGCCCAGCATTATGGATTTTCTTCTGCCGATTTTCGCCGCGAGCGCGCCGACGGGAATAAACGCGATTGCGGAAATGCCCATACTCACGCCGTTTATAATGGACGCTACGCCTGCCGACAGGTTAAGCGTTTTGGTGGTGTAGACCGAAAGGTTTGACGAGATTGCGTTGTATCCCATAAACCACATGAATATCGACGCGAGAATAAGCCAGAACGATTTGAGTTTGCCCTTTTCTTCGTCGGTTTTCTCGTTCCACCAGACTTTCGGAGATTTGTGTTGTTTTTTGACGCGTTTTGCTTCCAGCGCTTTCGCTTCTTCTTCGTTGCCTTCGCCTTCTGCGATAAGTTCTTCCGCAAAGGTTGCTTTTGCGCCTTCTTCGCCCTCGTCAAAGTCGTCGATGCCGTACTCTTTGCAGATTTCCTGACATTTCGCGACAAGTTTCTTTTCCTTAACGAAAGTAAGGAAGCCGCCAAGGAGCAGCAGCATACCCGCCGCCACCGAAGCGAAGATAATCGTATAAGTATTGACCGTCAGCGGGAACATAAGCGCGACGGTGTAAATAATGAACGCAATCGCGCCGCCTGCACCGCCGCAAAGATTGATAATCGCGTTTGCCTGCGAGCGCAAGGGTTTGGGCGTGACGTCGGGCATAAGCGCGACCGCCGGGCTTCTGAACGTTGCCATCGCGATAAGGACAAGTAGCAAAATCACCATATAAATCGCAAGACTGGTTTTGCCTGCGCTCGTTTCGGTGATTTCCGCGTGGATGCGGTCGGAAATATAGTTGTTCATACCCGACGCGACGTATTTATTGTAATGGTCGTTGTTTTCCTTTATGCTTTGATAAGATTTGCCGTTGGGCGCATTCCCGACAAGCACGACTTTGCCGTCTTCCTTTTTGGTTTCGATTTCAACGCCGTCGTACTTATACGTCGTGCCGCCAAGCCCTAAAAAGCCGGATTTTGCTTTGAGTTTTTCGTCGTAACGGATTGATGTGAACGCGTCGCGGTCAATCGGTTTGTCGTTAATTTTGTTTTGTTTAAGATAATCGAGGTCGCAATAATTCGCAGCGCCTTTTTTCGTCTTATCGCCGTTCTTTGCCGCGACGGCGTCGTCGTACCATCTGCCAAGCAGGTCGCTCATGAAAGCGTCGTCGTTACGCAACGCTTCGATTTCGGCTTTTTTCGCCATACCTTTTTCCTGCTGTTTCATCGTGGCGATTGGCACGAAAACCATCAATACGACGGAAGCGATCGTGCCGATGACGATAAACGGCGTGCGACGTCCCCATTTTTTGACAAGTTTTCCGTTGGCTTTGTCCGAAATTTTGCCGAAAAGCGGCAACATGAACAATGACAAAAGGTTGTCAAGCCCCATAATGAAGCCGCGCATTGCGTTGGACAACCCGTATGCGTGTTCCAGAAGAAGTGGCACGACAAAGTCGTAAGCCGACCAGAACAGCATGATAATCGCAAATGCAAACCCTACTTTGAAAGTTTGCGGATAATTGAGTTTCAAAGTTTTTTGCCCGTCGGCCTCAACCGCTTCGGGTGATTTTTTCTTTCTCATAACTTCTCCCATATAAAAAATATATATACGTATTATAACATATCAAAATAAACTATGTAAATAAATTTGATTTATTTTGATTTATCTTTCAAAAAAATAATAGTCCCCGTTTGAATAACCCGCGTGTTTTCGCCTTTCCAGACAAAAAAAGAAGTCGGAAAAATCCGACTTCCTTTTTTAGGGTGTTAGGTATTTTATTCCGCTTTCACGGTGTTATTTTTTGAAGTAACGGTTGTAAAGTCCCTGGAAGGCTTTGCCGTGACGGGCTTCGTCGCGCGCCATTTCGTGAACGGTGTCGTGAATTGCGTCAAGGTTTTGCTTTTTCGCCATGCCCGCAAGTTCGGTTTTGCCTGCGGTTGCGCCGTTTTCCGCCGCGATGCGAAGTTCCAGATTCTTTTTAGTGCTGTCGGTGACGACTTCGCCCAGAAGTTCCGCAAATTTTGCGGCGTGTTCCGCTTCTTCCCAAGCGGCTTTTTCGTAATACAGACCGATTTCGGGATAACCTTCGCGGTGAGCGACGCGCGCCATCGCAAGATACATACCTACTTCGCAGCATTCGCCGTTAAAGTTGTCGACAAGACCTTTTTTGATTTCGGGATCGACGTCTTTTGCAACGCCTACGACGTGTTCTGCCGCCCAGGTCATTTCCGCGTCGACTTCTTCAACCTTGAATTTTGAGCCGGGAACGCCGCATACGGGGCATTTCTCGGGCGCAGCTTCCGCTATTACAGAATATCCGCAAACAGGACATACAAATTTTTTCATTTTAAGTTCCTCCGAATTGTTTTATTTTCAATTTGTTTTATTATTACATTCGTCGCAGGTACCCGTATATACGACGTAAAAGTCGTCGGCTTTCACGGGACACGCCGAAAGTATTTTAAGTTTAAGGTTTCCGTCGATATCCATATCGAGGATTTTTTTGCATTTCGTACATACGAAGTGCGCGTGATTGTGTGCAAATCCGTCCCAACGCTCCTCGGGGAAGTCGCCCTGTATACGCATTATTTCGCCCACCGCTTCAAGTTGTTTCAGATTTCTGTAAACCGTGGCGAGACCGACGTCGGGGATTTCCTTTTTCACGTTTTCGTAAATCCAGTTCACCGACGGATGCGAGCGCGTACTCCTTAAAACTTTTAATATTGTTTCGCGTTGTTTGGAATAGTTCATTTTTGCCTCAAAACGATAATCACTATCATTATTGTAACATATTTTTCGGATATGTCAACAAAAAATGATAGTGATTATCAATTTTTTTGAAAATTTTTTATTT
>ENA-UOIY01002062-UOIY01002062.1-human-gut-metagenome-genome-assembly--contig:-P114-NODE-2062-length-17311-cov-5.775382_pt1 | contig 17311 bp, 12 predicted proteins | sample MGYA00242335_ERZ723882 | MGnify/ENA metagenome assembly ERZ723882
GAAATTAATTATACAATGTTTTGTGGTTCATATATAGATATTACAAGTAAACTATAAATGAATTTATCATTAATCAAAAAATCCCACCCGGAGTCCGGGCGGGAAAGTGTTCATTATGTTATTGTCAAAAAACATGATGGCTCAACAGAATTGACTCGGCAAACGTCTAAGGATAGTCACTTTCTTGCCTCATCTATGACTTGCATGACCTTCAGCGCCTCATCATGACTTATCGGGAAGGGAATACCGTTCCGGTAATCATCATAGATCGCGGTAAAGATCTGATCGAGATATACATTCTCGGCTTTACGGCGCTCTTCATGCCAGTCGAGCAGCGGCTGAGGCTCAAAGTATTCCGGCGGGTTCCCCTCATTGACTGGCAGACGCACGATCCCGCGATCCTTATCAAGGTAACGTATACAGACCTCATTCTCATCAGCCGATATACAGCCGCGGGTACCGTAAACAATGTAAAGAGGAGTCTCAAGAGCGCATCCGCAGCTTATCTCCATGTCGACCGTGACATTGTTGACGCCCTTCATGATTATATTGACATGATCCTCGCAATCCCCGCTCGCGTTTATCTGGCGCAGGTCTGAATACAAGGAAGTATAATCGCCGCCGCAGAACCGCAGAGACTGATCTATCAGGTGCGGTCCCCAGTTGAGCAGCTGTCCGCCGCCGTATTTTCTCAGGGTCTGCCAGTCGTTCCGCGTCTCGAACGCGTTTCGGCGTATGACGACCTTGAAAGCGTCGCCGATAATGCCGGAGTTTACCGCGCTGAGTACCTGATTGAACAGCCCTTCAAAACGGCGGTTATGCCTTACATACAGCTTCACGCCATTTTCTTCGGCTGTTTTCACGAGTTCAGCCGCTTCCTGATAATTCATCGCCATCGGCTTTTCGAGCAGAACATTCCGCCCGTTATCGAGTGCTTTTTTCGCGTATCTGTAGTGATCGCACGAGCGCACGGCTATATCGAAGATATCGATATTCCTGTCCGACAGCATATCCTCGAATGTCGGGTAAGCTCTGCACCTGTATTTATCCGCGACCTTCTGCCGGCGTTCCGGGACAAGGTCGCAAACGGCGTATATTTCGAATTTGTCTTCTTTGCCGGACAGCTCGGCGAGGTGCATTCCATATCCCGCGCGACCGAGTCCGAGTATTCCGAGTCTGATTCTTTCCATGATAGTTTATACTCCCCATTTTCGCAGTACTTCACGGCTCTCTTCAAGATCGAGCAGCGGTTCGCGCATATGCGTGTCGTGCTCGACAAACAGCCATCCGTCATATCCCTTTCCGATCAGGGTCTTCACAAATTTTTCGTTATCGACCTTGAGGTTGCCGTGCCCGAGACCACAGAAATAACCGCGTACATACCACGCCCCGGCGTCGGGATCGGTCATGAACCAATCCTTTATATGCACAGCGGCAAGACGGTCGTAATATTTTTCAAGCATCGCGACGACGTCGCCTCCCGCGACAGCCAGATGCCCGGTGTCGATCAGAAGATGAGTATCCGTACAGCGCGACATGAACTCATCTATCTGCTCCGGAGTTTCGACGAGCGTGCCGAGATGATTGTGCAGCGCCGGGTGTATTCCGTATTTCAGGCAGGCGCGCTCGAGATAATTTACCTGTCGGCAATATGTGTCAAAGTCGTGCGCTGTCGGCGTCTGGTCCGCCCAGACATACTTTCCTCCGAACGCCGCGGTCATCCTGATCGATTGTTCAATATCGCCCGCGACGACGGTCGCGAAGCTCATTCGTTTTTCCGCGAGCGTTATGAGACGGTAATACGCCTCGTCCGGTGTGTTTGCGTATATTCGCTCCGCGCCATCATATGAGAAACTTCTCCCGCCCCGCCCCGCAGAACGCCGACAGGAGCGACACCATAAGGCGCGCGATCGGCTACATAAACTCCCGCCTCGACAAACCTATGAGCGTCGACGAGATAGCCGACCACGTCAAAATGAGCAAGTACTACTTCTGCCGCGAATTCCGCCGCGAGACCGGCTACACAGTCGTCAGGTACATAAATAACGTCCGCGCGAGAGAGGCTGAGAGACTGCTGAAACAGACCGACGCGCCGGTTCAGGAGATAGCGCGCTCCTGCGGCTACGAGAACCTCTCATACTTCACGAGAACCTTCAAGTCCGTCACCGGGAAAACACCGTCCGAGATCCGCAGGGACACATAGCATCAGAATACAGGAAAACGGCAGGATTCGCTCCCGACGTTTTTTACCTGTCAGCCGAGCTTCGAGAGCAGTGTCGCCATTTCGGCTCTGGATATTGTGTTCTTCGGTCTTATCGTGTTGTCCTCATAGCCGTTGACCGCGCCTGCCGCCACGCACTTCGATATTCCGTCGAACGCCCAGTCGGATATGTCCTGAACATCCGCGAACTTAAGCGCGATACCGTCGTTGTCAAGAAGCGAGCCCAGTACCTTGAACGCGGCTTCCCTCGTGAGACTGTCGTTCGCGCCGAAGATTGTCACGCCGTTCTCGGTTCCGTAGCCGTTCATCAGACCGTTCGCTATCGCCGCGCGGATATACGGTATCTTGTCCTCCGGGGTCTCGTCGCCGATGGTTATTCCCTCGCTCACGTACGGCGCCGTGTCGATGCCGCGCCATCTGACGAGCATCTTCGCGAACTCTCCTCTCGTCAGGGTTCTTCCGGGCTCCCAGTAAAGCCCGTCCGCCGTCACCTCGCAGTCGGACTCGGTTATCACCTGCATATCGTAGAGCTTCGTTATCGCGTCCTTCGCCCAGTGTCCGTCGATTCCGGTCAGGGGCTCGAGCTCGATCGCGCCGTAGTTCACACGAATGTTGTCGAGCTTTATGCTTCTCGTTCCGGTGCCCTTGTCGGTGATCGAGAGGACGTTCGTCAGGGTCATCATTCCGGTCCTGAGATCGGACGGAATGTCCGCCGTTATCTCGCTCCAGCCGAGCTGTCTCGAGTAATCCTTCGTAACGTGGTACTCAATCTCATGCGTCTTTCCCGCCGAATCGGTCAGAGTCGCGGTCAGCTTTCCGGAAATGTCGCCGGAGACCCACATACTCACGCTCTCAGCGTAAGGCGAGACCCTGTGACCGTCGGTCAGGCGTATGTCGAACAGTCTCGCGGACTCAGGCGTCGTCAGCGTATAGCCGACCGACAGCGCGCCGTCCGACTTGTAGCCGCCCTGAGCGTAACCGTAGGTAACGTCGCTGACCGAGCCGCCTGTCGAAACCGAGAAACCGCCGAGCTGGACGGGATCCTCGAAGTCCGCGACCTCGTCCGGCGCGTCGCCTATTCTCAGAAGTATCGTCTTTGTTATGCCGCCGACGGTGACACCTATCTCGACCTCGCCTTCCATGCCCTTGAAGACTCTGAACTGACCGTCGGTCGTGATGTATCCCTTCGGGCAGATGACGAGCGCGTCGTCGTAATCGCCCGGATTCGGCGCGGTATTCACTCCGTCTAGCGTGTAATAGACCGCGGTCGGGTCGATGTACACTTTCCTGCCCTGATAGGACGCGGAGACACCGAGGTCGAAGCGCGTTCCGTCAGACACCTTCGCGAACGGGGCGCTGACGTTCAGCTGATCTATCTTGTCGGTCACGAAGACTGAAACCTTGCCGTCGAGGACAGTCCCATCCTGCTGCTCGTATTTCGCGGTCACGACGTATTCACCGGGAATGTTTCCGGCTGTGAACGCGCCGTCCCTGACGCTTCCGATGTTCACGTCATACTGTTCGGCGAAGCCGAGCCTCAGCTCCTCGCCGGGTATCCTTGCGCCGGTCGGATTGTACGCGCGGTCGACCGCGTTCGCCTCAAACTTCACCGTGCTGCCCTTGTAGACATAGGGCGAGTTCGGGCTCAGCGACAGGTGCGCCGGGACACCGTCGGATTCCTCCGTGCTGACAAGAAGTATCGCGTTCGAAACCGGTCTCTGGCTGCCGTCCGACGGGGTTGTCACATAGACGCAGTCCTCGAGCCACGAGCGCTTTATCATGACAGTGGTGGAACCGCCGCCGTCGAGGTTAAGAGCCGTGACGCAGCCCATCTCGCGCATGACGGCTGACAGCTCCTCGAGCGTCAGTCCCTTGCCGTTCGCGGTGCGCCCGTCGTTCGCGAAGAACAGAACCTTTCCTTCCGCGGTGAGACCGACCGCAGTGCGCGGGTTCGCGACCTTTTCGTGCTGCTCGTCGACGATTCCGTCCGGCATTGCGCCGTTCTCGAGTATCAGGTCCCCGCCGCCTATCGCGGTCTCGACCGTCTCCCAGCCGGGATTGCAGGTCGTCTCGAGCTCGACGTGATCGCCGACCTTGAAGTCGGTGTAGAGCGGGTAATCCTCGTGCGACAGAGCGATCGTCAGCACGGCGCAGCCCTCCGGTATCGGAGAGTTCGACTCGCCGGTGAAGATATCGCGTATCACACAGCCGATCGTCCCGGACGGAGTTATATCAGCCCCCTGAAGATCAAGCACTATCTCAAGCGACTCAACCGCCGAAAGTGTCGTCGACGCGAAATCCTCGGTCACAAGGTAGGAACCCCAGATAGTCGGGTATTTGTTGAGCTGGTCGATCTCAATCGCGCCGTTGTTGCCTTTCAGGTAGATATGTACGCCCGGCTTTCCGATTGCCGCCTGTCCGGTTTTCGAGAAGCCTATCGAATATTTGCTGTCGTCGGTCGAGACGAGCTTTCCGCCGCTTATCATGACGCCGAGCGGAACTCCTGTCTGCATACTGAAAAAGTCGCCGTTTATCGCGCCGAGCACCGGGATATTGCCGGATCCTATCCGCGCGACCATACTGCCTATCCTGTCGCGGCCGTAGATCTTCTCACCGTAATCGATTATCGGCAGAACCCCGCCGGCGGACGGATCGTAGAGCATACAGTACGCGCTCTGCTTCCTTCCGGACGAATCCTGCGCGGTATAAGAAGAATATGTAAGCCCCGTGCCGATATCGTCTCTCGTGATATACGTGACCTCGCCGAGCCCCGTGTAGGAAATCGCGCCGACATTTCCGCCAAGGCACGCCAGAGCGAGAAGCGTCGACAGAGACACTTTCAGAAAACGACGTTTTTTCATTTATTCTCTCCTTTTATTCAAGTATAACCATTCTCGCCGAATATTCCTTCGGGAGCCTTACCTTCAGAATTCCGCCGTCAAGCGTGCAGTCGGTCGATGACGGATACCACGGACTGACCTTCGTGAAGCCGTATTTCTTAAGGTCGATCTCCGCCTCTTCCCTGTCGTCACCAACGCGCCAGATCGCGAGATACGCCTTCTTTCCGCCCTCGCACAGCAGACCGTAGGAAATGATCCCCTTCTGCCCGATGAGAGCCGTTCCGGTCGGGAGCATCGGCACGGCGCCGGACATATCCGCGCGCATACGCTTGAACGCCGAGACGCCCTCCTTCACGAGAGCCATGTTCTTCTCATCCATCAGGTCGAGCCGTCCGGACTGATATAGCGCGCCGCAGAGACCGTTCACCATGTTGAATATCGTCTCCTCGCCGTCCGCGAATCTCTCCCTGAACGCCGGAACGTCAATATCGTCCTCACGCTCGTCGCATCTGACCGGGTACGGATAGGACCAGATCCCCGCCTTTTCCGGAGCGTACTGCGGCGCGGAGCCGGTGATGATCGACGGATAGTTATAGTAGTACTCCTGATCGCTCGTCGACTGGAGATAGAAATGCTTCAGCGTCCCGTGGTCGGCGCGGCAGGCTCCGCTTCCGCAGTTCTCGATGACAAGTCCGGGATGCTTCTCTATCGCGTCGTCTATGAACGCCGAGAACGCCTTATAGTTCAGGATAAGCCCCTCCGCCGGGGAAACTCCGCCGTTGTCACAGCCGATGCCGGTCGTCTGGTTGTAGTCGTTCTTTATGTAGCGGACGCCCATATTGTAGAGCTCGTCTATCCGGCTCATCAGGAACGCCCTCACCCTCTCGTTCCGGAAATTGAAGAAATACCGCGGGATTGGCTTGCCATAGCGCTCGAGCAAGCAGTCTTCGCCGAGCTCGGAGATGCACCCGGCGTCCGGATTCACCGTGTCGAACTCGAACCACACTCCAGGGACGAGTCCCTTTTCCTTCATGTGGTCGAAGATTCCCTGAAGACCCTTCTCTCCAAAGCGCTCGTTCGCGACTATCCAGTCTCCCGCCGCGCCGAGTCTGCCGCCCGCGTTCTTGTGCCAGCCCGCGTCAATGCAGAAGTACTCGCATCCAGCCTCCGCCGCCGCGTCGATCAGCGGGATGAGCTTCTTGTCGGACGGGACGCCCCAAAGGCAGTTCATGTAATCGTTGAAGACAACCGGAACCACGCCGTTATCGAAACGGACAAGAGACGTCTCGCGCTTGTATCCGACGAGAGCCCGCGCCGCCTCCTCAAAACCGCCGTCGACACAGCCGTACACAGCCGGTTCGGTCGTGTAGCTCTCTCCGGGCGCCAGAAGACATGTCCAGCCGCCGTTCTCCTCGTGCGCTGCCGTGCCCTCGAGCGTCCAGATACTCTCGTCGTTCCCGCGCGTGACGGCATGGGTGAAGCGCCAGTTGTGCGCGCCCTCGATCTCCATGAAATATGTATGCTTGCCGTCCGAAATCATCGTGAGCGGGTAGAAAACGCCGGTCGACCAGCTTCCGACCGAATCAATAACAAACGTCTCCCTCTCCCACGGATGGCAGGACGCCGGGACGAGCCCGCACTGTTCGGGCGTGAAGCGGTTCCACTGCCCCTCAGCCTGCCACCTGTTGCGGTCAACGAAGATGTCCCCGCGCTCCGTCCGGATGAGCGCCGACGAGACGCCCGAGAGAAGAACCGGGGTTCCGCCGTTGTTCCTGACCGTAGTTCTCTGTCTTGTGACTCCGCATTCGTACTCGTCGAGCGATATGCTGACCTCAAGCGCGCCCGATATATACCTGTCTCCTGTCTTTTTCCATCCCCCGACATCCGCCGAGCCAACGCGGACGACAAACGGGATTTCCGCTTTATTCTTCATAAATTCCGAATCTCCTCACATATTTCTGTGTATCTTCATTACATAATTCTATGTATCAACATTATAACACAAACAGCGGTATTTGTCAAGCAGATTGTGAATGTTAACAATATCGGCGAAAAAAGAACCGCCGCGACAGTGCGCGGCAGTCCCTCCGTTCATCACGGTTTATTTCTCAAAATTCGCGAAGAAGTCGAGTATCTTCTCATAATACTTCACCGACGCCTTTGACTTCTTGGCGTAGTAGCTCTCGAAATCCTTCGACTTCTCGGTTCTCAGCATGTACTCGGGATAGAAGCTGACTCCCTTCCACGCGTCGTAGACATATCCAAAATCGAACACGCGGCTGTCGACTATCATGTCGAGCATCTTCACCGACTCGTCGTCGTAGGTGTACTTCTTCTTGAGCGCGACCTCATAGTACGCCGGGAAGACCTGCTTGTGGCTCTCCGCATTCAGCGCCTCGGTCATGATTCCGACGAAATCCGGATCCTGAATCGTCTTCGGTACCGCGAGGATCGCGTGATAGCCGTCAACCATCGTCCGGTACTCCTTCTGCGACTCGTCGAGCTTCGGGTACGGAAGTATGCCGTACTCATTCTTCTTGTCGCGCAGGTACAGTGTGGTCATCAGAAGCGAGCCGGACGCCAGCGCGGACAGATCGTCACGGAAGGAGTACGCCGAGATATCCTGATACCCGGAGTTGTTTATCTTCTCATACTTCGGTCTCGAGTTGTTTATTCCGTCGGACTCATAGCAGAGCTGATACAGCTTCTCAAAGATAGTCGTCGTGCGCTCATCCTTGTAGGTATACTGCGGGATGCCGCTCGCGTCCCTCGTGAATATCTTTCCGCCGAAAGCCCAGAAATACGCGTTGGCAGGCGAGCCCATCGACTGCGTCAGACCGTAGAAATCATCTTCGTCCTTCTCCGCGTTTCCGTTGAGATCCTTGTACATCGGCTTGCACAGCTCCTCGACGTAGTCTATCGTCCATCTGCCGTCGTTCACGACAGCGTAGAGATCCTCAAAATTATAGTCCTGCGCCGCCTTCTTGTCATAGTAGTAGCAGTATGTGCCGTAGAGCGCCGACAGCGCGTAGTCTCCGATCGCGAAGGTCACGAGATCATTTCCGTAAGCCAGATCCTCCACCGTTGACTTCGACCACCACGGCTTCTCAAAGTTGATATACGGCAAGTCGCACATATTCATGAAGAGCCCTTCGGTGGCGATCGTTCCCATCGACACGACATGGTTCGCGACAAGCTGGAACGCGTCGTCCCCCGCCATCACCGACGTCTTTATAAAGTTCGTGGCGTCACCGAAGGTATAATCGGCGATATACTCTATCTTCGCGCCGAAACGATCGGACACCGTCTGATCCCGGCGGTACTCCGCGTCCTTCACGACGTCTCCGGTCTCCTCCTCAACCACGTAGTCGTCCTTTATGTAGTCGTAGGTCAGAACCGTGAAGGTCTTCCCCTCAAAGTTTGTCTCCGGCAGATCGTCAGAGATCTCTCTGTTTTCCGTCTCCGCCTCTGTCGTCTCCGTAATATTTCCGGAATCCGTGGTGACCTCTCCGCCGGAAGGCTGCGCGCCGCAGGACGCGAGTATGCCGGCAAAAATCACAATACTCATTGCGAGGGATATCTTTCTCTTATTCATCTTGAATAGCCATTGCTTCCGTCACGCGGAAGCTCCCTTTCTCCCCTGTTCCGGGGCTTTTCTGATCTTTTCCTCAGTGACATATTGCTGGATTAACACTCTGTTAATGATATATTGCATTATCGTACAATAACACAACAAGTATTATAACACAATTATACGCAATTGTCAATACAAAAACCGAAAAAAATACAGAATTTTCGGGGTCAGGCCATATCCCTCTCAACACTTTTCAACCGTGTAGCCGCCCTCGCGATAATTCACGGTGATCACCGTTCCGTCCGAATATGTCACGCGGTAAACGTCCTCTCCGATCTTCTCGTGCTTATCCATGAACTCATACTGGAGATGCTTCAGCGTCCTGTACTCCTCATCCGCGTCGCGAAGCGCTTTTACAACGCCGTCCATGTCCTCGTCTGACACCAGCCGCAGGTCAATGTCTCCCATCTCGGTACGGTTCACCGGATGCTCCGGATGACAGCAGGGCATGATCTCCACCGCGGTAAGCTCGTCTATGAAATGAAGTCCCGAAAAGCCGTAATCCCGCACCTTCGGAAGCTCACTGACGCCGTATTTTTCATACGCCTCCCCGGCGCAGAGGATATACGGCACGCCTCCGGACAGTCCTCCGCTCATCGCGTAGCCGTCGCTTCGCGGTTCATCGGGGACGTCGACACGGTCGAGGCACTGTTCACGTCCGGCGTCGTCAGTATGTTTGCGGACGCCTGCCGGGTCATATCCATCTTCGCCGTGATCGCGGTCAGAAACATCGGTCTCGCGCTGCTGCTCATCGTGATTCTGCCGGTGGTCTTCCTCTTCACGAGATTCATACAGAAGAGGATGCTCGCGTCGCAGCTCGAGAACCGCGTCGCAGTCGCGGGCGTTTCCGGACACGTGCCGGAGACTATACGCAATATCCGCACGATACACACACTCGACAAAGAAAAATACATGGAAGACCTCTACGACGAGAGAATCGACCGGAGCTACAGGGCGGTCGAGAAAACAAATTTCTGCGACGCCGTCTACTCGCCGGTGATAACGATACTTAACGCCACGACGGTCGGCGTCGTCATGCTGCTGTCGGCTTCTGGAAACACGTCGGTGCTGAACTTCTTCGGTATGTCGGTCGGCGCGTCGGTCGCGGTCATGAACTACATCGCCGGGATATTCACGCCTATCGAAAGCCTCGGAATGGAGATCCAGACGGTACAGTCCGCCCTCGCCGGAGCGAAAAGAATAGACGAGTTTCTGAATCTCCCGGAGAGGGATATCCCGGACGAAACAAAACGGCATATATTCGGATATGTCGAGCAGACCTTCCGACCGGTTCCGGGCACTGTTCTCGATCAGCTGACGCTCGGCGACCCGGCTGTGACGAAGGAGATGGCGATACGCGCCGCGAAGACCGTCGGACTTTCGGAAACGATAGAATCTTTCCCCGACGGCTGTGACACGCCGTACCGCGACGAGATATTCTCGCAGGGCGAGAGACAGCTTCTCTCTGTCGCGAGGGCGATCTCCGCCGAACCTCCGGTGCTTCTCCTCGACGAGATGACAGCGGACCTCGACGCCGACACCGAACGCATGGTGCTTGAGGCGATACGCGCCGCGTCGGAGGGCAGAACAGTGCTCTCGATATCGCACAGGGTCTACACAAGCCTCGGAGGCAAGATGATTCACATCTGAGCATAAGAATACCGCCCGTCAAAAGACGAGCGGTATTTTTGTTTTTATTCAGGAATTCTCCGCGCAGATCGTGACGCCGTTCGGCACGTCTATATCGACAAGAGTAGATGATGTCTTTTTCCATATGTGCGTGAAATACGCTATTTCCGCTATCGCCGTTATCGCCCATGAGAAGACATACAGCAGATAGAGCGACGGGAGCGTGTGGAAATACGCGAAAACCGTGTATATCCAGATTATCCTGAACACGCAGGAGCCGGAAATTACTATAATCGTCGGTACAAGACTCTTTCCGAGTCCCCTCGACGCCGCGATCGTGTTGTCCATGAACGCCGACACACAGTAGGAGAACGCCATTATCTTCAGCCTTCCCATAGCCTCCGCGATGACAGCGTCGTCCTTCGTGAACAGCGAGAGGAACTCCCGCCCGAAGAGCGCGAGACAAATGCCGAGTACCAGCGCGATTCCGAACGCGTACGCGAGACTGATGAAGTAACTCTTAACGACCCGCTTCTTCTTCCCCGCGCCGAGGTTCTGTCCCATGAAGGACGAGCACGCCGTATAGAACGCCGCCATCACGTCATAGACGAGGTTATCCGCGTTAGCCGCCGCCGAGTTGCCCTCGACAACTACCGAGTCGAAGCTGTTGACTCCCGCCTGTATGAACAGGTTCGCCACCGCGAAGATTGAGTTCTGAAAGCTCGACGGAAGTCCGAGCGAGACGATCTGCTTCGCGAAGCGCGGCACGACACGGATCTTTTTTATATCAAACCTGTGCGCCGCGGACGTTCTCATAAGAGATATCGTAACAAGTATCGCCGAGGTGTACTGTGAGATTATCGACGCAATCGCGACGCCGTCGACGTCCCTTCCGAACCCCACGACGAGGATAACGTTGAGTATCACATTGAGCACACCGGAGATGAACAGGAACGCGAGCGGCTTTCTCGTGTCCCCCGCCGCGCTGTAAACCGCGTTGCCGAAGTTGTAAATGCCAAGCGCAGGCGCGCCGAGCGAGTATATATGCAGATAAAGCTCCGCCCCGTCGATAAGGTCAGGCTTCGTCCCGAGCAGCTCGAGCAGCCACCGCGTGCCGAACAGTCCGAACGCCATCACGCAGAAGCCGGTGATGAGACAGATGATAAAAGCCGTATGTATCGCGTCCGACGTGTCCTTATCGTTCCTTGTGCCGAGGCAGCGCGCGACGACGACGTTCACTCCGTTCGACATTCCGATGAGTATGCCGGTGAAAAGCATGACTATAATCGTCGTAGAGCCGACGGCGCCGAGTGCCTTCGCCCCCGCGAACTGCCCGACGACCGCTATGTCCGACATATTGAAAAGCACCTGAAGCACGTTCGACAGCATCAGCGGCAGACTGAAAAACAATATCTGCTTCGCGAGCGGACCGTGCGTCAGGTCGGATGATTCCTTTTTTTCTACCATATTTGATTGTTTCCTTTTCCCCACAAAATGAGCTGATTATCATTATAGCACAGTCCCCTGTGTTTGTCAAGACGTCCGGTAAAAGATTTCCATAGGCACCGAAAGTGCAATCAAAACTGTCTGTTTGTGTATTGATTTCGCCCCTCTCGTATGATATAATCTATATATAGCTCACAGAAAGGACAAACATATGCTATCTGTAAACTTCAACTACGAGAACGGCGGGGTCGATTCGATCGTCGATACCACCGACCGGCACGCGATGAATTGGGTCGAGGGAAAGTCAACATGGGGACTCGTCAAGGACGCCGAGGTCGTCTCAGTCGAAAAGACGGACACCGGTCTGAAAGCCGTCTACAAAACGAAACACATGATCATCGACGTCGAGCGCGTCCTTGACGGCGGAATCCTCACCGAGCGCTACACATTCCGTTCCGGAATCGGCTGTGACATCTTCATGCGGCGCGGTGAGACGGGGATATACGCGACCTTCAACGACAGCTACGACAAGGCGTCGGTCTGCATGACAAAGCGCTGTCACGCGCACATCTGGTGCGGCGGCGAGGTATCCTACGTCGAGGCGAGACGTATGGGAACGTCCGAAAACTGTCTCGGTCTCGTCCTGACAAAAGGCAGTCTCGACACGTACAGCGTCGAGCGCGACCTCTCCGAGTGGAGCAACGACCGAGGTGACATAATCCTTCACCCGTCGCCGTTCGATCTGCGTCCCTCTCAGACAATGACTATCGAATGGAAGCTCTTCTTCTGCCCAGACGGAAAATTTTACGAGACGATCGCGGATATGCCCGAGGTCATGCTCTTCGACACCGACAATTACACGGTGTATCAGGGCGAACACATAAAGTTCAGCGTGAACCGCCCGGACGCTGAGATAACCCTCGACGGAATGAAAATCCCGGCGTCACACGACGTCTCCGCGACATACGTCGATTATATCCCCGGGCGCACCAGTGAGCACATATTTCATGTGACATCCGGCGGGAGAACCACGAAAGCCGAATTCTTCGTTCACATCCCATTTGAGGAGACGGCGAGACGGCGCGCGGAATTCATCGTCCGCAATCAGCAGTATATCAACCCGGAGAGCGCTCTCGACGGCGCATACCTCATCTATGACAACGAGGACAAGCTGAAGATATTCGACAACCTGAACGGCGACTACAACGCCTCGCGCGAACGGCTCGTAATGGGGCTTTTCATCGCGAAATACCTCCAGTACCGACCGGACGATGAACTGTTAACAAGCCTTCTCCGCTACTACCGCTTCATAACCCGCGAGTTCTTCGACGAGGAGACCGGCGAGGTCTACAACACAATCGGCAAGGACCCGACGACGAAACGGCTCTACAACGCCCCGTGGATGGCGCTCATGACACTCGAGATGTACAAGCTCACCGGCGACGAGACATATCTCGACAAGATGGTGCGGCTCCTGAAGGTCTACTACACGATAGGCGGCGAAAGATTCTATCCGAACGGTCTGTCGATGTTCGAAACGGTCGACGCGCTGAGAAGCGCCGGAAAAACAGAAGACGCGGAAGAGATCACGGAGCTTTTCAGAAAGCACGTCACGAACATAAAGAACTTCGGCATAAACTACCCCGAGCACGAGGTCAGGTACGAGCAGACGATAGTCTCCCCCGCCGCCGCCCTGAACGTCGAGATGTTCATGATCACCGGAGAAAAGGAATGGCTCGACGAAGCGGAAAAACACGCCGACATACTCGAGCGGTTCAACGGACGCCAGCCGAGCTATCTTCTGAACAATCTCGCGCTCAGACACTGGGACGCCTTCTGGTTCGGCAAGCGCAGGATATTCGGCGACACCTTCCCGCACACGGCGTCGATACACTCGTCGGACGCGCTCATCCAGTGCGCGGAATGCGCCGGTGACAAGGAAATGGAGAAACGCGCCGTTATGGGAGCGAGAAACTGTCTCTGCCTGTTCCGCGAGGACGGAAGCGCCTCCTGCACGAGAGTCCACCCACTCTATGTGAACGGCGTCAGAGCCGAATACTACGACGAGTTCGCGAACGAGCAGGACGGGTATCTGTACTTCATGATAAAATACTTCGGAGCGCTTGATAAATAAAAACGCAAGAGCTTCCGCCGGAATCCGACGGAAGCTCTTTTTCAGTTGTTTCTGAGCGCGGTCGCGATCTCACGGTAAAGGTTCGCGGCGTACACGCAGAAGCCCTTGTCGTTCGGGTGCAGACCGTCCGTGTAGAAATCGCCGAGGTGCGGCGTCATGCGCGTTCCGCCGACGACCGTTACGTTATCAAGCGGCGCGCATATCTCGCGGATTATATCCGCGGTTCTCTCAAACGGCTCCCCGAACCGCGTCTGCTTATCGTTGTCGTCCCTCCATATCGGGAGCACCGCGAAGATCCGCGATGACCGGTATTTTTCCGACAGGGCGGAATAGAATCGCCGGCAGTCCCCGACAAACGACTCCTTATCCTGGATATTCCAGTTGTTAGTGCCGTAGGCGGCGGTCACTATGTCGGGAGTTATCGGCTCTTCCGGTATAAGCAGCTCCGGAAAGAATATGTCTCCGGCGATTGCCTTGTTCGTGTTGTCCGCCCCGAGCATCCTTGACAGCGCCGACGACAGCGCGAGCGAAGGGTATTCGGCGTCATATCCGTGCGTTATCGAGTCTCCGTAGGATATCATCGTGTATTTCCGTCTGACAGGTACGACAGCCGCGCCGTCATCAAGAGTGAACCCCGAGATTGTCACCGCCCTTGACCACGGGAAACAGATCTCAACGACCTTTGTACCATTGCCGAGGTCGGCGTCTATATGACCGGTCTCAGGCTTTCCGTCCGCGCTGCCTGTATGCACGACCAGCGCGCCGTCCACGCAGATATCGAACCAAGCCGGTTCACGGTGAGAACCGAACGACAGCTCATAGTCGAACCCGACGCGCTCCGAATCCGTCCGGAACGCCATACGCACGTCAGCTGTAGAATTCGTCATCAGACAGTAATCCTCACACCTGTACTTTCTGTACATTTCCGCCTGCTCCGGTGTGAAGCGGAAGAACGAGATTTTTTCATCACACTCTGTTATAAGCTCGGTTCCGCGGGTGATATCGCGGACAGCTTCCGCGTCAAGCCGCATATCCTCACTCCGCGAATTTCTCGACGAGATCGGCGAGGAGCTTTTCGAGCTTTGACATCTTCTTCGCTGCGGTCGACGCCCAGTTCTTGTTGTTGTCCCTGACCGCGCCGCGCATCATGCCGGGGATTCCGTCAAGTCCGGCGGCCGAATAAACCCTGCCGAAATCGTACATTATCGACGCCTTGATTATATCGTACATTCTCGATGTGTCGTCGTCTGACGAATACTTGACCTTCATCGCCGTCTCAAAGAACGCCGGAGCAACGCGGTAATACCCCTCGGACGCGAGCGCCTCTATGACCGCTGATGATACATCCGTATCCTTCGCGTCGGTCGGAATGGCATACATAGAGCCAGTGTAGGTCGCCGCGGTTATGTAGTTCTCCTGCGCCTCGTCCCACTTCGGAGTCGGGAGAACGCCGTATTCAAATGGCGCGTCCCTCAGAGTGCTCGCGGCGTAGTCGATCGAATTCAGCATGAAAACGTACTTCTGGTTAAGGAAATCCACCGGATTCTCCTCATCGTTGCTGATGAATCCGGAATTTGAGCCATGAAACGCATTTGTCATCTTGTTGATGAAGTCGGACGCCTTCTCACTGGTGAGCAGCGGAGAGACCTTCTGTCCCATCTCATCATCCTGTTCAACGACCCTGAGACCGCAGGCGTACCACGCGTTGTCTATGAATGTGTCGGACATTCCGATGCCGAAAAAGTCCTCTTTATCTTTCTTTGAGTCGCTGTTGAGGTCAGTATAGATGTCGCTCGTGAGTGAAAACAGCTTGTCAAACGTCCACTTGCCCTCGTCAACCAGAGAGTACAGTCCGCTTATCTGATACTTTTCCGTAAGATCCTTGTTGAACAGCACCCCGAAGGATGTGCCGATAGTGTTCGTCGAAATGTCGCCCGACGCCATATAGAGCTTTCCGAAAACGCTGAGCGCGCCAGTCAGACTGTCCGGCCACCATGGCATATCAAAGTCGATATATTTAGTGTCAGGCAGGTTGTAGAACAGTTTTTCACCCGCGAGTATCGACATCGATAACCCATAGCCGGCGACAACGTCATATGCCGATTCTCCAGCGAGAACGCTCGACCTGACGGCTCCCTGGAATATCTTCTGGTTCGCGTTCAGTCCGTCCGACTCGATGAAGTTGAACGTGACGTTGAGTCTCTCCTGTACGGCGTTGTTGCGTTCGTATATGGCGTCGTTGACGATATCGCCGTCCTGCTCCGCGTTATACTCCGGAATGAGCATCTCGCGGTCTACGAACAGATTCACCGTCTTCCCGCCGAAATCGAGGTCATCCGGAAGTGTGTCGCGCGCGGCTGTGGTTTCCTCCGCCGTTGACGTGCCCTCTCCGGACGTTGTGTCGCCTCCGGACGGGTTATCCGCCGCTGTACCGCAGGACGCGGTCATCAGCATGACGGCGAGCAGAAGCGTGAGGGCTCTTGTTCCTGTGTTTCTTTTCATCTGGTTATCCTCCTGAACTCATAAAAATTCCTGTCATCAGCACAAAACGGACATTCCGGGGTTTACAACCCGCTGTTTATGTGTTATAATTGAGTAAAGCTGTTTGGGGGTATTCTCTTATGAACGAGTACTTTGAAATATACGACTGGACGGGTCTCAGCATCCTGTTCGCGAGCCACGCGTACGCCATACCGGGAGAGCACTCGGTCGGCTTCGCGGACAGGGACAAATATCAGCTCGGCATCAAGATGAACGGACGCACCGATATACTGTATGATAACGAGCGTTACGACTACTGGGGCGGAACTCTGCTGTACTTACCGAAAGAATCGCGCGACAATATTGTCTACGACAGGAAGGTCATCGAAGAGGGAAAAGGCGTCTATATCTTCTTCGATTCCATGAAGCCGCTCCCGCCGCACCCGATACTGAGAAAGATGAATGACTCCGAAAAAATCTACACCTGTTTCTGCAAGGTAGCGAATCTCTGGTCGGCGAAAGGCGGCGCGAGTGTCGAGTGCATGGCGGCACTGTACAAGCTTCTCGCGACGATCCGTGACGACACGACGCCGGCGGAGCGCGCGGACCGCTCGGCAACGAAGCTCGCGGCGGCAGAGGAGTACATATCCGGACATTTCCGGGATGAGTACATAGACATCGCGATTCTCTCGTCTATTGCCGGAATGACGCCGGACTATTTCCGTCACCGGTTCCAGAAAGCGTATGGTCTCCCGCCGCTCCAGTATATGATGCGGCTGAAGCTCGAGGAAGCGAAGCGTCTCCTCTCGTCCGGAAAGAGCGTGAACGAGACGGCGAGGCTCACCGGATTCAACGACGCGAACTACTTTTCAAGGTTCTTCCGTGATCGGACCGGTGTCAGTCCGACCGAGTTCGTGAAGAAAAGG
>ENA-UOIY01002086-UOIY01002086.1-human-gut-metagenome-genome-assembly--contig:-P114-NODE-2086-length-16999-cov-4.281102_pt1 | contig 16999 bp, 7 predicted proteins | sample MGYA00242335_ERZ723882 | MGnify/ENA metagenome assembly ERZ723882
CGAGGTCAAAACGTGGACTAAGGAACGCGCCATTCAGGAGGTTTACGACGCCATGGTGCCCAACGATATCGCCGAAATCGTGCAGTATTGGGGCACCGCCACCACCCTTTTCGATGAAATCACCAACGCGGAGATGACCGAATATTTTGAAGGCAGAGAGCTTACCTTCCCCAACATAGAGGGTATCAAGTTCGCCAACAGAACGCAGCCGGTTACCGTAAACGGCATCACTTATCAGCCGCCGGTATATGTTGACGGCGAGGCGAGAACGCACGTTCAGGAAGGCTACAACGAAGTGCTTTCCATCACCATCGAAAAAGTCGATCCGAAGGCAATTTGGAACTTCTCGCTCAGCATAGCTCCCATGTATTATTATTCGGACGCCGAACACATCGCGGCTTTCGACTACGAAGAAAACTTCGGTGTGGAGTACATGGATTCCGGCTTCATGAACAACGTCGTCAAAGATCCCAACAAGGTGGGTGTGCCCGTGGGCGCGGGTCCGTACGCCGCCAGCAGCGCGGCAGGCGGAATCAACGCCAGCCAGATTACGTCGGGCGACTTCCTCTCGCAGAACGTCATATACTTTGAAAGAAATCCCTATTATGTAATGGGTCCCGCAACCATCAAGAAAGTCAACTATCAGGTGGTTTCCAACTCGTCCATGTTAAACGCGCTTTATACGGGTGAAATCGATTTCGTCCAACCCAACGCCAAGCCCGAAACCATTGACGAACTCAACGCAAGACGCGACGAAGGCATCTACAACAAGTCGATAGAGACAAGCGGCTACGGATACATCGGCATCAACGCCGGCAAAGTTCCGACGCTTGAAGTGCGTCAGGCGATAATGCACGCCATCAACACTCAGGAATGCGTAAACTATTACGGAACGACGGCAAAGGCCATCTATCGTTCGATGTCGCTTTCCAGCTGGGCTTATCCGCACGGCGCAACCGCTTATTATCCCTATATAGGCGGTCCCGTCCCCGAAAACCTGTCGGTAGTCAACCCCGCATATGCGGACTTTGTTGCCGAAAAGGGTAAGAAGGCGGGCGATACCTTTACCGAAGAGGAACAGGAAGAGTTTATAAGAGGTCTCGTCGAAGACGCCGGTTACACTCTCAACAGCCGCGGCGTTTACACCGACGGAACCAACACTCTTAAATATACGTTCACCATCGCGGGCGAACAAACCGATCACCCGGCATGGCTGGCGATGTTCAAAGCCGGCAACTTCTTGAATCAGTGCGGTTTTGAAATAAACGTCACCACCGACTCGAACGCTCTTAAAAAGCTGGCGAGCGGCGACCTGACGGTGTGGGCGGCAGCTTGGTCGTCTACCATCGACCCGGATATGTACCAGGTTTACCACATAGATTCCAACGCGTCTTCGGTCCTCAACTGGGGTTACAGACAAATCAAACAGAACATCGGCGGCAAGTACAACCGCGAACTTTCTCTTGTGGAAGAGCTCAGTGACATAATAGACAGAGCTCGTGAGACGGAAGATACCTCGATAAGATCCGCTCTTTACAGCGACGCACTCGATATTGTAATGCAGCTGGCAATCGAGCTTCCCACCTATCAGAGAGACGATTTGTTTGCTTACAACGGCAATAAGATAGACGTAAGTACGTTTACTCCCGACAGCGAGCTTACCTCTTATATGGGACTTACCAACAGACTCGATAAAGTTTCTTTGGTTGTAGCATAATTTTCCGGCAAATAACTCCGTACGCGTTCAAAAAACGCGTATGGGGTTTATGCCTACAAAAAAAGGCGGAGGGTGCAAATGCGAAGGTTTCGCAAGCGATAAAACAGATGTTAAAATATATAATAAAAAGAATAGGAATCTCTATCATAATTTTGTTGGGCGTGTCCATAATAATCTATACGCTCGTAAGACTTATGCCCAGCGATTATATCGATACGAAATATTCGTCACAGCTTCAGATAGGAACCATTACGCAAGAGGACCTCGACCGGTTTAAGGAACTTTACGGCCTGTATGTTCCGGAAGCATATCTAAATATCGACGTGGACGAATACGGCAATTTCGAGCGCGACGTCAAGACCGCCGATCACGACCATGCCATTTTGGCGGACCAGACATTCGACGAATGGGTAGTGGGTCGCTATACCAACGGCAATAAGCGGCTGGATCTGGAGGACGACGGCACGTTCACACTGTATGAAGTGTCGTATACCGTGCAGATTCAGGAAGTGCAGATAGACAACGGCGACGGCACCTTTACTACCGAGGAGCGCGAAATACGCAAAGAGGTGCGAACCGAGCTTATGTCGGGCACTTATACGGCGACGTATACTCCGGAGGAGAAAAACGCCGCGTTTGACGAACAGCTTAGTCAGCAGCAGATGCGTTTCCCTCAAAAATACTCCATTGTCCTCATGTCCGGCGGCGCGCAGGTGCCCACCTCCGTGTCGTACAGAGTGGCGTCGGGATGGGAGCGTCTGGGGGCCATTCTGGGCGGCTACTTTACATGGATAGGCAATCTGTGCAAAGGCGACCTGGGTACTTCTTTCCTTTACGAAAAACCCGTAAACGAAGTAATAAGCCAGAATATGTGGGTGTCTTTCGCCATAGCCATCATCGCTACGATTTTGCAGTTCCTTATAGCTATTCCGCTGGGAATTTCTTCCGCAACGCATCAGTATTCGGTGCGCGACTATACCGTCACGGTGTTTACCATGATAGGTCTGTCGCTGCCCACATACTTCTTTGCGGCGATAGTGATAAAAATCTTTGCCGTCGACCTGGGCTGGCTGCCGTCAAACTGTCTTGTGTTCGGATATGAAACGTATCCCTAAACCTTTGCCGGAATGATGAAAAAGCTGGGCGATATGGCGCAGCATCTGGTGCTGCCTATTTCGGTAAGCGTCATCTTGTCGCTGGGCGGCCTGATGCGATACACGCGAACCAATACGCTGGAAGTGCTAAACGCCGATTACATCCGTACGGCCCGCGCAAAGGGCTTGTCCGAAAAGACGGTCATCTACAAGCACGCCTTCCGCAACACGCTCATCCCCCTTGCCACAATGCTGGCGGGAATACTGCCCTCTTTGTTCGGCGGTATGATGATAACCGAGCAGGTATTCGGTATCAACGGTATAGGTAACCTTGCGTACCGAGCGCTTAAAAACGCCGATTTGCCCTTTGTCATGGGCTATAATATGTTCTTAGCGCTGCTGACGGTAATAGGCACACTGTGCTCCGATATAATGTATTCAATAGTCGACCCGAGAGTCAAACTCACTAAATAGGCGGTGTAATATGGAAGAAAAGGATAACATAAACGTAAATTTGCCTCCCGAGGAGACTGCCTTGAAGGAGGAAATGAAGGAACTTATCGTTTCCGAAGACACCGCTCTGACAACTCAGAAGGAAAGCGAAGAACTCAAGACGTCGGTGGAAGAGGAAGTTACCTATAAGGAAATAAGCCCCATTAGAATGGTTTTAAGGCGTTTTTTCCGCTCTAAACTTTCGATTGTGGGCATAGTGATGCTGGTATTTTTGTTTGCCTTTTCGTTTTTGGGCCCGGTTATTTACAATCGCTGGGGCGAGGACGAAATAGACGAATCTACAACGCTTAACACCTATATCTACACCTATACGCCCAAGGAAAATTCCTCCATCGACACCGAAGTCATCGAGGAATTGCACCAGGAAAGCCTTACAAACACATTCGCGCCTCCCAGCGCCGATCATCTGCTGGGCACGGACGACAAGGGAATGGACGTGTTCGTCAGACTTATGTACGGCGGCAGAATCTCCCTTACGATAGGTTTTATAGTCGTCATTTTTGAAACGATAATAGGAATTGTGCTGGGCGGAATCGCCGGATATTACGGCGGCTGGGTGGACCAGGTGATAATGCGTATCGTGGATATATTCAACTGTATACCCACGTTGCCCATACTGCTGATCGCCTCGGCGGTAATAGACTCGTGGCAGCTAACCGCCGACCAGCGAATATATATATTGATGGTCATGATAACGCTGTTCAGCTGGAGCGGTATTGCGCGATTGGTGCGTGGGCAGATATTGTCCCTGCGCGAACAGGAGTACATTACCGCGACGGAAGTCATGGGCTTTTCCACAGCGCGGAAAATATTCAAGCATCTTATTCCCAATGTCATGCCGCAGCTTATAGTCGCCATGACGCTGGGACTGGGCAGCGTAATACTTTATGAATCTACCCTTAGTTATCTCGGCCTGGGCGTTCAGCTGCCCAAAGCCGCATGGGGAACCATGATATCCACCGCCAACGACCCGCAGGTACTAAATTACCATCTCAATATGTGGCTGCCCGCCGGTATTATGATAGTCATTGCCGTTTTGGGCTTCAACTTCGTGGGCGACGGACTGAGAGACGCTATGGATCCCAAGTCGAGGAAGTAAGCCATGAAGAAGAAAAACAACAATTATATTTCCATAGGCGAAAGCCGCAAAATAAGAAAGTACAACATTAAGCAAATGCGGTATTACGAAAAGCTGAAACGCCGCAAATGCAACGAGTCCGAATATATCGCTACGATGCGCGACGAAAACAACATCGTGGAAATAGAGGACCTAAAAACCTGTTTCTTTACCGACAACGGCACGGTTACTTCCGTAAACGGCGTCACGTTTGACATTCCCAAGAACAAAATCGTGGGAATAGTGGGCGAATCGGGCTGCGGAAAAAGCGTCACGTCTTTGTCCATCATGCAGCTTGTCCAGGCTCCGCAGGGGCAGATAGTCGGCGGTTCGATACGCATGAACACCGACCAGCTGGGTTATGACGAAAACGGCAAAAAACTGTGCTACGACATTGCAAAAATGCCCACGAGCGCAACGTATAAAATCCGCGGAAAAGACATAACCATGATTTTCCAGGAACCCATGACCAGCCTTAACCCCGTTTTTACGATAGGTTATCAGCTGGACGAGGTGTCGTTCCTGCTCGATCCCGGTATGTCAAAGGAAAAGGCAAAGGAATATTCGATAGAGCTTTTGAAAAAGGTGGGCATTTCCATGCCGGAACACACCTACAAAAGCTACCCGCACGAGCTGTCGGGCGGAATGCGTCAGCGCGTCATGATAGCCATGGCGCTTGCCGGTCATCCCAAACTCATTATTGCCGATGAACCGACGACGGCGCTCGACGTCACCATTCAGGCGCAGATACTCGAGCTTTTGCGCGACATTCAGAAGAGAGAAAACTGTTCGGTAATGCTCATCACCCACGATTTGGGCGTGATAGCCGAAATGGCCGATGAAGTAGTGGTCATGTACGCCGGAAGAATTATCGAAAAGGGCACCGTTCGCGAGATTTTCCACAATCCGCTGCACCCCTACACGATAGGACTTCAAAAGAGCAAACCGCTTGTCACTTCCAACTCCAACGAGCCGCTTTATTCCATTCCCGGACAGGTCCCCAATCCCATAAATCTGCCCGATCACTGTTATTTCCGCAATCGCTGCGAAAGATGTATCGACAAGTGCAGCGGAGCCTATCCGCCGCAGATCAAGGTAAGCGATACACACTATGTGTCGTGCTATCTGTACGACAAGGAGGAAAAGGAAGATGGAACAAACGCAAACTGAACTCCTTGCCGAAGAAAAAACCAGCGGGAATGAGTTTTTACGGGTGGAACACCTAAAAAAATACTTTGTAATCGAAAAAAGTCTGTTGGGTAAGCCGCTGCGCTATCTCAAAGCCGTCGACGACGTGTCGTTCACGCTGGAGCGCGGCAAGACGATAGGCGTCGTGGGCGAATCGGGCTGCGGCAAAACCACGCTCGGCAGAACGATATTAAAACTTTACGAACCGGACGGCGGAAAAATATTTTTCGAAGGGCAGGAAATTACTTCGCTCAACAAAAAGAACATGCGCAAATTCCGCACCGATATGCAGCTGGTCTTCCAGGACCCGTACTCGTCGCTGCCGCCCCGTATGACCGTGGGCAGCCTTATATCCGAAGGAGTAAAGGTGCACAAAGTCGTTCCCAAAGAACAAATGCACGACTACGTCATGGACATAATGCAGAAGTGCGGCTTGCAGCCCCAGTATTACGACCGCTATCCGCATGAATTTTCGGGCGGACAGCGTCAGCGTATATGCATTGCGCGCGCGCTTGCCGTCAAACCCAAGCTCGTCATTTGCGACGAACCGGTTTCGGCGCTGGACGTGTCCATTCAGGCGCAGATAATAAATCTGCTTAAAGAGCTGCAAAACGATATGGGACTGACGTACGTTTTCATATCGCACGACCTGTCGGTTGTAAAATATATCACCGATTCGGTGCTCGTCATGTACCTGGGCAATATGATGGAAAAGGGCGACACGGACGAGATTTTCAACAACCCGCTACATCCGTACACCAAGGCGTTGTTTTCGGCGGTGCCCGTCCCCAATCCGGACGTCAAGATGAACCGCATCATTTTGCAGGGAGACATTCCGTCGCCCGCAAATCCGCCCAAAGGCTGTAAATTCCACACGCGCTGTTCGTCGTGCATGAACGTATGCAAGTTCGTCGACCCCAAATACGCGGAAGTTTCGCCCAATCACTTTGTGGCGTGCCATCTTTACGACAGCGAAATAATGTCTAATCTCAGCGAATATGACGCCCGGTGGGAAGAACTCGAACGGCAGCGCATCGCCGAGGAAGAGGCGAAAAAATTAAAGAAAAAAAACTCCGCCGAGCAGCAGGAGACGCCCGAAAAAGCAGAAGACGCCGCTTTGGAGACGCCCGAGGAAGTGCTCGCCGAGGAAGAAACCGCCGCTGATACGTACGAGGACGCCGCAAAAGAGGAAGAACTCGCCGCTACCATCGACAGTGCCGAACAGGAAGAGGAACAGGACTTCGAGCAGGACGACGAGAGCGCCGATATCGAGGACGAAGACGAAGAAGAGGACGAAAGCGCCGTCGGTCCGGACGGCTCCGGAGTGTTGCCTCCTTTTGCCGGCGGCAGACTGAGAATACGCAGCAAGTACAACAAGTCGTTTACGGCCAAACTCATGCTGTCTCCGGACAACATAAAGCAGTATTACTGCGAAGTGGCAAACGAGCTGTTGGCGTACAAAAAAGTCACCTACCGTATGCATTGGAAACAGTCGTCTTTGCGCGCGGGCATGAAAACGCTGGCAAAGTTTACGATACGCGGTGCGACGCTGTGTCTTTATCTGGCGCTCGATCCGCAGGAATACCAGCATACAAAATACGCGGCAAAGGATATGTCCGCGGTAAAACGCTATGCCGCCGTGCCGGTACGCGTCAAAATCAAGTCGCCGCGCGGCGTGAGATATGCCAAAGAGCTGATGCACAAGCTGGCGGAAAAAAACAATCTCGTCACGGCAAGAGTGCAAAAAACAGTGCTTGACGCATCGGAGTTCCCGACCGACACCATCGAAAACCTGGTGCAGAAGGGATATATAAAACAAAATCCCGACGCGCTGTGATAAAAGCAGGCTGTTATAATGAAAAAAAACGATAAAAAAAAGGAAAAAAGGGCGTTCGTGGACGATGGCCGCACTATTTATGATATGAGCGGGCTCAATCCGGATGGGAAAAAGGATAAAGAACCTATTGGTTTATCCCGTAAGGAAAGATGGGCAGCGATAAAGGCGGCATTTTGGGTTTACGGACGCGTTTTTCTTTTGGTGCTCATAGGTTTTGCCATAGCGGGCGTGCTCATGTGGCTGTGGCTGCAATAAACAATTACCCCGCCGCCGAAACGCCGTTACTTATAATAATTCCGGCAAAACCGCCCGAATAAAAAACGTCGGGAAAGAAAGAAACCGTATTTTTACGAAAAAAACGAAAATTTTTACAAAAAAGCCGTCACGAGTGAAAAATGTATGAAATATTCACCAATACTAAGTTCATCGTTTGACCTCGCCGCAAAATAGTTTTATAATGTACGGCATATAGACAAGGAGTATAAATTATGCGTAAAAAAATCCTATCGATTCTACTCTGCTTTGCTTTACTGGCGAGCGTTGCCGCGTGCACGACTACCGGCAGCGCCGTTCCGGAACACAGTTCCGATAGTCAGCAGCTGATGATTCTGCGCACCGACCTAAAACTGTCGCAGGAAGACATTGCGTCGCAGATAAAAGCCGAATATCTTCTCCAAAACAACGGCTATAAAGACGACGACGTCGTTGTCGCAATAATCAAACTGCCCGGAAACGCGCTCATAGATACCTACCTTGCCGGCAGCAAATATCCGACGGTAGCCGATTATGTCGCCTCGCCCGAAGGCCAGGCTCAGGCTGCCAAGCTTGCCGCAAATCAGGACGCGCTTATAGACGAACTGACGGATAAAGGCATGATAGAAGAGGTTTTGTACCGCTATGACACACTTACAAACGCCATAGCCGTCGAAACCACATACGGCGATTTCAAAAACATGGACAAAGTCAGCCGCGCATCGGCGGCATATTTGTCCGATACCTACAACCGTCCGCAGGAAACGTCGGGAAGCACCGACGCTTCGGGCGTGGTAAATATCGTGGATATTTACGAGACGGGTATTTTCAATTCCAGCAGCGTGCCCTATACGGGAAAGGGAACGTCGGTGGCAATACTGGATTCGGGCTTTGACTGCTCGCATGCGGTATTTTCCACCCAGCCCGACGTGACCGACGACCAGCTGGCCGTGACGAGAGAAACCATTTCGACGGTTCTCGGCAACACCAATGCCGCAAAGACCACCGAGGGCTTGCAGGTAAACGACGTCTATTACAGCAAAAAAATACCGTATGCTTACGATTACGCCGATAAAGATTACGACGTATTCCCCTATGATTCCGACCACGGCACGCACGTAGGCGGCATCATCGGCGGCAGCACGCCCGAATGGGCCCAGACCGCGGACGAAAAGGGTATCGTGGGCGTGGCTGTGGATACTCAGCTGGTATTCATGAAAGTGTTCCCCGATCTTCAGCAAGGCGGCGAAACGGAGGACATCGTTGCGGCGGTGGAAGACGCCGTTGTATTGGGCGTGGACGCCATAAACATGTCGCTGGGCTCTTCGTGCGGTTTTGCCCGTGAAGAAGACGGCAGCTACATCAACGATATTTACGACAAAGTCAACGAGGCGGGCGTAAGCCTTATTGTCGCGGCCAGCAACGATTACAGCTCGGCTCAGGGCGGCGAACAGGGCAACACCAACATGACCACCAACCCCGATTCGGCTACGGTAGGTTCGCCCTCCACTTATAACGCGTCTCTGTCCGTTGCCTCCATCAGCGGAACAAAGAGCAGATATTTTGTCGCCAACGGCAGCGACGTCGTGTTCTACACCGAGTCCAGCGCCACCGCGGCAAAGAAAAACGACTTCTTTGAAGATTTGTACACCTTGATGGGTTGGGACATGAACGACAACTCGCCCCACACTCTCGAATATGTCACCGTTCCCGGCGTAGGCCTCAGGGTCAACTATTCCAACATCGACGTCAAGGGCAAAGTAGCTCTTGTCCGCCGCGGCGACAACACATTCGAAGACAAGGCGTTGCAGGCCAAAAATGCCGGCGCCATCGCTTGTATAATTTACAACAACGTCGAAGGCGACATAAGCATGACCATCGGTAAAACCGATAACATACCCACCATTTCTATAAGCAAGGCGAACGGAAGCGCGCTTGCCAAACGCTCTTCGGGCACGCTCGTGATAAGTTCGGACAACCAGGCCGGACCCTTCATGTCCGACTTCTCCAGCTGGGGACCCAATCCCGACCTTGAACTCAAACCCGAAATTACCGCGCATGGCGGCAACATAAAATCGTCCATCCCGGGCGGCGCGTACGACGAATTGTCCGGCACCTCCATGGCTTGCCCCAACCTTTGCGGCATAACGGTGCTCATTCGTCAGTACGTCAAGGAGAATTTCCCTGATTTGAGCGCCGTCGAAGTCAAGACGATGACCAACAGACTTTTAATGTCCACCGCGACCATCGCGCTTGACGAAGAAGGAATTCCCTATTCGCCCCGTAAGCAGGGAGCGGGACTTGCCAGCCTCAAAAAGGTCGTCTCCACGGGCGCGTACGTTTCCGTCGACGACAGCGACAAGGCAAAACTCGATTTAAAGGACGATCCCGAGCGCACCGGCGTTTACGAGATGAACTTTAACATAGTAAACTTCTCGGACAGAGAAATTACTTATGATCTCAGCATTTTGGGCATGACCGAAAGCATATCCACTTCCGACGAGCGTTTCGTCGCGGAGACAGGCTATATTCTCGGCGGCACCACCACCGTTACAAGCGCCGTATCGGGCGCCGTAAACGGCATGACCGTTACCGTGCCTGCCGGTCAGACCGTGCCCGTAACGGCCACTTATACGCTTACTCAGGCGGATAAAGATTATTTTACAAGATATTTTACTTACGGATATTATGTCGAAGGTTTTGTGCAGCTGGACGCTCAGGGCGAGGAAGAAACCGACCTCAACGTGCCCTTCCTTGCATACTACGGCGACTGGACGGAAGCGCCCATGTTCGACGCGACGTATTACGAAGTGGACCGCGATAAAAACGACGCGTCCTTAAACGAAGAGGATAAGCTTAAAGCCGACTACTATGCGACGACGCCTTACGGCTCGTATATGCACAACTACATTATCCCGCTGGGCACTTATCTTTACACCATCGACACCAACTCCTATGATCCCATTCCCGCCAACATGGATCACATTGCTCTTTCCGATTCCTTCGGAACGATAGACGGGCTGTCCACTATTTACGCGGGACTGCTGAGAAACGCCAAGACAATGGACTTTACCATTACCGACAAGGTGACGGGCGAAGTTATATGGAGCAAGACCGAATACAATGCGATAAAGGCTCATTCCAACGGCGGCACTCCTATCCCGTACTTCAACCAGCTTAAACTCAAATCTTCCGAATTGGGATTGGTAAACAACCGCGTTTACGAATTCAAGATGGTGGGCAAACTGGATTACGGCGACGGCGGAGCCACCACAAACGCTCGCAATACGTTTACGTTTGACTTTACTTTCGACAACGAAGCGCCTGTGCTGCGCGACTGCGTATACGAAAGAGAGTGGGACAGAACTGAGGAAAAATATCGCTATTATATCACGCTCACCATTTACGACAACCACTATGTGCAGTCGGTATCGCCGATAATGTTTATATCGAATTCATCGTACACTATGTTGTCGGATACGCCCATTCCCGTATATTCTTCCAAGAATACGGACAACACGGTGCGTTTTGAAATTACCGATTACCTTGAAGACGTGGGATACGACGCCATGCTTTCGGGAGGACTGGCATTCTCCATCGACGACTATGCGTTGAATTCCAACATCTACGTCTGCCAGCTGCCCGGCTCTAACGGCGACCTCAAGTTTACCAGCGACGGCACGATGGAAGGCAACCCCATCAACGTCGTCACCGTTTACGAGGACGAAGTTGTGGATCTTACCGAATTGTTGGCGTCTTCCGACGAAAAGCTCGATCCCGATAAAGATTATCTCAAATATCTCACGTGGGAGAGTTCCAATCCCGAAATCGCCGAGGTCAAGGAAGGCCTTGTAAGGGGCATTGCGCCCGGCCGCACGACCGTAACGGTGTTGAGACGCGGAATTGTTTCCGGCGAAATGCTGCCGACAAGACAGGCAACTATAGTCATCAACGTTCGCTCCCGCAGCAGTATGCCCAATACCACGGCTGCAGCAGATACCGTAACGAATGGCATGGCGAAAAACAAACAGACTGCATTGGCGGCCAAAGCGGAGACGCTGGCAGCAACCGCCGCACCCAGAGCGGGCGACGGAGTGTCCGACGTCAACGACGCCACCGTCAAAGCGCTGAGATTTGCTTATTTTGACACCATTTTCGCTTACGACAACGCAGCGGGAACGTCCGACATAGGCAAAACGGGTTCGAGAACCTTTGTTTCCTCTGCCGGCGGCTCCGTTTCCATGTACCCGGGCGAAATAATAGATCTTGAATGCGATCTCGATCCGTGGTATGTGGCGGACAAATATACCATATCCTTTTCGTCCACCAACCCCACCGTTGCGACGGTGGATCAAAACGGACGCGTTACGGCGGTAAAAGAGGGCTCGACCACCATCATGGCGTCGCTGCCCGGCTCGAACATTATGGCGCGTATACGTATCGCCGTCCAGGATCCCTTCATCGTCGAAAATTACGAACTGGTTTCGTATAAGGGTGTCCCCGAAAACGGCGTGGTGGAAATTCCCGAAGACGAAGGCGTGCTGTATATAGGCGCGTATGCGTTCTGCCTGTACACCACCGACCGCAACGTCGAAGTAAACGAAGACGACTGGGATAAAAACAAAATTCCCGGCACCAACAATACAATCAAAAAGATTATTATTCCCGATACCGTCGAGGAAATAAAAAAATACGCTTTTTACAACTGCACCGAATTGAAGGAAGTGGAAATAAAGGGCGAAGTAAGATACCTTAGGGAATACGCGTTCTACAACGACAGCAAGCTGGAGAGAGTCAATCTCGAAAACGTGGAAGTAATAGGCGCAAGAGCTTTTTACGGATGCACGTCGCTTAAAGAAGTCAATCTCGACAAATGCTATTCCATCGGCGTAAGCGCGTTTGAAGGATGCACGGGACTTAGCTCCGTCGACCTTACGGCGCTTCGCAACGCAGGCAGCTATATGTTCAGAAACTGCGTCAACATTAAGTCGGTGGTTTTGAGCGCGGACACAAAGCTGTCGTATGGCGCGTTTATAAAGTCGGGACTTACGTCCGTCGATTTGTACGCCAATCTCGTGCCCGAAATGTGCTTTGCCCAGTGCGACTATCTCGAAAGAGTAACGATACACAACGATATGATGTATATCGACGCGGCGGCATTCAGCCAAAACCCAAAACTCACGACGGTTGAGTTTAACGCGGATATAGATCTTATCGGAGAAAGAGCTTTTTACGACTGTGACGCCTTGCGGCAAATCACCCTGCCCGACGGTAATGTGACGTTGGCGCGTCAGGCGTTTGCCGATTGCGCGGTGCTTACAACCGTCAATATTCCCGCAAACTGCGCAATAGACGCAATAGAGGGCGCGGTTTTTGCCGGCTCGGCGGTTACGACGTTTGAAGTAAATTCCGCCAACGGCAATTTGGCGGCGGCGCAGGACAAAGCGGTGCTTACAAACGGCGACGGAACGTCGATATTGGCGGTGGCGCCTGCTGCCGTCGACGGCGAATTTACCGTTGACGCCCAAGTGGAAAATATTTATGCCGGAGCTTTCGGCGGCAGCGGAGTTACCGTTGTCATCATCGAAAACCCCGACATCACCATAGGAAGATATGCTTTTGAAGCTTGCGACAGTCTCGAAAAGGTGGTGTTCCCCGCCGAGGCCGGACAGAGCGTTATAGGCGACTATGCGTTCTATTACTGCCAGAGCCTTACCGAGGCCGAAAATCTCTCCTCTGTCGCCGAAATAGGCTCTTACGCCTTTGCTTACAGCGCAATAGCGGAGGCGGAGATAGGAGCAAACGCCACAGTGGGCGATTATGCATTTATCAGCAGCAGAATTAAAAACGTCATAATAGGAGCGGGCGCGAATATAGGATACGGAGCGTTCCAGTCGTGCAACAACCTTACGACTGTCGCCATGCCGGCAGAAGGCGGAGTGCACTTCGGTCCGTACAGTTTCTCCAACGCCGCGTCGCTTCAGGATATCGATTTGACGAAAACCGACGGCATTATCGAAGCGGGAGCGTTTTACGGATGCACGGCGCTGCGCAAGGTAAATCTTGCGGGCGTGCGCGTTATCGGCGACCTTGCGTTTGCCGACTGCGCACTGCTGTCCGAAGTGGTCGTGCCCGACGTGGAAGAAATCGGCGCGAGAGCTTTTGCTAAATACGATCAGAATCTCGGTTCGGCTCCGTCGTTCACACAGATAACGCTGCCCGAAACGCTGGTAAAACTGGGCGAAGGCGCCTTTGAGCGTCAAACGGCTTTGACGAGCATCACGCTGCCGTCGTCGCTTAGCCCCGCGAATATCGGCACCGGCGTCTTTTATATGGCAACCGGACTCAAAAGCGTTACGCTGCCGCAAAATATGCATACTATAAGAGCGAATATGTTTTACGGATGCGCGATGCTTTCGTCCGTCAATCTCGAAAACGTCGCCGTCATCGAAGACAATGCCTTTTACAACTGTTTCTCCCTTACTTCCGTAGATTTGTCATCGGCGGAAACAATAGGCAATTCGGCGTTTGCGCACGTGCCGCTTGCCGGCGACATCAATGCCGAAAACCTTGTAAAAGTGGGCGATTACGCGTTTGAGAGCGATCAGGAAATTTCCGCGTCGGCCATCACGTCCTTCACCGCACCCAAACTGCAGGAAATAGGCGAAGGCGCTTTTACCGGCGTCAAGACGCTTACCGAATTTGTTTTTTCCGGCGACTTGAAAAAAGTGGGAGTTCAGGCTTTTTATGACTGCACGGGCATCACGTCCTACTATTTCACGGACGCCGAAGGCCACAAAGTCGCAACGGGTGAAATAAACGGCTACGCATATCTTGACGACGGCAGTCTGTACGTCGTTCTGCCCAACGGAAAATACATGCTCGAATCCGTGCCCGCAGGAAAGACGGGAACGCTGACCGTAATGGAAAAGACCGTCAAAATCGACAAATACGCCGGCAGCAAAAACGCCAACATAACGGAGATAGTGCTGCCCATGACGCTCAAGTCGGTGGGCATAAGCGCCTTCTACGGATACACCTCTTTGCAGCAAGTGGAATTCCGCTCCGTCAACGCGCCCGCGCTGGAATTCGAGAAAGTGGAAAACGTCAGACTTGAAGCAGGCGATCCCGGCTACGAAAAACTGTACGGCGAATATCAACTGTTCGGACTGGATCTGACGTATTACAACTTCATCGATCTGCTTGGAAAGAAAGCGCCCATCAAGATGGTGCTGCCCTCCAACAGCGATATAAGCGGTTATGATTCGCTGATTTACGAAGTGTATTTCGGAGAACTTTCGGACGCCGAAAGAAGCGATTTCGTCGCGATGGAAAACAATATGGCGCTCTTTATCGAATACGCCGAACAAATCATGAAAATCGAGCAGATCACGATGGCGGACGAAGACCTGGTGCAAAACGCCGTTACGGCATACAACGCAATAAAGACCGATTATAAGGACTTTGGTTACAGCGATGATGAATGGAACGCCATGGTGACGGCCGCTCAGCAGGCCAGCGCCTATATCAAGGAACTGCGTTTCTCGCACGCCAGCTACGAAATTAAGCAGCTGCAGGAAAAGATAAATTCGCTTGCCGGCGAATACGATCCCGCAAAGATTCCCGTAATGGAAGACATTCAGGCGCGTTTGAGACTGCTGACCGGCAGCGAGCGCGAGGTGCTGGACCTTACTTATTACAATCAGTATGTCGCCGAATACGAGAAACATAAAAACGATCAGCCGGTAGATCCCGATCCCGATAATCCCGATAATCCCGAAAATCCCGAAAATCCCGGTACGGGCAATTCGTGCGGAAATTGTTCGTCGAAAGTCGGCTTCGAGAGCGTGGGATTGCTTGCTACGGCTTTGGTTGCGGCGTTCTTTGTCATGAAAAGACGCACAAAATAACAAATAAAACATGTCTTAAACAGCAAGACAGCAAAAAGCGGCCGGATAAAACCGGTCGTTTTTTTGTAAAGACAAACGGGAAAAAAATATTTGCCCGAAAAGCCGAAAAAACGCACGCCCGAATATACGCGCGCACAACATGAAAGAGCGAAAATTTGTACGCTAAAAGAAACGCAATAAAAACGCGCGTTTTATCGTAGGCGCGCCGCCCTCGGTCAATTTTTCGCGCTGGGGGCAACTACCCGGCCGAGTAATAAAAGCGACGTTTTTTCGACGGCGGCAAGACATAGCGGCTTTACGCTTTTACTTGCGCATAAAATTATTTGACAAATAACGAAAATTAGTATATAATTGATGCAAATATCACAATAGAGGAGAAATAAAATGTACTGTAAAAAATGCGGCAAAGAATTGGATGACGAAGCAAATTTCTGTCCGTACTGCGGCACGTCCACGCGCGACGAAAAAGAAAATGCGCAAAACGGAGACGCAAGTAGCGCGGGCCTTGGGATATTGTGCTTCTTTTTGCCGATAGTCGGACTTATTTTGTACATCGTATGGAAAGACACCTATCCTCTGAAAGCCAAAAGCTGCGGCAAAGGCGCGCTGATAAGCGTAATAGTGTACGCCGCCCTAAGTCTTTTGTCCGTATGTGCGGCTTTTGCGGGAGTTTTCCTTATAATGGACGGCGGCAGCCTTATGCTGATGTAAAAAAAATAGACCGCTTGCCTTGGTGGCGGCGGTTTTTTTAGTGCCGTAAAAGTTGCGCGGGCGGGGGAGAATACCGGGTAGAGTGCGGCAAGAGCCGAAACGTTAAACGCGCCGAAAGTTGCGCCGAAAAATCGAGAGGGAAAATTCTGCCGATGCGATGTTTCGGGTTCTTAGCAAAAAAAGACGATTATTGCGACTTTTGTGCGTCGGCGCTGTCAAGCGCAAAATCAATGGCGACAGAATAGTAGCTGCGGCATATTTCGGCGGCGCGCACGGGCTCGATGTTTTCCGAAAACGCCGTCGAGCGCAAAAAATCCATCGGCCCGTAACAAAGAAGAGACATCAGCTGCTCGTCGGACAGGCTTAGTCCGGAGCAGTCTTTTATTTTTCTTATGAGATCGCGCGCGGCGTGCGTAATAAAATCGGTGAACGTCGTAAAGGCATAGCCGCGTTCGTCAAATACGGCGCGAAAAAAGGGCATTCTGCCGTCGTAAAGCTCTTCGGCATAGGAAACATACAGATTGACGCTATAAGCGCGTACGTCGTCTTTTTCGCCGTTTTTACGGCATTTGTCTATGCACCGCTGCATGACGCGCGCCAGAAAGTCGTCGTAAAGGCTGTCGAGCAGCGCGTATTTATCGGAAAAATGCGAATAAAAAG
>ENA-UOIY01002117-UOIY01002117.1-human-gut-metagenome-genome-assembly--contig:-P114-NODE-2117-length-16626-cov-3.646732_pt1 | contig 16626 bp, 13 predicted proteins | sample MGYA00242335_ERZ723882 | MGnify/ENA metagenome assembly ERZ723882
ATGTTTCATTGTCATAAAATAGCTGTGTAATCAAAAAGTCTACACCTTTATCCACCTTGATTTTCAGGTTTGCAATGTCTTCCGAAAGGCTTGCTGCTTCCTGATGTACTTCCGGATAGCACGCTCCTGCCACACTGAAATCAAACATCTCTTTTACATCGGTAACCAAATCCGAAGCATGGTCATAATAGCGGGCGTCAAACTGCTCATCGCTCATCCACTGCGGTTTATCGCCACGCAGCGCTAACAAATTGTGAATTCCATTGCGGTACAAATTCGTCAAGAAATTTTTCAAGAATAACCGGTCCGGAATGGCTGCACAGGTCAAATGGGTAAGTGCCTCAATCCCACACTGATTCTGAATATAAGAAGCTATGGCAAAGGTGTTTTCTGCTGTGTTGCCACCAGCTCCGTAAGTCACACTGATAAAACTTGGGTGAAGTGTTTTAAACTCATCTAATGCGTCATAAATAACGGATACATCGGCGTCCTTTTTCGGTGGAAAAACTTCCAAGGAATAGGTTGGCCGGTTTGTATGAAATAAATCTTTAATCATGTCTTTTTTCCTCGCTTTCGAGACATTAGTATAACATAAAAAAGTGCGCCTGAAAAGCGCACTTTCTTAATTTTCAGCCATAGCCTTATACTAAATATCTATCACTTGGTATAGAATCTAACTATATTGTATGAATGAGGTTCTAAAATAACGACACCGTCTTTGACACCGGTTCCTTTTTTCGGCACTACATTTTCAGGATTTTCCGGTGAGTTTACTGCTTTCATATCGTCATTATTAAGTACCATATGCTCTGCCAGTGTCAGTTCGCCAAAGCCCTCAAAGTCAAGAGAAACCTCTGCTGTTTCATCCATATTACGGTTTACGGCAAATACGGTCAGTTCTTTCTTCTCCTCATTCCAGACAACGGAACTGTCCACATACGGAATCGCATCACGCTTGCCGGCTGCATAAGTGCCACACTCAACATCTGCCTTCAAGGCAACACCCTGTCCGTAACGGCAGGCATACATAAATGGATAGAAAATCGTCTGAAGCCACATTTTACCACCATTTACTGTCATAATCGGTGCAATTACATTAACAAGCTGTGCCAGACAGGCAATTTTTACACGGTCCGAATTATTAATCAGCGTGTTCAATAGACATCCGACTGCTAATGCATCTTCCATCGTGTAAATATCCTCTAACAGTGGTGGCGCAATCTGCCATTTCTCCTGTTTTTTATCCTGCTCCTGTGAATGGAACCAGATGTTCCACTCATCGAAAGAAAGGAAAATATCTTTATCACTTTCCTTTTCTTTCTTAATCCTATCGCAGATGGCTCCGACTTTTTTAATAAAATCATCCATGTCCATCGAGCAGCTTAAATACTTCTTCGTATCATCATCCCGATTTCCGTAATACTCATGCATCGACAAATAATCAATGTGGTCGTATGCCTCGCGAAGCACCGTTTCTTCCCATTCGCCAAAGGTCGGCATGTTCTGATGAGAACTTCCGCAGGCAACCAGCTCAATGGAGTCATCAATCCATTTCATGATTTTTGCTGCTTCACATGCAGTACGTGCGTATTCAGTCGCTGTTTTATGTCCAATCTGCCAAGGACCATCCATCTCATTGCCAAGACACCAGGTATGAATGCCAAAAGGCTTTTCAAAGCCATTCGCGCGGCGCATATTAGCATAATAAGTATCGGTTACGGAATTGCAGTATTCGACAACATTACCGGCTTCTTCCGGCCCACGTGTCCCAAGATTTACTGCCATCATAATGTCCGTCCCCACACGTTTTGCCCATTCCTGAAATTCATCGATTCCGACTTCATTTGTCTCCACAGAACTCCATGCAAGCTCCATTTTCTTCGGACGCTTTTCTTTTGGCCCGGTTCCATCTTCCCAATGGTAACCCGATACAAAGTTACCACCCGGATAACGAACCATAGGAATGTTCATCTCACGGATAACCTTAAGAACATCCTGGCGAAATCCCATATCATCGGCAGTCTCATGTCCCGGCTCATAGATACCATGATAAACGGCTCTTCCCAAATGCTCAATAAATGAGCTGTACAATCGTTTGTCAATCGCACTGATTTGTTTTTCTTTGTCTGCTTTAATTACTGATTTCATACTTACCTCCATCGAACTCTTTTTTCCTATTGTATATTAGTAATTTATCTTTTACCATGTACTATTCTAACCTAACACTGGACAATCATTTCTATTTTGATTCGCCTACTTCCCGCACACGATAGAACGATTCCTTAGGTTTAGCATTCTTATTCCAAAGGTACAAACACTGTACTAAATCATCATACAGTGGATAATCATCACAGATACCAAACACCGTCACACTCGTAATATTACATGGTCCGCCATTCGCCGTATCCATCTTTTTCAACAGCTCAAACATTTCCTGATAGCGGTCTGCCTGGCGTTTTAAAGATTTTTCGTCTCGCTCACCTGTCTCCTCATCAATCTTGAAACTCAATTCCGTAATCTGGATATCAACATTCAATTCGGCATATTTTTTCAAACAATTTTCAAAACTGTCGTAAGAATCGCCCTTCAATTCATCCGGATTATACAAATCTACCGTTGGCTGCAAACCGATTCCATCAATCAGATTTTTCTCTTTCAGTCCCTTTACAAGATTGTAAATATTCTGCTCTTTTGCAGGAACATAAACATTGTAATCATTATAAATGAGTTTCATGCCCTTCTCTGCATATTTTCTTGCGTAAGTAAATGCTTTTTCCACATAGTCGGTTCCCATTGTTGCGTACCAGAAATTATCGCCGCCGTTAAATGTAGTCCGGCAGTTCCAGTTCACAGAATCATCGCCTGTTCCGTCATCCACACACTCATTTACAACGTCAAAACAGTAAACAACACCCGGATAATTTTTCTTGCAGTACTCCAAAACACCCTTGATGTAGTTCTCCATGCGCTTTGCCATCACCTTTTTGCTGACATAGCCTTTCTTTGCATCATAATTCTTTTTAAAGAACCACTCCGGTGTCTGATTATGCCAGACAAGTGTATGACCACGCATTTTAATTCCATTTTCTTTGCAAAAATCAAGGCTTTCTTTGCAGGAATCAAAATTCAGTGAAACATCCGTGGCATTTGCATTCTTTTTACCCTTTTTCACACATGCCTTTTCGTCCAGTAAATAACATGGCTTCATCAGATTACTTAAGGTTGTTGAATTGTAATGTTTCTTCAAAATATTTGCCATGCCCTCATGGTGAATTGCTGCGGTACTCTTATCACTGCCGTTAATTGCGGCACCCATCATAAAATATTTTGCGTACAAATCTTTCAGTGCCGGGCCGTCCACATCACTTACATCATGACTTGTCTTTTTATTTTCCGTAACCGCAGAACCGGAAGCTGATTTGTTTGAATTTGTCTTATTTTCTGTACTATTATCACTGCGGCATGCTGTCATGGACAACATCAGGCAAAAACACAAAATTAATGCTGTTATTTTACTGCTTTTCATTTTCTAGCTCCTTTTTTTCTCTTTTCTTCTGATACCATTTTTTTATTACCTTCGCCGCCGGAAGTTCAACCAGATATGTCATAGCAATTGCCACCACCAGAGAAAGCACAAAACACAAAATAGTATACTGCCACTGCCATTTAATATCTCCTGTCATATTTGGCAGTTCATCTCCCGACCAGTTCGGAATCCGAAACTCCTTTAATTTAACGGCAATGTACTGATGGCAGATATAAAATTGGAACGAAATTCCTGCTAAAAATTTCATGACGCGGTTGTCAAGAATTTTGCGGAAATACTTGTGAGAAAGAATCATTCCAAGCACAAACAAGGCAAATACAAGGGACAACAGAAAACGGTTATCTAACTGCCACTGTGTTTCTCTGCCACTTGTCGAGCGCGCTATGCACATCTGATAAAAGAACACGACAGCACCAATTGCCATCACAATCCCGGCAAGACCTTCTGCCAGTGTCTGCTTTTTCCTCATTTTTGTATATTTCATATACAGCCAAGCTGCCATCATACCGTTAGCAAAAACGGAAAAGAACGTAAGCGTCTGATTCACTACTAAATTCTGGTCAATCGAATAGAACCGGTTGCTGAAATACCATGCACTTCCCACACCGATTGCCGTCATTCCAAGATATGTACCCACCGGACATTTGCGAAACAGCCACACAAGCAGTGGAAAAATCAGATACAGCTGCATTTCTACCGCTACCGTCCACAGAACGCCATTCAGATGCGTCATACAAATTACATCTCCAAATAAATTGTTCGTAAATGTCAGATGCGTAATCAAATCTTTCATCATAAAACCGGTATCGCCGCCGTACTCCGAGAGTGGAATAGCAAAAGCGAACAATACGATTAACACCGACAGATAATACGATGGCACAATACGCGCCACTCTTTTTACGTAAAAGCCGGGAACCGTATCCGTTTTGTCGCCATACACCATGTCTCTGGCATATGGTAAAAAAAGACAGAATCCTGAAAGCAAAATCATCATATCTACTAAAATACTTCCGTTTCTTACAAGCCAGTCCAAATTTACATGTTCTGTAAGTGGCTGCAACCAGGACTGCTGCCAGATATGATACCACGCAACTAGAAAAATTGCGATTACCCGGATTCCATCTAACACACCAATGTGATAAATTTCATAGTCACCTGCCAGTTCGGCAGGTGACTGTTTTCTTCTTTTTTTGTGTTGTCTTTTTCCCATAAAAACTCTCCACTAAGCTAACGCAGCTGTAACGATTGCCATGGAGTATACTTCCGATGCGTTACATCCACGTGACAAATCATTAATTGGAGCATTCAAACCAAGCATAATTGGTCCGTATGCATCAAAGCCACCAAGACGCTGTGCAATTTTGTAACCAATATTTCCTGCATTGATATCAGGAAAAATAAAGGTATTTGCAGAACCGGCAACCGGGTCTCCCGGACATTTTGTACGGGCAACTCGTGGTGATACTGCTGCATCAAACTGCATTTCTCCGGCAATCAAAAGATCCGGTGCAAGGTCTTTTGCTTTCTGTGCAGCATTTCTCATCTTGTCCACATCCTCGCCGGCACCTGAGCCGTAAGTTGAATAACTTAAGAATGCAATTTTCGGGTCAATTCCAAAAATCTTAGCACACTCTGCACAATCAATTGCGATTTCTGCCAACTCATCTTCATTTGGCTTAATATTAATCGCACAATCGCCCATCGCAAGTACCGTGTTACCACCGGTAGCGGACTCACGAACCAGAATAAAGCAGGATGCTACAATATTTTTACCTGGTTTTGTCTTAATAATCTGTAATGCCGGACGAACCGTATCCGCTGTCGAGTAGGTTGCACCGCCAAGAAGTGCATCCGCTTTACCCATCTTCACAAGCATCGTACCAAAATAATTTGCCTGCTGACAGGTTGCTTTTGCTTTCTCCAATGTCATACCTTTATTCTTACGAAGTTCATACAGGCACTCTGCCATCTCATCAATGTCTTCATACTCCATCGGGTCTATAATTTCAGCTCCACGAATATTAAATGCACTCTCTTCTGCTGCCTTTGCAATTTCATCTTTGTTTCCAACCAAAATCGGCGAAAGGAAAGTACTTGCCAAAAGGCGGGATGCCGCTTCCAGAATACGTGGATCACTGCCTTCTGTAAAAACAATCTTCTTCGGATTTTCTTTCAAGATATTAATCAACTTGCCAAACATACTATACGTTTCCTCCTAAATATTATTCTCTCTTAATCATACTATTTTTTGTACAAAAAACAAGGGGGTAATTAAGAAAAAATGTTAATAATTTTTTTAATTACGTAGTTTGGTTCAAAAAGTTTCCGTCACATGGGCGCTCCCGCTCAGACAAATACGCAGGGGTATCGACATGCACAAAACGCATTGTCTGATACCCGCGTAGTTGTACCCATGTGTCGTAAAACTTTTTGAACAAAATTACTGCAAATCAAAAAAATCAGTAACTATTCTTACCTATTATGAAAAACTCTGCCCTACATTATACCAAAAAGCACCAAAGGCGTTGGTTCATTTTGATTGGTGCACTTTTCTTTTTCTAATTTTACACAAAAAAAGATTTGTATCTCATGGGTACGAACACGCGGGTATCAGACAATGCGTTTTGTGCATGTCGATACCCCTGCGCGTTCGTCTAGCGAAAGCGCCCATGAGATGCAAACTTTTTTTATGCAAAATATTAGAAAAGAAAAATCACCAACAAAAACCTACTCCAGACGATACCCCACATTCCTAACGGTATGTATCCGTTCTCCCGCCTCTCCCAATTTCTTGCGTAATGTTTTGATATGCATATCCAGTGTGCGGGATTCCCCCTCAAAGGTTGTTCCCCACACACGATCCATCAAAAGATTTCTTGGCATAACATTTCCGGCGTTACTCAAAAATACACGGAGCAGTTCGAACTCTTTATATGTCAGTTCAATAAGTTCATCATCCACATAAACACGGTGTTTCTCTACGTTCATCCGAATGTTTCCTGCCGATAATTCTTCAACAGATGCTTCCTGCATTTTGCTGCGGCGCAGTACGGCCTTCACGCGGGAAATCATTTCCAAAATACCAAACGGTTTCGCAATATAGTCGTCAGCGCCCGCGTCTAGCCCTCTTACCTTGTCAATTTCCGTTCCCTTGGCAGTCACAAGAATCACAGGAACATCTGAAAGCCTTGCATCTTCCCGCATTTTTTTGACAATCGAAATACCATCCTCATCCGGAAGCATAATGTCAAGAAGGACGAGTTCCGGAACTTCATTTTCACACAATTTCCAAAACTCTTTGGCGCACGACGCTTCTTTCGTCTCCATATGACAATCTTTCATTGCGTACACTTCGATTTCCCGGATATTCGGGTCATCCTCTACAACACAAATCATTCCGGAACACCTCCTGCCTCATTTTCCTGCTCACTCACCAAACTCATGGCAATGTTTTCACAATGATCTGCCATTCTCTCATAATTAATCGCAAGTTCGTTGACATAAATTCCAATTTCCGGCGATGTTTTTTCTTTTTTTACCCGCTTTAAATTCTGCTTCTTAATGCGTTTGTTAATATCATCAATCTGTGTTTCTTTTTATTCAATTACATTGGCAAGCGTGCCATCATCTTTTATAAAAGCAGAAACCGTTGTGCTCACAATATCATGCACCTGCTCCGCATAGAAATTCATTTCTTCTTTTAATTTCTTCGGCCATACGGCTTTGCTTTTTGAAATTTTTGCCGCTTCACTCATAATATTTATCGTATGGTCAGAGATACGCTCCAAATCGCGGATACAATACACAAGTAAATTCCATTTCGCATACTCTTCCACAATCACGTTGCGGTTTGCAATCTGACGCAGATATTCGCCTATTTCCTCTTCATAGCGGTCAATTTTTTCTTCCATTTCAATTACCTGATTACGCTTTTCTTCCGAGTAATCATGGATACCTTCTAAGGCAAGCGTCACATTTTCCAAAGTAAGATAAGCCATCTCATTTGCCGAGCGCTCACACTGCTCAAGAGCAAGTGCCGGACTATCTAAGAAACGGGAATCCAAACGTGCAAATTCCGACGTTGTTTCCTCCTCATCCTCTCGAATCGTAAGAGTTGCCAGTTTTTCAAGCATATTTGCAAATGGGAACAAAAGAATCGTTGCCCCAATGTTAAACAAACTGTGAATCACAGCAATTCCTGCGACTCCTGCTGCATCGTGCATAAAGGAAAAATCAATAAATGCATACAAAGAGTAAAATACAATCATAAATACCGTTGTACCGATTACGTTAAAATATAAATGAACAAGTGCGGCACGCTTCGCATTTTTGCCGGCACCGATCGATGACAAAAGTGCCGTCACACACGTACCGATATTCTGTCCCATGATAATCGGAATTGCTGTCGCATAAGGGACACTTCCGGTCAGACAAAGTGCCTGTAAAATACCAACCGATGCGGAAGAACTCTGAATAATCGCAGTAAGAATTGCACCTGCCAACATTCCTAAAATCGGATTGGAAAACATCGTTAAAATATGCGTAAACTGTGGCACATCAGCAAGTGGTTTTACCGCAGCACTCATCGTGTCCATACCAAACATAAGGATGGCAAAACCAATCATGATTGCTCCGATGTCCTTACGTTTTTCCTGTTTGGATGCCATAATCAAGAAAATTCCGATAATTGCAAGAATTGGAGTAAACGATGTTGGTTTTAATAAAGTAACCAATAAATTGTTTCCCTCAATTCCCGTCAGACTCAGAATCCATGAAGTCACCGTAGTACCAATATTGGCACCCATAATTACACCAATCGCCTGATTTAATTTCATGATTCCTGAATTTACAAAACCAACAACCGTTACCGTTGTCGCAGATGAACTCTGAATCACTGCTGTAACACCAGCTCCAAGTAAAACTGCCTTAATGCGGTTATCCGTCAACTTTTCTAATATTCGCTCTAATCTTCCCCCGGATAATCTTGTCAGTCCGTCTCCCATCACATTCATACCGTAAAGGAAGAACGCAAGGCCGCCAATCAATGACAATGCCTGCAGCAAAAATTCTGTGTACATTTTTCATACCTCCATCTTTTTTCATTTCTTTCTACCAGTATTTACAATAACGTATCAAAGTAAAATTGAAATAGACGTTATGTAAAATTTATGTAAAAATTGAAAAATTTCTTTTCTTGTGCTAGGATAAGGCATGGAAAACAAGAATTGGAGGCATTATTTATGAATACATTAAAGAAATTTATTTCTTATTACCGGCCTTACCGCGCCGTCTTTTATTTTGATTTATTCTGCGCTGCCGTTATCAGCGTGGTCGATTTAGCCTATCCGCAGCTTTTGCGTAGTCTCACAAAAACACTTTTTACCGGGAACAAAAGCGCGATTTTAGGTGCACTGCCATGGCTCTTTCTCATTTTACTCATTATGTATACCATACAAAGCCTGTGCAAATACTACGTCACCTGCCAGGGACACATTATGGGAGCGAAAATGGAACGCGATATGCGAAAACAGCTTTTTGAACACTATGAAAAACTGTCCTTTTCCTATTACAGTACACACAACTCCGGTCAGATGATGAGTAAACTAGTCAGCGATTTGTTTGACATTTCCGAGCTTGCCCACCACGGTCCGGAAAACTTGTTTATTTCCTTAGTAAAAATTATCGGCTCATTTGTATTTTTGTTTTTGATTAATCAGAAACTCGCCCTGCCGCTTTTGCTGCTCGTCATTCTCATGATTTTATTTTCCATTCGGCAGAATAAAAAAATGCAGCAGACCTTTTTGGAAAATCGAATCCGCATTGGTGACATCAATGCCAGTCTGCAGGATACGCTCTCCGGCATCCGTGTCGTTCAGTCCTTTGCCAATGAGGATACGGAACTGCACAAATTTAATCACAGCAACGAGGCGTTCTTAGAGTCCAAAAAAGATAATTACCGATGCATGGGAACTTTTATGAGTTCTAACCTATTTTTTCAGGGAATGATGTATCTCACAACGTTAATTTACGGCGGCTATCTGATTGCCATGGGACAAATGCAGGCGGCTGACCTTGCGATGTACGCTCTTTACATTGGTATTTTTATCAGTCCGATTCAAATCCTTGTCGAACTTGTTGAAATGCTGCAAAAAGGTCTTTCCGGATTCCGCCGCTATCTCGAAGTCGTTGAAACCGAGCCGGAAATTCAGGATAAAGAAGGTGCCATTGATTTAGAAAATGTGAAGGGTGACGTTTGTTACGACAACGTTTCTTTCCACTACAGCGACGATAATAAAACCGTTCTCTCGCAAGTGTCCATTCACATTCCTGCCGGAAAATCCGTTGCACTTGTCGGTCCTTCCGGCGGCGGCAAAACAACAATCTGCTCCCTGCTGCCTCGTTTTTACGATGTGACAGCGGGAAAAGTTACAATTGATGGCAAAGATGTGCGTGACCTCACGCTCAAAAGTCTGCGAAACCAAATCGGAATGGTGCAGCAGGACGTCTATTTATTTGACGGAACTATCCGGGAAAATATTGCTTACGGAAAACCGGATGCAACCGATGAAGAAATCAAAGAAGCTGCCAGACGAGCCAATATGGATGACTTCATCATGCAGCTTCCAAAACAATATGATACCTATGTTGGTGAAAAAGGCACCCGCTTATCCGGCGGTCAGAAACAGCGAATCAGCATTGCCCGCGTCTTCTTAAAGAATCCACCGATTCTTATTTTAGACGAAGCAACAAGTGCCTTAGATAACGAGAGCGAACGCTACATCCAGAAAAGTCTGGAAGAACTGGCGAAAAACCGTACAACCATCACCATCGCCCACCGACTCTCAACCATCAAACGTTCCGACGAAATCATTGTCATCACAGAAGATGGCATTGCCGAGCGCGGTACACACGAAACTTTACTTGCAAAAAACGGCATTTACGCCCGTTATTACAATTTATAATTATGCTGTCTGTTTTGTCTGCCGTTTCGCTCTTGCTAAAGCAAGTCCGAGGCAGACAAAACAGGCTGCAAATAACACTTCAATTCCCATATATCTCCACAGCAAGTCTGGTGAACTTTGATAATTTCCACTGTCAATCAGCCGTGCTCCCATGATATACCAGTAGGCCGGAAGGAAATGAGCAGCCTTTATAATTCCATCTCCCAGAAATTCAATTGGCACAAATACGCCGGACAGAAAACTCATTCCCAATGCAATGACATTTGATACCATGCTGACAGTCTCCACCTTTTTCATAACCTGACCAATTAAAAATACAATACCAAGTACCACCATCAAAAACGCAAGCAGGTTTAAACAGTGTAATCCGCCCTGCACGGTAAACACCATTTCCCTTGCCCCAATCACGGCACACACAAGATATAAAATTCCAAACAACAATCCTGCCGATAAAGTACCTAAAATGGTTTCACGGTTTGTTTTAGCAAACGAGTACGAGGAGCACTGAATCCGTTCTCTAATCTGCGGTTTATGAAGCACTACCAAAACCGGTGATATTCCTACAATACACAGGCACAAAAGAATGTACGGAACATACGCAAAGAAATAATACACATAGCTGTGTGTCGTTTTTCCTCCTGTTTCCAATACGTTCACATCAACCGTTTTCTCATCTGCCTTCCCCGCTTTTGCAAGTGCCTCCTTCACAGAAAATCCGCCGCCAATATATCCTCTTACCAGATTCATATATTGTGTAATCATCTGCTCAAACGATTCCTTGTAAATGGTTCCCGGAACACCGATAACTTCCATTTTTTTATTCTCGCTGCCACTCAGATAGGATTCAAAAAATCCGCTTGGAATCCGAAGAACACACGATATACTCCGGTTGTAAATCTCATCCTGAATGACTTCTTTTTTGTCCTCGATATGGACTTTTTCATTTCCCTGCTCCAAATAAGTGATAAGTGCCCGGCTGATTTCCGAATCGTCTGCATCCATCACAGCAAATTTATAGGTAGTTGGCAAAAATGTTGATTCTCCTGTCTTTTCTCCCTGTGAAGCAGCCGCTAATGCTACCGACAAAAAGATAACTAAGTACATAATAATCTGCCCTTTTTGTTTGCGCAGCACTTGAAAAAATAGTTTATATACTTGCATAACGATTCCTCCTTACACGCCAGATACTAATACCGCCAAGAAGTACGGTTAATCCTGCCAGTGACAATACATCTACAAAAAAACGCTCATATGTGTCATAGACGTTTAACGCGTAAAATGCATCCGTGATTAACGCTGCCGGACTGATATCATTAACAATTGGCACTGTTTTTTCTATGACACCCTTGATTCCGGAAATCATCAAATCACTCATGGCACACAATACTAAATTACTGCTGACTAAGACTCCGATTTTTCCGCCCTGTGATAGATGCGCAATACTTCCAATCAGCATACCGAACACAATACCAAAACTGGTCCCCACAAACAAAAGTAACACGATTGCCGCATAACGCTCGCCAATCTGCAAATTCAAAACGAAACGCATATAGATAAGAAGAGCACACGCTAAAACAAACTGAACTAACTCTGTCGCAGCAAAATCAGCCACAAACATCGTACTTTTTTTCATTCCGCATACATTGCGCCGCTGTCCAAGCGGTGTCAGATTCGCCTGCATCTGAAGAATTGCTACACAACCGGAAAAGGATGCAAACAAACAAGTCATCGCAAAAATTGCATAAAAATAATTGACTACATTATCCTGATTTCCCCTCGTATTTTCCTCCTTTGTAAAATACGATATTTCCTGCTGCATCGGTTTTACCGCCTGCTCTATTTTGTCCGGATGTTTTTGTGCCGTATCCTGAATCAATGATTCATATTTGGTAAATTGTTTTAAAACGCTTTGCAGCATCGTCTCATCCATGCCACTTTCTTTCACCGTGAGAGAAAGCTTGTTTCCCATATAAATGATGCCTTTTACCTGATCTTCTTCTAACAGTTTTTTTGCTTCCTTTTCTCCCGTATAAGTCGTAATAAGAAGTTTTTTGTCTCCCTCTGCCGACACAGCATTTAACATCGCTGTAAGTGTCATGTTATCCTGCTCTTTCACAATCGCAACCGGAACCGGCTCAAACTTTTCTGTCCGGTCAAAGATATCACCAAACGCCATATACATAAATGTGGTCAGTGCAAAAGGAAATAGCAGCGTCCAAAAAATGAGTTCTCTGCTTCTCAATGAACTAAGAAGCATATACTTAAATTCACGAAAAAACATGAAATCTCCTCCTCTCACACATCCCGAAGTTCTTTTCCGGTAATCTCTAAGAATACATCATTTAACGTTGGCAGTTCCGAATATACCCTGCCAAATACAAGGTTTTTATCCTTCAGATAATCAAGGACATGAATCAGATTATGTGTACCTCCACTGAAGTTTAACGTAAGTTTTCCTTCATCATATTCCGTTTTGTACACATGCTCCATACTTCCGAGTGCCTCTAAATTTTCTTCCTGAAGTTCCGGAATCTCAATCGAAACCGTCTCCGTATTTTTAATCCGGGTACAAATCTGCTCTGCCTCTTCCATATAATGAGTGGTGTAAACAATCGTTGCCCCCTCTTCATTTAATTTCTGGATGCCCTCTAAAATTTTGTTTCGGCTCTGCGGGTCAACTGCCACTGTTGGCTCATCAAAGAAAATGAGTTTTGGTTTATGGGCAATTCCACAGGCAATGTTTAACCGGCGCAAAAGACCTCCTGACAATTTCTTTGGATAAAATTTACGAAATTCATCAAGACCGACAAAGGCAATTGCATCTTCTACATACTGCTTGCGGAGTCCCTTGTCTCTGATATACAAACCGCAAAAATAATCTACATTTTCATAAACTGTCAGTTCATCAAACACGGCAACATCCTGCATGACAACACCAATTTCTCTTTTGATGTCATAAGAATCCGGCTTCATCTCCCTGCCAAATACCTTTACCGTTCCCTTATCGTATTTAAGCAGTGCAAGAATACAATTAATCGTTGTCGATTTTCCGGAACCGTTTGGCCCAAGCAAGCCAAAGATTTCTCCTTTTTCTACTTCCAGATTCAAATGGTCTAATGCCACTAGTTCCTTATATCGTTTTACTAAATTTTCAATTTGAATAACAACAGCCATCCTTATCCCTCCTCTTTGTGATGTTAAACACATTGTATCATTTTATGCCAGCCACAAAAAGTGTCATCCATCATTTTTGAATTGTGACATTTGTCATTTACTTTTTTTGTTATGCGCCTTTATCATCGGATGCCTTTTTTCCTATTGGGAGGGTTCAAAAGGAGGAATTCTTTTTCTAACCGCTCTCGTCTGCCTGTTAATGCTCTGTTTTCCTGCTTTCGGTTTTTATCTGCCTAGTCTTTATTTACGATATCATTCAGGCTAAAGATTATTTTTTACTGATACCGGCAGGAATTGGTTTGATACGTTTTTGCCCTGCCTTTTTATCCTCTGCTTTTATTCTCGTTCTGCTTATGATGCTGTCAGCATTTTTATCGTATGCTTTTGGCAGAATTTCGGATTACAAAGAAAAACTGCACCATATTCTGGATACCAGCAAAGAGCATGCCATTATAATGCACGAACGGAATCAGGCATTGATTGAAAAGCAGAATGCAGATATACACGCCGCCACGCTCTCGGAAAGAAACCGCATTGCCAGAGAAATCCACGACAACGTCGGCCATATGCTGACGCGTTCTCTCCTGCAGGTCGGGGCACTGAAAGTCATTGCCGGTGATGATTCTTTAGATGAACCATTGACTGAGCTGCAAAATACATTAAATACCGCTATGACAAATGTTCGCACAAGCGTCCACGATTTACACGACGACGCAATTGACTTAGAAAGTACCCTTTGGGAAATTATCGATGGGGTAAACACAACAAAAATATCCTTGGAATATGATGTAGAAGGAACGCTCCCAAATCCGATTAAATATGCCTTTATTGCGATTGTAAAAGAGGCGGTAAATAATATTCAAAAACACAGTAACGCAAAAAATGCTTCCATCCGAGTCTGTATGCATCCCGGATTTTACCTGCTCTCGATTGCTGACAACGGCACCAAAATTTCCACAACGGATTCCCGCGGAATCGGACTGAGCAATATGGAAGAACGGGTTCGTGCCTTAAATGGCGTAATACGATTTGATACGGAAAATGGATTTAAAATAACAATTATCATACGGAGGTAGTTATGAACATTATAATTATAGATGACGACAAATTAGTTTCTTTATCCTTAAAGACCATTTTGGAAGCCTCCGGCGAGGTTAATGTCTGTGCCATCGGAAACTGTGGGGAGGAGGCTCTTTCTCTTTATCCGAAATTCAAACCGGATATTCTTTTGATGGATATCCGAATGGATGGAATGAGCGGACTGACTGCCGGAAAGCAGATTCTGGAAACTTACCCGGATGCCAAAATTTTGTTTCTCACTACGTTTTCAGATGATGAATATATCGTGCGGGCACTCCGCATGGGTGCAAAAGGATATCTACTGAAACAGAATTTTGAAAGTATTCTTCCTGCCCTTCAGGCGGTTCAGAAAGGACAGACGGTATTTGGCGAGGAAATCACGGATAAAATTCCGGATTTAATTAATAAGACAACGGCACAGAGAGACTTTGCCAAGTATGGCATTACAGAAAAAGAATATGCCATTATTGAACAGGTAGCAAATGGTCTCAACAATAAAGAAATTGCTGAGACCCTCTACTTAAGTGAAGGCACGGTCCGCAATTACCTCAGTTCCATTTTGGAAAAATTGGAATTACGTGACCGCACCCAGTTAGCTATTTTTTATTACCGGTAATTTTTATCGGTAACTTTTATCAGTTATTTTTATTTGTAACTTTCTGCAAGCGCCTTAAATGCCGGCAGTGCTTTTTCAATCTGCTCGGTGCTTACGCAGTAAGAAATACGGACAAAGCCCGGTGTTCCAAAACTGTCTGCCGGAACTAACAAAAGTTCATGCTCCTTTGCACGCTCAGAAAATGCATTGGCATCCTTTTCGAGTGCTTCAACAAAAAGATAGAAGGCGCCATCCGGTTTAATGCAGCGGTATCCATATTCTGTCAGGGCACGATACAAGATGTCTCTGTTCTTTTCGTAAATCGAGATATCCGATGTTTGTCCAATGCATCGTGCTATAATTTTCTGGAGCTGACTCGGCGCACACACAAATCCAAGCGCACGGCCTGCACCGCAAACTGCCGCATAAATCTGTTTCCAGTCTTTTGCTTTATCCGAAACCGCAATATAACCGATTCTTTCACCCGGTAAGGAAAGCGATTTGCTATACGAATAGCAGACAATTGTGTTGTCATAGTAATTCATAAGATACGGAACTTTTACATCCGAATAAACCAGTTCACGATATGGCTCGTCCGCAATTAAAAAGATTTCTTTTCCATATTCTTTCTGCTTCTTTTCCAATACGGCACAAACTTCTTTGATGCACTCCTCGGTAAGAACAACGCCGGATGGATTGTTTGGCGAGTTTAAAATAATTCCCTTTGTATGCTCTGTAATTGCATCTTCCAACAATTTGGTATCAATCTGAAAATCTTCTTTTCTGCTTGGTACAACAACGAGTTTTGAACCTGTCATTTCAACAAACACACGGTATTCCGGGAAAAATGGAGCAAAGGTGATAAACTCATCGTCCGGTTCTGCCAGTGCTTTTAATGAAATCGTGAGCGATGCGGCTGCTCCAACGGTAACATAAAAATTGTCCGCCGTAAGATTTGTGCCATGCTGCTCATTTACATAGGAGGCCAGTTTCTCACGAAGTGCTGCGTCACCCTGTGCCGATGTGTAACCATGCAAGGCAACCGGGTCTCCGTTTGTGAGCAAATCAATAGCTGCTTCTTTTACACATTCCGGTGCCGGAACACTCGGATTTCCAATACTGAAATCAAATACATTTTCTGCTCCGATTTCTGCCTTTCTCTTATTTCCATACTCAAACAAATCACGGATTACCGAGCGATTTGTTCCTAACTGCACCATTTTTTCTGATAACATATCTATGTACTCCTTTCAATTTTTACTTGGGTT
>ENA-UOIY01002130-UOIY01002130.1-human-gut-metagenome-genome-assembly--contig:-P114-NODE-2130-length-16506-cov-8.463315_pt1 | contig 16506 bp, 17 predicted proteins | sample MGYA00242335_ERZ723882 | MGnify/ENA metagenome assembly ERZ723882
GCAGGCTCACAAGAAAATGACGTTCCCGATGCAAGTCCGCTTTAGCTGACTTGCAGCGGCAGGACGAAGCTTTCTCCCCGCCCTGTACAGCGGCCTTTTCTCACCGGCTGCAAGCGTCAGGTGATCAAGGCGGGAGGCGCGTCCGGAAAAGGCTGTGCCCGATCAGCCGTTGCCGCCCAGCTGGGAATCATACAGAATGTCCTCGATCACGCCGGTTTCCACGTTCACGCTCACCCAGTAGACGCCGTCCCCTTCGGTGAAGGGAGGGAACACGCGGGGATCGCCGGACGTTTGCTGCTGCAGGCTGATCATGGTGGTCAAGACCGGCCTTCCATCCTGCATGTGATAATACATGGAGTCTTCGGTATAGTCCGTCATGTCTTCAAGCTCAACGGCGAGCTTGAGCATTTTGGACTGTTCGGGGGTCAGCTGATAGGCGCTGGCAACGGCGTCCTTAGCCAGCGCAAGCAGCGCTTCCTCGGTGTAGGAAGATTTCTTTGCCGCGGCGCGGGCTTCAGCTTCGCCTGCTTTCCGGTCTCCTTTGCCGGTTCCGCCCGTGCCGGCAGAGGGCGTCTCTTGCTTTTGGGCATGCAACTCCGCCTTTTCAACGAAGGCGCTGATGTCCCGGTCCTTCGCCGCTGCGCGGAACATTTCCTCCAGCTGTTCCTTCCCCCAGGCCTTCGCGTCAAAGAGTCCGGAGGTATCTTCGCCCTCATGGCTCCAGGCAGCGGCCGCCCTTCCGTTTCTGGCAGAAACCGTGTAGTCTCCCAGTACCGCCCGCAGGTCTTCGATGCCGGAATAAACCACCGTAACGCCGCCGTCCGCCGTTTCCTCCGCGGTACGGGTAAAGAACGTGCTCAGCATGGAGCCTGTAATGCCATAGGTATCCGTCACGGCTTTCTCGGCGAGCTTGAAAGCGTCCACCTGGCTGGAAAACACCAGCCCAGCCGCCAGAGCGGTGACGCTGAGGCAGATGACGGCGGCGATGAGCACAAAGGTTGCGGTAAACTTTTTCACAGGTTTTTCCTCCTTCTGGACGGCGTAAAGCACCGTTTGGCGCTTTTCTTCGTCCCATACGAGCCCGGAAAGGTTCTGGTCGACAAGCTCTCGAAATTCATGCTTCTTCATCGTAATACCACTCCTTCAGGCTTTCCTGCAAAATCGCGTTCGCCCGCTTCAGGCGGGTGCGAACCTTGCTGCTTGATAAACGCAGTGCACTTGCGACTTCCTTCAGCTTAAGTCCCTCATAATACCGAAGCAGAACGACCTCGCGGTATTTGACAGGCAGCCTCATGACCTCCGTCAGCACAGTGTTGTCCGGAAAAACAAAATCGGCAGGTCTTTCGGGCAGCGCTTCCATGGGAACCCGGCTTTGGTGACGAAACCATGCGGTTCTCAGCATATCCCGGCACGTATTGATGCAGATGGTCGTCAGCCAGGTTTTTTCCGAGCTTTCACCGCGGTAATTTTCCAAACACCGGTATGCCTTGAGAAATGTTTCCTGCACAGCGTCCTGTGCAAGGGACGCATCCTTCAGATAAAGGGCGCTCATTCTCAGAAGGCTGCTGCCGTACTGCTCCATGAGCCGTTCAATTTCTGACTGGCTGTCCGATTGTCTTCCGTAGCGCACCGTACCAACTCCTTTCAACATATTAGACGAAGGAAAGCCGAAAAAATGCTAAAATCAAGTGCTCCAAATTCGCCTGCAATTTGCCCCTCCCTTTTGCCCTCATCTTTTTGCTCTCTCTTGGATTCTGTTATTGTCAGGCGGCGCACGACGCCGCCAGCCTGTTTCCATCCGCTTTTGAGCGCCATGCCCTGCCTGTCTGCCGGGGCATGGCTTTTTATTGCGCGCAAAAAGCCCGGGCGGGCAGCATGGGAAGATGATATCAGAACGGCAGTTGCGATATCATTACATAAATATCGAACATTTGTTTGCAATAACTATTGCATTTCCAAAAAAAGTATGTTATAGTAAGCGCGTACAACAACAGCAAAAAAATGGAATACGCAATGTTAGAATAGGAGGCTTTTCGATGAAAAAGTTCATGTTATTCATTCTGGCACTGTTGCTGTTATGCAGCACCCTCGTCCCCGCCCAAGCTTCAGATTTTTCTTTGAGCGATTTTTTAAATTCCATGTATAACACTTCATCAGACACCATGCCAAAGAATGTAAAAATGCCACAACAGTTTTCTATCACATATGAATATGTTGAAGACGGTAAGTATCGTGAGGTTACAATGGAGTGTGACTTGAGCGGTAACTATCACTATAAGGACAATGAAGATGAGTACCTATTTGTCAAAAGCGGAAGCGGCTACAAAATTGCAATAAATACGCTGAATGGCTTTGCTTATAAAAGCAACGATAAATATACTTTTGATTACATTAAAAGCTTGACTAAAAAATTCTGGGAATGTGCTCTTCCTTTGGATGATGATTATATCATGGGAACAACAACCGAAGAAGGAACTGTAGAGATTTGTGGAAGGACGGCTAATAGATTTAAAGTTGAAATAGGATTGGGGTATAACTTTGGCGGTTATAATGTTTCTATGAGCGATACAACCTATTACGACTTCGATGCTGAAACAGGAATCTGTATGGCTACAAGTAGCAGTGAGAATATCAACTATATGGGACTATCCTCAAACGATGATCAGTCCGGCTTCTCTTGCATCCATTTCCGCTTAAGCTCCATCTCTTTGCCTACAGCTCCTTAAGGCACGCAAAGCAGAATAGCACATTTTGAAAGGACGATCAAAATGCAAGATGTTCCTGAAGTAAGCAGCAAGCAACCAAATCTTTATATTAATACCGGCAAGGCAACATTGCTTGCCATCTTCAAGCTATTCGAAGCATTGATTGGATGTGTTGCTTTATACTTTATATTCACAGCTTCAGATGTAATCGAAGAAATACTAAATGCACTTTTTGACGGACTTGTTTCTCAGGATTCTACAAGCAGTCCCCTCTTCTCATTTTTTTCGCTTCTATCATCATTTAGTAGTTTTTTTCTTGTTCTCGAAACTTTTCTTGTTGTTCTGGACGGCTTTGGTACTTTCTTTGTCCGAGTCGCCCATAGAGGCGCTTCGCTTGTTTGCTTCTGCCATCGTTTTAGATTTATATGCTCTGTTATTTCGTTTGTTCTATGCCTATTCCTAATCTTCGAATACATGATCGCCCTGAGTCGAATTTCCATGCTTTCCATCGGAGACTTTTTCACTTTTATGCGCGGTTATGAATTGATCCTTTCTCTTATCATTTTTGTTGGTGCATTTTGGATTTATATAGAATATGATCACTATGTTGCCAAAATAATGAAACAAGTTTCCATAGATATAAAAAGTAACGCAATACAGCCTTGGCATAGTAAAAATCGCCTTGGCCGCGAATCAGCATGGTTTTGCGGCCTATTTGCAGTCAGTGCCGTTTTGTCGATTATTGAGATTATCGGCGGCGACAGTATTCTTTCTATTGTTGCCAGCATTATAAAACCCATTGAAATTCTCTATAGTTTTTCCACACCCACAAGCATAGCTATCATGCTATTACTTTCGCTTCGTTTTTTCCTCGTAAACCGTTGTTCTAAAGATTTTGACAAAGCACATCAAAGCTCCTGATATAATTCTCATAAAAAACACAAAGCCCCCGAATGATTGATATGTACCCAGTTTTCTGGACACCCGGAATTGGGGGTACATATCAGTTCAGGGGCTTTTAAAATGCCATTAGCTAAATGCTTTTATTTCAGCTCCAGCGTGCCGCAGGCGATGTTCTTGCCCGTGGCCTTGTCAAACAGGATCGCCGTCTTGGAGAAGTCAAACTTCACCGGGCAATCCACAGGATAGTCCACATCGCCAAAGACCACGGCGGTCAGCATGGTGCCCTCCACATCCAGCTTGACGGTGGTTTCCATACCGGCAGGCAGGGTGGAATACACGTTGGCATGGCGCGCGCCCTCGTCGCTGATGCGGATATACTCGGGGCGGATACCCACCACCACGTCCTTGCCGGTCAGGCTGATGGGCTCCTTGGCGGTAAACGCGCCATGCAGCGAACCGAAGGTCAGCTGCGCCGTCGCGCCGTTCACCTCGGCGGTGCCGTCGATGAAGTTCATCGTGGGGTTGCCCATGAAGTCAGCCACAAACAGATTGGCGGGATTATTGTACATTTCCAGCGGCGGCGCATACTGCTGCAGCAGGCCGTTCTGCATGATGCAGACGCGGGTGGACAGCGTCATGGCCTCCAGCTGATCGTGGGTAACATACACAAAGGTGGAGTCCGTATCGCGGTGCAGGCGCTTAAGCTCGGTGCGCATTTCCATGCGCAGCTTGGCGTCCAGGTTGGACAGCGGCTCATCCATGAACAGCACCTTGGGGCCGGGAGCCAGCGTGCGGGCGATGGCCACGCGCTGCTGCTGGCCGCCGGACAGCTCGCTGGGGTAGCGCTTTTCAAACTGCTCAATGCGCAGCATGGCCAGCAGCTCCTTGACGCGCGCGTCAATGCGCTTCTTATCCCACTTGAGGTTTTCCAGGCCGAAGGCGATGTTCTGATACACCGTCATGTGCGGCCACAGCGCGTAGTTCTGGAACAGGAAGCCCACATCGCGCTTGTTGGGGGGCAGGTTAATGCCCTTGTCCGCATCGAACACCACCTTGCCGTCGATGCTGATCATGCCCTCGGTGGGCGTTTCCAGGCCCGCGATCATGCGCAGGGTGGTGGTTTTGCCGCAGCCCGAGGGGCCCAGCAGCGTAATAAAGGCGTTGCTTTCGATGGTCAGGTTCAGGTCGTCCACGGCCACGAACTTGCCAAAGCGTTTGGTTACGTGCTTCAGAATAATTTCAGGCATATCAGCCACCTACTCCCTTGTCGATTGACGCGCCCGTCAGCTTGTTTACCGTTAGGTTTACCAGCAGCACCACCACGATAATCAGCAGGTTGATGGCGTTGCCAAACTGCGCCCAGCCCTTTTCGCTGTACTGCATCAGCATGGTGGTCAGGATCGTATTGCTGGTGGGCACCAGCAGCACGAACAGGCTCAATTCACGCATGCACGATACCATCGGCAGCAGATAACCGGACAGGAAACTGGATTTCTGGATGGGGAAGATCACGCGCACCATGCGCTTCCACCACGGCACGCCCGTGATCAGGGCGGCCTCCTCGATTTCGCCGGACAATTGCAGCATGGCGTTTACGCCGCTGCGGCTGGCGAAGGGCAGGTACTTGACCGAGCCCACCAGCGCCAGCAGCGCGAAGCCGCGCAGCCACGCCACATGCGAGGACATGGACAGGTAAATCGCGCCGAAGGCCAGCGAGGGCATCAAATACGGGAAGAAGGACAGGCTGTTGACCCAGGAGGCCAGACGGCTGCCGCGGCGCTTGGCCACGCCGTAGCCCACCAGGATGCCGCTGGTGCCGGCAACCACCGAGCAGGTGACGGCCAGCAGCAGGCTGTAGCCCAGCGCCTTCCATACCTTGGCGGAGAACAGGATGCCCGTGCTGTCGCCCTGATCCAGATAATCCAGGTTGCGGCCAATCCAGAAGTCCAGCGTCATGTTGGACAGCGAGTAATCGCCCGCCTTGATGATGACCGATTCCATGGCGAAGGTCAGCAGCGGCAGCACCGCCACCAGAAGCAGCAGCACCACCAGGATGATGGCGATGGGGCGGTTGGCACGGCGCAGGTTGATCAGCGAAATCTGCGAGGACTTGCCCGTTACCGTGGTAAACTGCTTGCGGCTGTTGGTCACACGCTGATTGAGCATCAGGATGGCCACGCCGAAGATAATCATCACGGCGGCGATGATATACGCCTGGCCGCTGTAGGTGTCCATCAGCGATTTCATCTTGGTGGACAGCACATAGTAGCGCACGGGCGAGCCCAGGAACACCGGCACGGCGTAGGCGCTCATGGAGCTGGCGAACACCAGCAGGAAGGTAGAGAGCATGGCCGGCTTTACAATGGGCATGGTGATGCGGCTGATGATGCGCCAACGCGGGGTCTTGAGGATGGTCGCGGCCTCCTCCAGGTTCGCGTCCATATTGCGCAGGATGCCGCCGATGAGGATATAGGCGAAGGGCGCGTAGTGCAGGCCCAGCACCAGGCTGATGGGGAAATAGCCGTACACCAGCCACTCAGGCGCATAGATGCCAAACACCGCCGCCATGATGCCGTTGGAGGTGCCGGTGCCGATGTTGACGTTCTTCCAGAAGGTCTGCCAGAACAGCGCCAGCGTCCAGGAGGGCATGATGTAGGGGAATACGAACACGGCAGATACGAACTTTTTGTATTTGATGTTCGTGCGCGTGATCAGGAAGGCCACGGTACCGCCAAACAAAATGGCGATAAACGAGGAGGTCAGCGACACGGCCAGGGTGTTGAAGAACGGGCCGTAGAACTGAATCCAGCTGTTGGACAGCTTTACGCCCGCGTCGCCGCCATCGTTGAGGGTAAACAGCAGCTTTTTAAAGTGATACAGCGTATAATCGCCGGTCGTAAGCCCCAGCGATTTCACCGCGCGCGCCTCGCGCCCCGCGTGTACCGTGACCGTTTCCAGCAGCATGGTCAGCAGCGGATAAAGCGTAAGCAAGCACAGCGCCACCAGGAAGATCAGCAGGATCACGTTGGCGGGCTTGGAAAAATACGCCCGCAGCCTGCCCATCAGCCTGCGCGGCTGAAATTTTCGGGTGCGTTCCATGTTGGGCATTGCCCCCCCTTTGGTTGATCTTAAAAATAGAATATGCGGCGGAACGGCCCTGTTGCCGTTCCGCCGCAGGGAGTCTGATTACTTCTGGATGTACTTGATGGCGAAGGTGCTTACATCGTCAAAGTTGTCCAGGATGTACTCGGGATCCTCCATCACCAGGGTGTCCTTCCACACGGTGATGTCCAGGTCGCCCTCGTTGGGGGTAACGGCGGTGCTGGTGGAGTAGGCGCCGATGCTCTTGCCCCAGGGCTGGAAGCCTTCCTGCGTCATCAGGTATTCAATGAACAGCATGGCGGTGTAGGGGCGGGTGGCGTTGGCGGAGATCATGGCGTACATGGGATACATGAAGCCGGAGAAGGGCTCCACGGTGTAGCCGTTTTCGCTGGCGTCGTACTGGGCGACGGTCAGGTTATCGGTCAGCACGGAGGAGGAGCGCAGCTTGCTCAGCACGAACAGGCCGATCTTGCCAGCGGCGGTTTCCTGACTGACTTCCTCGGCGATGGTGGTATCGGAGGAACCGAAGGTGCAGTTGCTCAGGAATTCGGCGATCCACTTATAGCCGGCATTCTTGTAGGAGCCCAGATCGATTTCCTCGCCCTTCCAATCCTTGTAGGCGGCGGCCAGCTTTTCGGCCCAGGCGTCGCTGGTCAGCATGACCAGGAAGTTCATGTTGACGGTTTCGTTTTCGGGGTTCTTGAAGATGATGTTGCCCTTCATCTCAGGGGCGGTCAGCTCCCACACGTTCTTGATGGCGGGGACGTTTTCGCCCAGCTTGTTGTAGATGAACAGCTTGTTGATGTACTGGTGCACCAGGGGATTGCGGTCGCTTTCGCCCACGGTATCCTTCACGGAAGCGGGAACGTAGTTGACAACCCAACCATCCTCGATGGCGTAGGTCAGCTGCGCGCCGTCCTGAATCATCACCATGTCGGCGCCCTTGGCGGAACCCTTGATTTCGCTTTCGAGCTTGGTGTAGATTTCAGCGTCCTTGAGGTTGTTGGACTCATAGGGGATGTCGTAGAGCTTGCTGAAGTTTTCAGCGGCGGTGGAAATGCGGCTGGTGTTGCCGTACACGATGAAGGTGCCTTCCTCGGCCTTGGCCTTTTCAACCAGCTCGTCACGGGTCAGGTTTTCACTGGCGGCAACCGTATCCGCCACGGTGGCAAAGGCGGGCACGACGGTCATGAGCAGGCACGCGGCCAGCACAAGCGCAAGAAGCTTCTTCATAAAACAGGGGCCTCCTAATAAGATATTTATTCGTCCAGCCGGGGGAGCCCGGCATCAGACAGCGTACCTCACGCGGCCACGATATCAGCATAATTTATGGCCGCTGCACCGCAGGGATTTTGTTCATATTGTCCAAACGCATCCCCGCTTTGTGTACGGATATGATAGTCTTTTTTTGACCATTTGTCAAGGGTTTCTATGTTGTTTTCGATAATTCAGGCCTGATTTAAACGTCAAAAAAGCCCGAAGCGGCGCATTTTCGCCCGCTCCGGGTTTTCCGGTCTTATTTTTGCCCCATTTCAGCCATTACATGATAGGCAAATTTGTTTTCCACCAGCGCTTCATAGGCGACGCGCTGGCTCAGCTCGCCCGCCTGCTCCATCACGGTTTCCAGGCGCTCCAGCGCCTCCTGCTTCATATCCGGGGTTTCCTTCCAGGCGCGGATGCCCTTATAGCGCGCGGCCACCTTTTCCAGCACCTCCACCGAGGTATCGGGGAAATAGCCCACAATGGCCTCGGCCAGCTCGCGGTCGGTATGCGCGTAAACCCATTCCTGCCCGCGGGCGATGGCGCGGGTGAAGCGCAGCACGGTATCGGCGTTTTCGGTCAGGTAGCTCTGGGCGGCAAAGTAGGCGGTATAGGGAATTTCGCCGCTCTGCTCGCCGATAGAGCACAGCACCACGCCCTGCCCGGCCAGCTCCACCTCGGTGGCGGTGGGCTCAAACAGCGCCACATAATCGGCCTCTCCGCCCACAAAGGCGCCGGCCATCATGTTGAACTGCACGGAGGTGTCCACAGTCGCGTCCTCATGGGGGATCACGCCGTTTTTGCGCATCACATATTCCAGCGTCATCTCAGGCATGCCGCCCTTGCGGCCGCCGAGGATGGTTTTGCCCCGCAAATTCTGCCAGGCAAAATCCTCCGCCTGCCTGCCCACGATGAAGGAGCCGTCGCACTGCGTCAATTGGGCAAAGACCCTGGGCGCGTCCCTGCGCCCCTCCAGCAGCACATAGATGCACGCCTCGGGCCCGGCCAGGCCGATTTCCACCTCGCCGGTGAGCACGCTGGTCATCACCTTATCCGCGCCGCCGCCGTTCATCAGGTCGATTTCCAATCCCTCATCGGCAAAAAAGCCCAGCGCCATGGCCGCGTATTGCGGGGCGTAGAACACCGAGTGCGTCACCTCGCTGACGCGCACCCGAACGGGTTCTTCGGCCAGCGCGGGCACGGCGGCGCACAGCAGGCACAGAGCAAGCAGCAGGATCACAGTCTTTCTCATGCGGATACCCCCAAATGTTTTTTCAGCGCCTTTTCAAGGAAAAGCACGCCCTGATACATGGCTGCGGCGCACAGCAGAAGCAGCAGCACCGTCGCCATCACCAGATCCATCTTGAATACCTGAGAGCCGTAGACAATCAGGTAGCCCAGCCCCTCGCGGGACACCAAAAATTCGCCCATGATCACGCCCACCCAGGACAGCCCCACGTTCACCTTCAGCGCGTTTACAAAGGTGGGCAGGTTGGCAGGCAGCACGAGCTTGAGCAGCGTCTGCGCGCGGCTTGCGCCCAGGGTTTTCATCAGGTTGAGCTTGCCCCGATCCACGGCCAGGAAGCCGTTGTGCACCTCCAGGATCGTCACAATCAGCGATATGGCCAGGGTCATGGCGATGATGGACGCCGGGCCCGCGCCCATCCACACGATAAATACCGGCCCCAGGGCGGTCTTGGGCAGAGAGTTGAGCACCACCAGGTACGGATCCAGAATGCGCGAGAGCATGGGGCTCCACCACAGCAGAATGGCAATCACCGTGCCCGCCAGCGTGCCCAGGGTAAAGCCGATCACCGTTTCCAGGCACGATGCGCCCAGATGCCGGAACAGCTCGCCCGAAGCATACAGGTTTTTCAGCGTTTTCCAGATGCGCGATGGGCTGCTCATGATAAAATCGTCAATCCAGCCCTGCTGCGCGGCGATTTCCCACAGCGCGAAAAAGCCGATCAGCAATCCCAGCTGGGCCAGCAGCACCCAGCGCTTCTGCCGCTTGCGGCGGCGCAGATAGGCCGCGCGCTCTATGGTATGCGCTTGCTCAGGCACTTAGCTCCAGCTCCTTCCAAATTGCGTTGAAATAGGTATGGAACAGCGCGTGATCGCGCCGCTGCATGGGGGTAAGCCCGCGCAGCTCGCTCAGATCATGAATGGCCTTCACCCGGCCCGGCCGGGCGGACAGCACCACCACGCGGTCGGACATGCTGACGCTTTCGGATATATCGTGCGTCACCAGCAGCGCCGTTTTGCCCTCGCGGCGGATGATATTGTGGATATCGTCCGATACCGACAGGCGCGTTTGATAATCCAGGGCGGAAAACGGTTCATCCAGCAGCAGGATTCTGGGATCGGTGGCCAGGGTGCGTATCAGCGCGCAGCGCTGGCGCATGCCGCCGGATAGCTGCCCCGGCGCGCGCTGGGCAAACTGCCCCAGGCCGTAGCGCTCCAGCAGCTCCTTTACGCGCTGCAGATGCGCGCCGTCCCTTTGCCGCTGCAGCTCCAGCCCCAGCGTTACGTTGTCCCAAATGCTGCGCCAGGGAAACAGCTGATCCTTTTGCGGCATGTAGCCGATCTTGCGGCTGACCCCGCGCAGCGCCTCGCCGTCCACGCGGATCTCGCCGCCGCTGGGCGCGTCCAGCCCCGCAATGATGGATAAAAGCGTGGATTTGCCGCAGCCGGACGGCCCCACGATGCTGACAAACTCGCCCTCCGCCACGCCGAAGGCAATATCCCTCAGCGCATGAATTTCGCTGTCGGGAGACTGATAGGTTTTGGATACCCCGTTGATTTCTACAAGCAAGATCGTCCCCCCGTTCCGATGGGTTTGGCAACGCAGTGCGCATTGCTAAAGCATCCTATGTCAAGCGCAACGATCGGTGCAAAAAAACGGCTGGTCGGCGCACAGCCAACCAGCCGGTAATGTATTTTGTTCGCTTATTCGATGGTGATGCAGTTGCAGGGGCACACCGCGGCGCAGCTGCCGCAGCGCACGCACTTATCGGGCAGAATACGCGCATAGCCGTTTTCCACCACGATGGCGTCGTACTGGCACTCCTTCTTGCAGCGGCCGCAGCCAATGCAAGCCTTCATGCACACCGCGCGCGCAGCGCGGGCCACATCGCTGTTGCGGCAGCGGACGATCACGCTCTGCGATACGGGCAGCAGCTCAATCACGCTGCGCGGGCAGGCTTCCACGCACGCGCCGCAGGCAGTGCACTTTTCTTCATCGATGTGCGCCACGCCATCCTGCATGGTGATCGCACCAAAGGCGCAGTGATCCATGCAATCGCCCAGGCCGATGCAGGCAAACCGGCAGTCCTTGGGGCCGCCCGCGATGCCCGCCGCCACGGCGCAGCTGCGATAGCCGTCGTAGGTATAGCGCTCCTTGGCCACGCCCTTGATTCCCTGGCAGCGCACGCGCGCCACCTGGCGCTCTTCCGACGCGCCAGCGTCCACGCCCATGATGGCGGCAATCTTCTTGGCGCCCTCCGCGCCCGCAGGCTTGCAGCCGTTCACCGGCGCTTCGCCCTTCACCACGGCTTCGGCAAAGCCGTCGCAGCCCGCATAGCCGCACGCGCCGCAGTTCGCGCCCGCGCAGCAGGCACGCACCTGCTGCACGCGCTCATCCACATCCACATGGAAAGCCTTGCTGGCAAAGGTCAGGATCAGGCCAAAGACCAATCCGATACCGCCCAGCACCAATCCGGCGTAAAGAATTGCCATAGTCGTTTTCCTCCTTACACCAAGCCGCTGAAGCCCATGAAGGCGATGGCCATCAAACCGGCGGATACCAGGCTGATGGGGAAGCCCTTCATGCAGGCGGGAATCTTGCTGCTCTCCAGGCGCTCACGCACGCCGGCCATCAGCACGATCGCCAGCAGGAAGCCCAGCGCCGAGAAGGTGCCGTTAAGCACGCTGTAGAGCATATTGTACTGGTTGGTCACGTTCAGGGTAGCCACGCCCAGCACCGCGCAGTTGGTGGTGATCAGGGGCAGATAGATCCCCAGCGCCGAGTAAATCGCCGGCATGGACTTTTTGAGGAACATTTCCACAAACTGCACAAGCGAGGCAATTACCAGGATGAAGGCGATGGTCTGCATATATTCCAGGTGCAGGGGCACCAGGATCCAGGCGTTTACCATATAGGCAAACAGCGAGGCCAGGGTCATTACGAACGTGACGGCGATGCCCATGCTGGCGGCCGTTTCCACCTTGCTGGATACGCCCAGGAAGGGGCAGCAGCCCAGGAACTTGCTGAAGATAAAGTTGTTGGTCAGCACACAGCTGATCAGGAACAGCCAGATATTCATGCCTTCGCCCCCTTCTTACGCTTGTTTCCGATGGCATTGATGATGCCAAGCAGCGACCCAAACACCAGGAAGCCGCCGGCAGGCAGGATGATCAGCAGCATGGGCTGATAGGACGCGCCCAGCAGACTGATGCCGAAGATGGAGCCGTTGCCGACAAGCTCACGGATGGAGCCGATCAGCGTCAGCGCCAGCGTGAAGCCCGCGCCCATGCCCAGGCCGTCCACCGCGGAATCCAGCACGGGATTCTTGCTGGCAAAGGCCTCGGCGCGCGCCAGGATGATGCAGTTTACCACGATCAGGGGAATGAAGATGCCCAGGCTCTCATACAGGGAGGGCAGGAAAGCCTGCATCAGCAGCTGAATGATGGTAACGAAGGTGCAGATGATGACGATAAAGGCGGGGATGCGCACCTTATCGGGGATCACCTTGCGCAGGGCGGAGATGGCCATGTTGCTGCCCAGCAGCACAAAGGTGGCCGCCGCGCCCATGCCCAGGCCGTTGATGGCGCTGGTGGTAACGGCCAGCGTGGGGCAGGTGCCCAGCACCAGACGGAAGGTGGGGTTTTCCGTCAGCACGCCGTTCATAAAGATGCGGCCCAGGCCGCGTTTTTCATTGCTCATGGTTTATTTGGCCTCCTTCCGGGCCTTGCGGCAGCCGTAAATCTTCTGGGGCATCACGCGATCCAGCAGCGGCGCGGCAATGTTCATCAGCAGGATGGCGTAGGTAACGCCTTCGGGATACGCGCCGAACTTGCGGATAATGACCACGATCACACCGATGCCGATGGCATAGACGATCTGCGCCCAGCGGTTGAGCGGGCTGGTCACATAGTCAGTGGCCATATACACCGCGCCAAAGAGCAGGCCGCCGGACAGCACGGTGGTCAGGGGATCCAGGCCCAGCGCCCAGCTGAGCAGCGCGGCCGCGGCCACGGTGAACACGGGAATTTCCCAGCGGATGGTCTGCGTAACCAGCAGGTACACAAAGCCCAGCAGGATCGCCACCTTGCAGGTTTCGCCAATGGCGCCAGGCACATCGCCCAGCAGCAGCTGCATGGTGCTGGCCTCGCCCGTCATCAGGGGCGTGGCGCTGGTCACAGCGTCAAAGGGCGTGCAGTGGGTGGTCATCAGCGCGGGCCAGGAGGCCAGCAACACGGCACGGGCCGTAAGGGCAGGGTTGAGGAAATTATCGCCAATGCCGCCGAAGAGCTGCTTGACCACGATGATGGCAAAGAACGCGCCGATCATCACCATCCACCAGGGGGCGGAGGGGGTGATGCACAGGCCCAGCAGCAGGCCCGTGACCACGGCGGAAAAGTCGTTGATGCGCACGGTCTGATGGGCAAGCTTCTGCCACACCAGCTCCGCCAGCACGGCGGAAACCACCGACACGGCCAGCACAATCGCCGCGCGCAGGCCAAAGTAATAGATGCCCGCCGCAGCGCAGGGCAGAAGCGAAATCACAACGTTAAGCATCAGCCGCTGCGTGGTATTTTTGGTGCGCACGTGCGGGGCGGGAGAGAGAATCAGGCTCATTTTCCGCTGCCTCCTTTTTTCGCCTGAGCGGCGAGCTTCTGTTTAGCCACCTTGAACGAGGCGGTCAGCCAGCGGTGCGCAGGGCAGATGAAGGAGCAGCTGCCGCACAGCGTGCAGTCCATCACATGCAGCCGCTTGCATTCGTCGATGCGATCGGCGTCCGCGGCGATCTTGATCTTGAGCGGGTGCAGCCCGATGGGGCACACCTCCACGCACTTGCCGCAGCGCAGGCAGGGGCCTTCCTCCACGCTGGCAGCGTCCTGCTTATCCAGCACCAGAATGCCGCCGGTGGCCTTGGCGATGGGGATGGAGGTGTTGGGCGCGCACATGCCCGTCATCGCGCCGCCGAAGATCACCTTGCCCACGTCTCCGCTGAAGCCGCCGCACTCGCCGATGATATCCTCGGTGATGGTGCCGATGCGCAGGCGCAGGTTGGCAGGCTGGCGCACAGCGCCGGTGACGGTGACAATGCGCTCCACCAGGGGCTTGCCGTCGATCACAGCGTCGGCAACCGCCGCGCAGGTGGCCACGTTCATCACGATCACGCCCGCCTGGATGGGCAGGCCGCCGCTGGGCACCTGACGGCCGGTCACGGCCTCAATCAGCTGCTTTTCGCCGCCCTGGGGGTACTTGGTTTTCAGCACCTGCACGCGCACGCCCTCGCGGCCCTGACAGGCCTTGCGCATGGCCTCGATCGCATCGGGCTTGTTATCCTCGATGGCGATGATGCCTTCCTTCACATTGATGGCGCGCATGGCGGCGCGCAAGCCGTCCACCACGCGGACGGGGTTTTCCAGCATCAGGCGATGGTCGCAGGTCAGGTGCGTTTCGCACTCGGCGCCGTTGGCGATGATGCAATCGCACTTCTGCTCGGGCTTAATGGACAGCTTTACGTGCGTGGGGAAGGACGCGCCGCCCAGGCCGCAGATGCCTGCGTTCTTGATGGCGGGGATGATCAGCGCGGGATCCACGGTTTCCACGCTGCCCAGGGGATGAAGCTCCACCCACTCGTCCGCAAAATCGTTATGAATGGTTACGCACATGGCCGGCTGCTCGGACAGGTAGGGAATCGGCTCCACCGATACCACCTCGCCCGACACGCTGGCATGCACCGGCAGGCCCAGGAAGCCCACCGGCTCGCCGATGACCTGGCCGATTTTCACATGGTCGCCCTTGGCTACGCAGGGCTGGGACGGCGCGCCGATGTTCATGTTCATGATGATGCGCACCGTATCGGAAACAAAGCTGCGCGTGGCCAGGCCCTGGGTCTGGGCCTTGCTGCCGTGCGCCGGGTGTACGCCCCCGCGGAATGTTGCTTTCAACTGCGATCCCACCTTTTATTTAATGGTTCTTTCTGCCTTGCTTGTTGGGTAAACCGGGATGTCTATGCGTCCGGCGCCTCCACCGGGGAGGCTGCCGCCTCCACCTCCAGCTCCGCGTTCACGCGGTTGGGCAGGCACAGGATGTGCGCGCCCAGCGCGCGCCTGCTCCAGTTATCCCGCGTGACCTCGCCCTGCTGCACGCACAGCTGGTTATGGCAGGTGGAGGATTCCATATAGAAGCCTCCCTCCGTCATGCGGATCACATTGGTGCTGCCGTCCTGCTGCGTCACGGTCAGGGTTTGTCCGGGGCGCAGGGGTTCGCTGGCGTAGAGCGCGCCGTTTACATAGACGTTTATCTTGCCTGTCGCGGTCTTCCCCCTGCCCAGCAGGCGATAAGCCGCCAGGCTTACCACCGCCAGCAGGAGGATTCCCGCCACAATCAGGATTTCTTTTTTGCGCATGCAGCCTCCTGCTCGGAATTGGCGTGCCTGGCCTCATGGGACTCCTCGTTTTTGCTTTCCCAGTGGATCAGCACGGTCATCGCGCCGCGCAGCAGCACGGTAACGCCCACGGCGATGAGATCCTTGGTGTCCGGGCTTACCACGGTGCGCAGCACCTCGCTGGCCAGCATAAATTCCAACGCCAGGGCGATGCCCTTGCCCAGCATCAGCGGCACGATGTGGTTGCGCTTGATCCCCGCGATCATGCAGCGCACAGCCGTGGCCATGATGACGACCACGCCCACAACCTCCAGAATCATGATGCTGTACTGGGTAACCTGCGTCAGAATATTCTCAAGTACCTCGTACATGGCTTACTCCCCCTGGCTGGCGAAGGCGGCGTTGACAGCCGCGACAACCGCCTTGCTGCTCACGGTCGCACCGGCTACCACGTCGATGGACGCTTCGTCCACGGGCGCGGTCTTGCCGACGAACTGATTGAGATAATTCGCATCGGTTTTAACCATGTTCAGGAAGCTCGCATCCATGTCGGTGCTGCTGTCGCCCAGCTCCACCTTCACGATGGCGTTGCTTTCGTCCACGGTCACATTCACCGGGAACTCGCCCGTCAGGCCCTTGCCCTGCGCAGTCAGCACCGTGCCGGCCGCTTCCTCGGCGGCGGGCTCGGCCTTGGGCAGATTCTCGCAGGCAGCGTTGACAGCCGCGACAACCGCCTTGCTGCTCACGGTCGCACCGGCTACCACGTCGATGGACGCTTCGTCCACGGGCGCGGTCTTGCCGACGAACTGATTGAGATAATTCGCATCGGTTTTAACCATGTTCAGGAAGCTCGCATCCATGTCGGTGCTGCTGTCGCCCAGCTCCACCTTCACGATGGCGTTGCTTTCGTCCAC